>Ga0207081_1027_pt1 | contig 29508 bp, 28 predicted proteins | sample Alteio_BWMinHeat_59_FD_153524 | JGI IMG/M metagenome (GOLD analysis project Ga0207081, IMG submission 153524) | Enriched cells from forest soil in Barre Woods Harvard Forest LTER site, Petersham, Massachusetts, United States -... | ecosystem: Environmental > Terrestrial > Soil > Temperate forest >... | reverse complement strand
ACCTACTTCTATAAGCTTGTAGACAACGTTTTTTAAACCATTTTCAATTGCCCAACCAAGGGGTGTCATACCATAACCAGTGTCTTTTTTATTAACATCTGCACCCTTGTTGATTAATTCTAAGGCCTTTGCGTGGTTAGACTGTTTAAGAGCATGTATTAACTCTTGTCCTAAATGATTTGGGTCGTGCGACATTGAATACCATTTGAAATAAAAATTAATTTTATCACAAATATATTAAGGATTTATTACAAAGCGATTGTTAATTGAGCGAAGTGGCAATTACTGAAAATTGTGCTGATTTTGTGTTGTGCTTCTTATATGGAGTTATTTTGTGAGCGTAATCGCCATTAATTTGTTCATATGTGATAACAGCTTACTTACTAGGACTCTCGGGTCATAGCTTGGTAGATCATTGATATAAGATAATAACTGAACAGTCTGAGGTGTAAAAATCATTCTCTCATTTTTATCAAGCTCATTAGGATTCATTCGCGCCTTTATTAGCACCCTATCTACTTCAGCAAAAGCTTCAACGAGATTACTATCATGCGACAATCGGTTTCTGATTCTATGACCATAGTAAACCTCGCCTTCAATATGTTGACTATCCTGCAACTCGCTTTTAAGCGTCTTTGACGCAAATTTAGCCAAATCGCTACCGCCTTTTGCGGGAGCTGCTTTGTGAACTTTGTAAATTTCTTCAAGGCAAAAATATATTTTTAAAATCCTGTCAGCGGCACCATACGCATTGAAGATCATGTTGTATTTATCAACTAGCTTGCTAAACATAGAGTCTTTGGAAACTGATGTTAGTAGACCAGTAACCGACGCAATATCATTTTTGCTGATATCTATTTGCCTTGAGCTTTCTTTGATAAACAAACTTTCTTCTTTATGGTCGTTCAAGTCACACATAGAATGCAAATTATAAGCCGACTCTATCCAGATGTATCGGATACCAATATCCTTTTCTAAGAGTCTTAATGATAAGATTAGGTACTTCAGCTTTTTCAGAAATTGATCAAAAGTGCTATCCTGCTTCCAATCTTGCTGTTCGCTGTAGATTTCATTTCGATACTGGATTCCATAGTCTTTGCCTAACTTAATAAATTGAAAATCTCCAATTACAAAATCATCCTCATAACGTAATTGGTTTTGGATATCAATAATTGCTTTGTATGGCCACCTATTTTGTTTCCAATACTTGATGTAAGTATTTGTGGTTTCTTCAGTTATAACCTTTGGTAAGGTATCAGATGATGAGAAATAGGGAATCAGTGGCCATATTAACCGTTTGGAAATTTCCTCAGGAAGACACTTATCTGTTATGGAGCGTTGCCAGGGAGGAACATCAATGTAATGCTCTTTATGTAGAAGGCCCTCTCTAATTAGGACATCTCTTACCGTATCAATGCGAGATTGAAATTCGGCATACAGTTTATTCAAAGTGTCTTCTCTATTTACTGAACTTAATAAAGTAGCGTTGCTATACTTCCTGAACTTTAGTGATGCAAGCAACTCACGTAACAATTGTTGGTATAATAGTACCGCATCCGCCATATCTATTACTCAGCATAATTTGATTTCTTATATGACTCTATACGGCACGCATAGAATGCGCTAGAATTACTAATTCACATGATAGAAAACGTCTTTCTTACCTCAGATATGATCGCCTTATAACCCTTCAATTTCTCCACGATCTCCTTACTATATAAGCCATGCCTATACTTACCATGCTCTTTACCACAAGGTGCACCTTTATTAGTACCCCCATGCATCCTGCAACGACCATTATTCATAGCCACAGACCTACAAGGTAACCTACCGCGTGTTTTGCATTTGGCACCGCACCTAGGCATTGCCTGTAAGATAGCTAAACCCTTGTGCCAATGTGATTGCATGAGATTATCCTTCATTTTTCAACACCCCCCTGTTCAACCAGCGTTATTGATCTGCACATACTGCACTGTAATCTTTTGCTCAACCAGCCTACCACGGTGCCGATTAAGCGCCATTACCAGATCACAATAAGCTTTAGTCAGCTTACAAGCTGTTCGCATAAACTGGTTACGGGTATCAGGGCTGTGGGTGTAACTAACCTCAGAGAATGCTGAATAATCACTTATCTGCCAAGCTTCAGACATACATTGCATTGAAGCTGTGTGTGCAGCAATCATTTGAGCTGCGATCATTTTTTCCACCTCATCCTTTGGCTGTATATCAAGTGATTCAATCTCTAGTGCTTGAAATGAATTGCCGCCGCCTTGCAGTGTTTGCATGGTAGAAGACAATTGGTTATTAAGTACCGGATCAATCCCTACCATTGATGATTCATTAACCAAATCTTGCTTTACACTCTCGCTCATAAATATACTCCGTGCTCGTTAATTTCTTTAGCTCTACTTTCATATCTAGTATACTTTAATTGACTCTCAATTTGCATAACCATCTGAATTATCTCATTATTTGTGGCTCAGACTGGCCAATGTATAAATGGTTTACCTGTTTATATATCTCAGCTGCCATTTCATATGCAGACTTTTTATCAACGCCTAAGCTGCTACGATAGTAACTCATGTGCCTCAGCATAACCTCATTGCATTGCTGCATGGAGTAACTTGGAAAGTAGTCTGCGCTATTAGGTGCATTCAATAACCTATCCACTGAGTCAGTAGTCTTTACAGTTGTTTCAACTTTGTTTCTCTGGTTGTTTCGCTCCAAAACGGCATTTGCCAAGGCTTTTAGTGGAGTCGTTTCAGTATTGTTTCTAAGCATGTTTCAATCCTCTTTTTTGTTTCACTGTTTCACCCTTAGGGAAATGAAACAGTGAAACAGATTTAATAATACGGGTTTTATAGTTCATTGCTTGTCTTCGTTTTTGCATCCTTCAATATGCGATTAACTTTAGAAGCGCTGATGCTTAAACTTTGAGCAATGTCTCTTTGAGTCATATTCTGAGCAGCCAATAATATTACTTGCTGACGGATTAGATCCTCGATTTCTGATACCTCCCAAGTTATTTTGTGTTCATCACGCCTGAGTTTAACTTCAAAAGGTTTTGCCTCCTCACCACAAAATCCCCTAGACTTTTCATAATGTACTTCAAATCTTGCTCCATCGCTGGCTTCATAGTCAGGAGGACGCCTTAAAGTTATTACTGTGTCTAGTAAGTCTTCACGTTTAGAAGTTCCACGTTGTGCTCCGTTTTTATTAGAGTGATGTATAATAAGTACAGATATACCTCGTCTCCGCAGAGATAAGAGCCACTCTTGAACTGGCAGCCAGCTCTCTGCATCATTTTCCTTACCGGTCCTGCATAAAGCAGAGAGATTATCTATGATGACTAACTTAACGCCATTCAAATGCTCTTCTATTGATTTTTGCCCATCTTGAGTCGAAAGATCAGGTATCCCTTCATCTTGCTGATCTGGAGTAATAATGTTAAAGTTCCCCTCAGGGATGTATTCAATATCAAAGCCCATAACTATTGAAGCACATCGTTCTTGCAAAACTGCTTGGGGCATCTCGCCATCAATAAACAGCACTTTCTTTGGCTTAGGGCAGCTCCATTTGTTATCAAACATTTGCCTACCGCTTGCAATAATTACTGCAATAGAGAGGGAAATAAATGTCTTCCCGATGCCACGTGCAGCATGAAGCATAACCAGGCCTTGTTCAGGTATTATAGGAGACATTAACATTTCTCTTGGAGGAATTTCCAGCCTAAGAAATGCCTCTATATCCATTGATTTTAGGCGTTTAGCTTGTACAGCCTGAGCTAGTTGCTGTTTTGCTATATCTATACCTTCAAGTAACATCAAATCATTAAAATCGGTGGGCTTGAGCTTTAGGAGGCTTTCAGAAAATACTGGCAAGACCACTGTTCCTCCATATTTCTCAGCAGCTTCTTCAGCCTTAAGTTTGCCTGTGTTCTTTTCATTAAATGCATCGTTGTCAGCCGCTATAATAAACTTGCTAGCATGATACTTTTCTCTAAAAGATTTTATAACTGGATCAAGGTTTCCAGCGTCAAAACAAACAACTACACCATTTCCTGTAGCTTCATGCACAGTTGCACCTGTCGCATAACCTTCAACGAAAATGATAGGCTCATTTCCCTTTAGGTTAGCAATGAGATGAAAGCAGCCAGTTTTCCTACCACCTGCAAGAAAGTACTTGCTTCCGTCATCATATATAAATTGGCAGGTTGATATATTGTTATTTATATCCTTTGCTGGAATGATAATACATGGGCGCTCTTTATACGAGTTAAAGTAAACCCCATATGCTTTAACTCCTTTAGAGCTCAGGTACTCAGAACTGCCAGCTTGTTGAGATTGAGATATTATTTGCACCGCTCTTTTTGCAGCTTCTTCGTGTTCGGTTTCTCGAGCTTTACGTGCAGCTTCGATTTTGGCTTCAATTTCAGCTTTCTTTTCTGCAGAGTAGGAAATGGTATTGGTGAACCAGTTAACCCTTTCTAAGCCACCCGACCAATCATCCGCTATTCCCCAGTCGGTACCACATATATACCAGCATTCTTTATTTTTACCAAAGCGATGGATATTCTCATCTCGAATAACCTCGGCTATTACAGTATATCCTGCGTTAATGATTGCATTTTCAAAAGTTGTGCACGAGGCCATATTACTCACCTCCAAACTTGGTGCTATCTTTTACAAGATGTATAGATAACTTGTCTTTTAAAGTTCTTGTTCTTTCGGAAGTTAGATGCGCTCCGACGAGCAAGACTAGCTTAACAAGAGACTCTTTCTGCCTAGTACCATTAAGGTGAGCATGAAGAGATATGATATCCGACCCTTTAGCATCACTCTCGGAGTCAAAATCAAGCCATTTCCCGCTCATTAGATCATATTGAATAGAAGCTATACTACCATCAGGTCTAGTAATATTATGAGCAATATAATATTCCTTACAAACTGCTCCTTGAGGTAGGATGGCCTCTAAGATAAGCAAATGGTGGTAGAATAAACGCTCCCTAGCCAGTTTGAACACCTTTGTGTTGGTATTTTCTTTCTTCATGACTCTACCTCCTAAACTCTATTTTGAGTGCGACTTTCGATGAAAGCCATGAGGTCAGCAAGTCGATATTTAACGAGACGTCCGATTTTTATGTAGATGAGGTTATATCGTTTTGTGCACCTCCAGACTTGCAAAGTTCCTGGAGTAACGCCTAAAATCGCGGCAGCGCTTATTTCATCAAGGAGTTGCGGTGATTTCTCCATGTTTTTAATGTTAGGTTGCAGTGTATCAAATTCAGTACTTTTCAGTTTGGACATATTTACCTTTATAAAAGTTTATAAAGGCCATTTAGTGCTATAATACAGGTATATAACGGGCTCAAATTTTTTTGAGATGGTTATTTATACTTATATCCCTTTAGTATATTTTTAATGTCTGGGTGGTAAGGTGGAATCTCGACTCTCATACCCTTTGCCAAGAAAGCAAATTCAAGAGGTATAAGCCACATTTCCTCAGCTTTAATCATTGCGGTAAGAGAATAGGGAGATTGAATACCCATCAATAATTCTTGAACATAATATGAATAACCTAAGAACGTCCGCAAAGTTTCAGATGCAGTTTTTTTTAAAGCTTTGAGTTCATTCGGTAAAATAGTATAAGCGAATTGTATGTGAGCTACAGATTTATTTTGTCGCCATGCTGACTCTACTGATGTCTTGCTGCTCAATAGGTTCGATGCTAGCTCTTTAAGTGCTGGATATTGTCTTAGTTTGCTTATTATAAACTTCCCCTTATTCATACTGAAGCCACCTTGAAACTGATCCGAAGGATGTTCTCTGTCTTGAAGCATACATTGTACTAAAAAAGATATGGTATTAATTTCTTTACACTTTCTTTCATCATTAGATATTGCGGCAATATCTTGAACACCGCGTATGTTTGCTAAGTAATTAATTTGAACTTCAAACTGATCACTAACAGGCAAGCCATTAAATATATTTATATCTTCGTAGTATAAATTAGGCTCACTATTCAGTTGATCACGTTGTATAATCAACTGGCTTCTTCTACGAGCGTTAACTGCATTTATCATCTCAACTCGCTCAATATCATCATTAACTGATGGATATATTCTAAAACTCTGAAGTATGGTGATGGCATCCAGGACACCTGCTATAGTATTGAAGCAGTCAGACTTTATTGGTAATATGGGCATATTAAGCTCCTTAATTTGCCGACAACTTTAACGTTCTTTAACATAACTTTCAATGATTCAATTGCGGCCTAGCCGTAGATACCTCTCTTGCTGTAACCTTACTTTTACTTGATGAGATAACCTACACTTAAGAGCCTGTAACAACCGGTTAAATTTAAGAAAATTACAAAAGACTAAAATCCTTGATAAAACTAGGTTACACAGATAAAATGCCAACTGATGACTTTTGAGTTGCGAGTAGCAAGCCACATAGAAGCTACAGCGTAAGCTCCTCACAATCTGTAGAACATACGTAGAACGCGGCTGCATGTCGAGACTTGTAAATGCCGTTAACATATTGATTTTTATGGTGGGACTGAGACGATTCGAACGTCCGACCTAGTGATTAGGAATCACTTGCTCTATCCAGCTGAGCTACAGCCCCGGTAACAGAGTTGGTTTTATACAATAATCTGCCTTAAGTAAAGTTGATTCTACACCGGAATATTATCTACCCTACCTCTCAGCGCATACATTCCGAAGAGGGCTGCCACTTTTTGCAAAACCTGAATCAAAACTTTGAGATGCTCCACTCACCTGTGGGCTAGGTGCAGCTTGTGCAGGCAAAGTAGATAAAGAGCTTGCAGTTAATCCCGAAGATTTAGATTCTGTAACTCTGGCATTGCTATTAGTTCGCATTGCTGCAGTCACAAAAAAAGCTGTTGTGGAAATGCTTTTTTCTAAACCGATCATACCTTGGTTTTTAGCTACTTTTAAATCGTCCAGAGCTTCAAAAACTCTACCTTTAGTTAAGTGTGCTTTGCCCCGTAGACAGTAAGCCTCAGGATTATGGAGCTGCTGGATAATTGATGTGGTAAAATAATCTATAGCTTGATCAAAGTTACTATTGATATAATGAGTGACACCTAGTTCAAGGTAAGCCGCAGGATTATGCGGTTGCTGTTTTATAGAAATAGCATAATCATCCATTGCCTGTTGATATTCATCTAATGATCTATGAACATTCCCACGCGCTAAATATGCAGCAGGGTTGTGTGGCTGCATTTGAATAGCAATAGTGAAAGCACTTTTAGCTTCTTCAAAATCTTCGGCTAATACACAACTCATTGCCACATTAAAATAATCTTGTGATTCAATTCCTTTCTGTGAATCACAATCTTGAACGTCATCTCTCATTTTGATAACCAAATGGGTTCCTATTTTAATATATAAACACAAGAAAATTTGTATAGCAATCGCCCAGGGATGCAAATGTTGTAACAGGCTAATCTATAGATTCTTATCTTTATAACAACAGAGATCATTAACAATGCAGCGGGCACACACTGGCTTGCGGGCTTTGCAAACATAGCGGCCGTGCAAAACCAGCCAGTGGTGGGCGTGATCCTGCCATTTTTTGGGTATAACCCTCTCAAGTTCTATTTCGGTTTTAAGGGGATTAGTAGTGCGGCAAAGTCCCATACGGTTGGCCACCCTAAAGATATGGGTGTCTACTGCAATGACCTTGTGTCCCCAAATGCAATTCAACATGACTTTTGCGGACTTGCTTCCCACGCCTGGCAAGGACTTTAGGTCATTTAAGTTATCCGGCACTTCGCCGGCAAATTTCTCAAGCAATGCTTTGGACATGGCGATAATATTCTTGGCTTTATTATTATATAGGCCAATAGTCTTGATATACTGCTTAAGTTGATCCTCGCCGAGCGCAACCATTGCAACAGGAGTATCAGCGGCTTCAAAAAGCGTGGGTGTAACCCGGTTGACTCCTTTGTCAGTAGACTGGGCTGACAATACCACAGCGATTAGCAAAGTGTAGGGTGAATAATAATCAAGCTCAATGCGGGGGTGGGGTTTATTCTCAAAAAATCTCTGGAATATAAGATCTATGTTTTCTTTTTTCATGCCATAACCCAATAATGATGGTATACTTAAGTACAACATTATATAGAATAACAGATAACTTTATACCCTAAATATGTCGAAACAGAAAGCTATGATCAGTATCTCAGTTATTGTGCCTTTGTATAATGAAGCTGACGGTATCAGTAACTTTATTAATGGCCTGATTTCAGTGCTGAGCAAAATTACCCCGGAGTTTGAAATAATATGTATTGATGATGGTAGCACGGATAAAACCCGTGCAGAGCTAAAAAGCGCAAGGAAACTCGATGCTCGAATTAAATTGCTGGCATTCTCACGCAACTTTGGCAAGGAAGCCGCTTTAACCGCCGGGTTGGATCTGGCTAGCAAAGATGTGGTTATTCCTATCGATGCTGACTTCCAGGATCCCCCTCAGCTAATTCCCGCAATGATTGCTAAATGGCAGGAAGGGTTTGATGTTGTGCTGGCACATCGAAGAACCCGTAATGATAGTGTCATGAAAAATCTTTTTAGCAGCCTGTATCACAAGCTGCTCTTCTGGATAAGCAACCGAACAATCCCCGCAGATGTTGGGGATTTTCGGCTTATGGATAAAAAAGTAGTGGAGGCAATAAGGCAGATGCCAGAAAAAACCCGCTATATGAAAGGGATTTTTGCCTGGGTTGGTTTTCGCAAAGCTGTCATTGAGTACGACAGACCAAATCGCAAAAGTGGCGTGAGCAAGCTTAAATACTACCATCTTTTTAAATTAGGGTTGGACGGCATTTTTTCCTTCAGTACTAAGCCTTTAAAAATTTGGCTTTATATAGGTGCAGTGTTCTCATTATTTGCTTTCTTTTATGCAATACTTTTGGTATTAAGGACAATGGTTTTTGGTGTCAGTGTGCCTGGATACGCATCTATCATGGTGAGTATCCTTTTTATTGGCGGAATCCAATTAGTGAGTTTAGGTATTATAGGTGAATATATAGCGCGTATTTATAAAGAAACAAAAAATCGACCAATTTATATTGTGAGTGAACAACATGGATTTAAAGAAGAAAAGGTCTCCTCATCCACCAAAAGGCAAAGCAGATACGCCTAGGTTTTTATTGAACCCCAACAAGGGAAATATTATCGGAATCACCGGTAGCATCGCTTCCGGAAAAACTTTTGTACTCGAGTGCTTTAAGAAGCTCGGCTTTGCGGTTTTTAATGCTGATGAGGCGGTACATCAGCTTCTGACCCGTGAGGGCAAGGCCTTTGATTTGGTAGCAAAGCTATGTCCTGAATCTGTAACTGAACAGGGGATTGACCGCCAGATACTTGGGGCAAATGTGTTTAGCATACCTGAAAAACTCAAACAGCTGGAAGCAATACTCCACCCATTGGTTCGAGATGCTCAGGTGCAATTTATGGTTAATATTAAGAAAACCTCGGGTAAGTCTATGGTTTTTGAAGTTCCTTTGCTTTTTGAGAATAATCGGGAGAAATTCTATGACCATGTGGTAGTCACAATCGCGCCAAAGCCCATCCAAAAAGAACGTGCGCTTTTGAGAAAAAATATGACGGAAGAAAAATTTGATGCTATCATAAGTAAGCAATTATCTGATGCGATAAAAATAAAAAAAGCAGATTTTGTTATTAAAACTGGGAGAACCCCGGAAGATACTTTTAAACAGGTTAGGTCATTAGTTTATCATGCTGGAAACCAGAGAAATCGTCCTCGACACAGAGACGACAGGGCTTACAAGAAACGACCGGCTAATTGAAATCGGTTGTGTGGAGTTGATTAACCGGGTAAAAACCGGCAAGGTTTTTCATCAGTATATCAACCCGATGGTGGCGATTTCTGAAGGCGCGAGAAGGGTTCATGGCATTACTGATGCAATGGTCTCTGATAAACCCACCTTTCCTGAGATTGTGCCCAGCTTTCTTGAGTTTCTCGCTGATAGCGTCATCATAATTCACAATGCCGAATTTGACCTGGGATTTATAAATCATGAATTGTCGTTGCTGGGTCATACCCCTATAAAATTTGAGCGTGTTATTGATACTCTGAAAGTCGCGCGAAAAAAATACCCTGGATCGCCGGCTTCGCTGGATGCGCTCTGCAAGCGATTTAATATCAGCCTGGAAGAACGCAATAACCATGGGGCTTTGCTCGATGCTCATCTGCTCTTTCATGTGTACATTAACTTAACTGGTGGAACGCAGTCAAATCTGGAGTTTGATAATTCAAACTCGGCTTCAGCTCAGCAACCTTCCCCTAAAAAACGATCAAGACCAGCGAGAGAGTTTAAAGTTTCAGCGGAAGAATTAGCTGCGCATGAGAAATTTTTGAGCAAAATTAAGGCACCACTTTGGGGGACAAAATAATACTTTTAGAAGCGAGTTAAATGGAAAAATTACAACATAAGCCGGAAAGAGTTGCGCTTCTCCTCATAACCACCAATATTTTTCTTTTGTTAAATAGTGATATCCACTTACCTGCGCTGCCTTTTTTGCAGAAAGACCTGGGGACTACAGAATTCAAAGCTCAGTTGGTGCTAATAATCTTTATGGTGGGCGCCGTTTTCTCCCGATTGGTCTGGGGGCCAGTAAGTGATAAGTTTGGTCGGCGTAAAATCCTGCTGGTTACCATTGGGTTTCAGGCGATAACGCAACTAGGCCTCTCACTTGCCCCCACTATTGACTGGCTGCTTTTTTGGAGAGCCGTGCAATCATTTGGTGCGGGGGTGATAACAGTCTTGGGTACTGCGGTGATCACTGACCTTTTTCGCGGAGACCGCAGGGCGCGATTTCTAGGGCTCAATGAAATGACCTTCCCTATTGCCTTTGTGATAGCTCCGGTTATAGGCGCTTATCTTTTTGATATCACGCAAACCTGGCGCACAGCCTTTGTTTTTATTTTCTTCATTCAGGTTGCTTGCTGGACAACATTTTATTTATTTCTCCCTGAAACCCATAAACCTGATCATGGGGTGATGCTTAAGGACTCATTCAAACTCTACTTTCGAGTAATTAAGGATCGTCAGTTTATGCTCTACAACCTGATAAGCGGTATAATGATAGGAAGTGGCATGATGTTTTTTACCATTTCTCCGTTTATATATATGGTTAATCTTGGCGTGAGCATTAACGACTATGCGTTCTTTCAATTCGCACCAATGCTGGTTAGCATCTTTGCTGCCCTAATTTATAGGTATATTGTCGAGCATTTCGGCTCTGAAGTACTTTCAAAAATTAGTATCAAACTCCTGTATATTCTTATCCCGATATATCTAATCATGGGGTTTAACTTAGTCGATATCACCCCATATACTGTGCTTTGCACAATTTGCGTTCAGTCAGCCATCGTTCCTTTTTTTGTACCTGGCATTATTTCTAAAACTACTGAACTATATCCTAACTTAAGGGGAATGGCTTCCTCAGCTTCAGCAAGTGTGCGCTCATTCTGTGCAGCCGGAGCCATGTTTTTTGGCAGCTATTATATCGGCAGTGATGTCGCGGCTTTATTTAAAACCATGTGTGGGTTTATCCTGCTAGTGCTGTTCTTTTTCTGGATTGTCACTGCTAAAAAGATCAAACCAATAAAGTAATCAATACTTGTATTGCATTGGCGTACTGCTACAATAATTAGTATAACTATCAATAGAATAGGTTTGCTGTGAACCATAAAAATATAAAATATTCCGGGTTTAGTCTCTATGAGATGGCTATAGTAGTTGTTATTATGTCAATCCTGATCGGTAGCGTTTATGCGCTGGTTCCCGTACAAACCGATTTGCAGAATATCGACTTGACCAAAACCAAGCTTGACCGGATTCAGGGCGCCATTGACGCCTATGTGAATCAACATGGTTTTTTACCTTGTCCTGCTGTCAGAAATGCTGCAGTAGCAAGTACGACTTTTGGCATATCTACCGATTGTACCCTGGCAGCTCCACCTGCCGGCACTACAGAATCTGGAGCTGGTGATGACACGATTCGGCATGGGGTCGTCCCTACCCGAACGCTTAATTTGCCCGATGAGCTTATGTTCGATGCCTGGAATAATAGATTTTCCTATACAGTTATAAAAAAATTTGCAACTACACTTTCTGATTTTACCACTTCAGCTCCCACAAACGCTGCTATTATTATGGAGGATGTAAACAGTAATCAGATTAATAATGCCCCTATTGCATATGTGCTTATTTCTCATGGCAAACATTGGGATGGAGCTGTGAATTATAATGGGGTAACTACAACTTGTACTGCAGGCACTCCTGAAGCTCAGAATTGTTCGGATACCAATACCTATAAAGATGGGGTTTTTAACAGTAATGCCACCAACTATTTTGATGATTATGTAAGGTGGAAAACCAAAAGCCAGCAGATCCATGATAGCTCATATACGTCAGGGGCTTTGACAAGCAGCGTTTTCTCAAAGTTTGCTTTGATTGCAGACCAGGAAGCTCCAGGGGTATCAGGCCAGACGCCTATCGCCGTTGGCGCCTGGAATACCAGAAATCTAAATACAGTTGTGTTTAGCACTACTCCTGCGCCATTTACCACTTTAAATGTAGCCAATACCATAACAATGCCTGCGGGTAATTACTACATTAGAGCCACAGCTCCTGCACAGGGAGTTACAGCGCACAGGCTTAGAATCTTTAATGTCACTGCCGGCACAACTATAACTGAAGGTATGTCGGTTACCGGGGATGTTAATGGGACTACCACTGCTAAGACAACCGCAGTGAGCGTGGCCACGGTAATCGCCTATGTGAGTTTCTCGGTGCCTACCGATATCAGAATTGATCACTTTGTTAACAATTTTAACACTACAATCAATGGAGGGGCGCAAACGGGATTTGAATTTGGTTACCCTGTTTCTACCACTGCTAATGAAACCTACACTATGGTTGAGATTTTTGGACAATAATTGAGTATGCGTAGGAAGCTAAAAAGACTCCTTGGATTTGCAGCAGCAGAGGTATCTCTACTGCTAATAGTAGCTTCGATATTAGTTGGCGGAGCCCTAACATTATTGCCAGTGGGTAAAGGCAGCAGTGATCTGGCAGTGGTGCAAAATGATTTTACCAAAATTAAAACTGCGATTACTGCCTATTACCTAAAATACGGACACCTCCCATGTCCGGCGAGCAGAAACGATGCGCCCAATTCAGCAAACTTCGGTAAATCTACTGATTGTACCTCGGCCACTGCACCTACTGGCACCGTAGAATTTGGCTCTGGGGTCAATATTGTCAGAATTGGCGTAGTACCGGTGCGGTCACTTAATTTATCCGACACTTTTATGTTTGATCCCTGGAATAGCCGCTTTACCTATGCAGTTATCAAATCGCTGGCGCAAACCAGCACGATCTTTGCCAACTATAGTACTGCTGCCACCCAGGTTATTACTATTCAGGATAAAACGGGTGCTACCATAAATCCCAATAATTCTGCGACCATTCCCAACTATGTAGACTATGTTATAGTGTCGCATGGCAGAGATGCCAATGGTGCATATAGCTATAAAGGGGCATTATCCAGTACCTGCAAGACCAGCCTTCTTCAGGGGAAAAATTGCGATGATGACAACGTTTTTGTGCAATCCGCGCACAGCTATACCAGCAACAACTTATTTTACGATGACTACATTGCCTGGGTCAAAAACACAGACCTTCTTAATAATGCTGGCTTGAGCGCCAGACCCGGGGCTTGTACTTCAGGCTTCCTCCCGACAAATTTGCCATCTTTGGCGCTCTGGCTCGATGCTAACGATCTGACCACCATTACTAAAGATGGTTCTAATAACGTAACTAAATGGGTGGATAAATCTGGCAATGCCTATTCATTTGCTAATGCGGGCGCTACTAAGCCGGTATATTCGGCAAGTGGGTTCAATTCTAAGCCGACCATGCAGATTATAGGTACGTTTGGTTTTAGAGTTGCTAGTATGTCTACCTCAGCTAGCAATCTGAGCATATTTTTTGCAGCACAGCAGACTAATGCCGCGAATGCGAATTACCTGCTTGATGTTAATGGCACCGCTACCAGAATGACCTTAAATCTCAACAATAATGGTGCAACATACTGGTACAAACAAGGTATCTATTCATCTACCCTAAGCAGTTCTTATACATCCAATACCTACAGCTCATGGATATTCTCTAATGGTGCAACTACTCCTGCTCGGCTTTATATCAACGGAGTACAGGTCGCAACTGATACTACGTTTTTACCTCAGGATCTGAAAGGCAACCTGTCTATTGGGCAGAAATATACCGGTGGTGCTACCACTGATTTCTCAGGAAGAATTTCCGAAGTGATTATTTACACCCGGGCGGTTACTGATTCAGAACGTCAGGCTGTAGAGCAATATTTGAAATTAAAGTGGGGCTTATGAAGTTACTTAAGTTCAGCCCTGGGTATACTTATTTGGAAATGGCATTGAGTCTGTTTGTACTCTCCATTATGTTCTCGGCATTTATGACAATCTATGTCACTTTCTCAAGCCAAAACCAGGTTGCTGAAACGCGAACTGCTCTGCATACTATTCAGACGGCACTTGATCAGTTCCTTCTCAATAAGGGCTACTTACCCTGTCCGGCAAGCCAGTCTGCCGCCTGGGGTTCCAGCAGCTTTGGTGCTGCCAGTAATTGCGCAGCGAGTGCCCCGGCAGGTACGGTTGATTATGGCGCAGGAAGCACGGCAATACGCATTGGAACTATTCCCTTTAAAGCCTTAAACCTTTCCCAGGAAATCACGATAGATAGCTGGAATAATCGCATTGCATATGTGGTGGTAAAGTCACTGGCTACAGATGCCAGTACTTTTATCAGCACGAACCCCAGTGGGGCGATTAGCGTTGTGGATACCAATGGTAACACCATCGTTTCATCAGGCGGAACAGCCTATGTTTTGATCAGCTATGGTCCTTATGGTAAGGGTGCTTATAATGCTGCCGGGCACCAGGCTGTTGCCTGTGGAACTAACAAGGGAACTGAAAATTGCAACAATGATAATGTATTTAATATTGCCCCATATAATGATGGCCAATCTAGCAATCAGTTTGATGATTTTCTTGCCTGGAAAACCCGAGCCCAGCTGATTAAGGACAACCAACTTGCAATTGCGCCATAGCTATGAAAAAAATGAAAACACTATTGGGTTACACACTTCTGGAAATGGCAATTGCCCTTGCGATAATAGGCTTTGCTACTGGCGCTCTTTACACAACGCTTACCGCAAGTTATGCAATCCAAACTTTGAGTGGCACTAACAGTGAGCTTGATAAAATTCAATCTGCACTGGATACCTTTGTCGCTAAAAATGGCTATGTGCCATGCCCTGCTACTCGAACTGCCGCCGTCGCATCTGCCACTTATGGAGTAGCGACTGACTGCACGGCATCAGCTCCGGCAGGAACCGTTGATGTTGGCAGTGGATCAGCGCAAATCCGCATCGGCGTTGTGCCTACCCGCACACTTGATCTTAATGATAGCGATATGCTTGATGGCTGGAATAACAGAATCACTTATGTCGTTATTAAACAGCTCGCACAAAATGGTACGAACTTTACCAGCTATTCGAATACTACAGCTGATTCTATTATAATTAACGATAGCAATGGCAACCGTATCAATGCGCCACTTGCCGATGACAACCATGTTGTGTATCTTTTGATAAGCCACGGAAGAAGCGGGCATGGCGCTTATAATTCCAACGGTGCTAGTTTCATTGCCTGTGGTAGCTTTGTCGATTCCGAAAACTGCAATAACAATAATATTTTTATTGATACCAATTATAATCCCAATACTGCTCATTTATTTGATAATATTATTCGCTGGAAAAGCCGCGGCCAGCAAGCATTAGATGGTAAAGTTTTGCCAGGCGTAACGGCCGCAACAGCTTGTGTTATACCATTTAACCCTGATGCTTTTTTACCCACCTCTATAACCGGCTTGAGATTGTGGCTGGATGCCAATGACTTAAATACCATGTATAATGATTCCACTTGTACAACTCTTAATAACAGCCACCCTAATGGACAAATCTCATGCTGGAAGGATAAATCCGGCAATGGATTTAATGCAATTCAGACCGATAATCCTTCAGATCAACCTAAGTGGACCAGTGGAGCTTTGTGGTTTAAAAATAATTATTTTCTCAAAGTACCTGGTCTGCCTAGTGGTTCAATTTTTCCCTCACTTACGCTCATCAACGCCATGGATGTTTTTATAGTGATGCAGAGCACCACAAAGGTTGGATATGTTATATCATACCCCACAGTAGGCACAATTACGGCGAGAATTCCTTGGTCAGACAGTAACGTATACTGGCAGTTCAACGGGGCGCATACAGGTGACCATGCAGCTTGGGGGGCGGCTACAAATAATTTTTACATTTGGAACCTTATGTCTAATTATGTCTTAGGTGCTAGTTTAAATAAAGTTTGGCAAGGAGATACTAACCTGATAAATACCACTACAACCGGCCCCGCAGTGCTTGCTGGAACAGCTGATTTTATAATAGGCTGCCAAGACAAATTAGCTAATAACTGTATGAATGGTTATATCTCTGAAATTATTGTCTATGGGCAAATGCTTACTGATGATCAGCGCGCACAGGTAAATACCTATTTAAAGAAAAAATGGGGGCTTTGATTTTGCTAGTGCCTTTTACTTAGCAAAGTGCTAATATTTAGTAAAAATGAGTGAGCCTTATGCTATTAAGCAAATACTTCTTACCTGTTCTCAAGGAAGACCCTAAAGAGGCGACCATTGTTTCTCACAAGCTAATGCTGCGGGCAGGGATGATTCGCCAGTTGAGTGCTGGTATATATACCTGGTTGCCGCTGGGTCTTAGGGTGTTAAACAAAATCGCCGATATTATTCGCGCTGAGATGAACAACATTGGGGCCATTGAAATTCTAATGCCGTGCATTCAGCCGATTGAGCTTTGGGTGAAGTCCGGTCGCTATGGTTCCGGAGATGATCTCAGCACGGAGATGCTTAAAATTGAAGACCGACATGGTAATCATTTGACTTTTGCTCCTACTGCAGAAGAGGTAATAGCCGAAGTATTTAATAATAGCGTGCAGTCATATCGGGAATTACCAAAGAGCCTTTATCAAATCCAGTGGAAATTTCGCGATGAAATCCGGCCAAGATTTGGGGTTATGAGGGCTCGCGAATTTTTTATGAAAGATGCCTATTCCTTCCATATGGATAAAGAAAGCGCACTTGTTACCTACAAAGACATGCTTGTTGCGTATACCCGGGCATATGCGCGGATGGGGTTGGTGGCAATACCTGTCAAGGCGGATACCGGCTCTATGGGTGGAGACTATAGCCATGAGTTCCATGTCCTGGCCGATACCGGAGAAAGCCAGATTTTTTATGAGGAAGGTGCTTTGGAATACCTGGCTACCGGAGATATTACTCTTGAAGGATTCGCTAAGTTTTATGCAAATGAAGAATCTAAACATGACCCGGCAAATTGTCCGATTACCTCTGACAAACTTAATGCAAGACGAGGTATTGAAGTTGGTCATATTTTCTATTTAGGTGATAAGTACAGCAAATCCATGGGTGTCAACATTCAGGGTAAAGATGGAAAGTTTAAGCATCCTGATATGGGCTGCTATGGGATCGGTGTATCGCGGCTGATTGCTGCTATCATTGAAGCTAATCACGATGATAAAGGCATAATCTGGCCAGAGAATGTTGCGCCCTTTAAGGTTGGCATCATCAATCTTAAGCCCGGCGATGAGGCTTGTGATAATATGTCGCAGGATCTATATGATGCTCTCCTTGCTCATGGCATTGATGTTCTTAGTGATGACACCGAGGAAAGTGCAGGTAATAAGTTTGCCCGTATGGATTTAATTGGGTTACCCTGGATAGTAGTTATCGGGCCTAGAAGCGCCAAAGAGGGAATGGCTGAGCTTAAACATCGGAAAACTCATGAGAAACATGAGCTTTCTCTGGAAGCTATTAAACAAATGCTGTTCCTAAAGGCATGAAAGTTCTAGGGATTGAAACTAGTTGTGATGAAACTGCCGTTGCTATCGTTGATAGTGAGGGTAATATTCTCGCGAATGCGGTGCGCTCACAAATCATGAACCATAACAATTATGGTGGGGTGGTTCCTGAGATTGCTGCCCGCAGCCATATCGACTGCCTGGATCTTATGATCTCTGATACTTTTAAGCAGGCGCAGTGTACGCTGGATGACATGAGTGCTATTGCGGTCACTGCTGGCCCCGGGCTAATAGGTGGGGTTATTGTCGGGGTTATGCTCGCAAAAGGTCTGGCGTCTGCGGCTCAAAAGCCCATCATTGCCGTCAATCACCTGGAAGGACATGCGCTGACTGCACGCTTAACCAGCAAGGTGGCCTTCCCATTTTTATTATTGCTGGTGTCTGGCGGGCATTGCCAATTGCTGGCTGTGCGCGGAGTCGGCCAGTATGATCTGCTGGGCAGCACTATTGATGATGCGGTAGGTGAAGCTTTTGACAAGGTCGCTAAAATGCTGGGATTAAACTACCCCGGAGGGCCTGAAGTTGAGAAGCGGGCAGGGGCTGGCAATCCTAAAGCATTTGATTTGCCACTTCCTCTTTATAATAGCGCTGATCTTAATTTTTCATTTTCCGGGTTGAAAACTGCGGTAAAACGCATCGTAGATAAAAATGCTCTAAGCGAACAGTTTATTGCCGATATCTGCGCCTCTTTTCAAACGACAATAGCGGCAATTTTGGCTCATAAACTTGAGAAAGCCTTGAAGATATTTAGCACCAAATACCCGCAGGCTAATACGGTTGTTATTGCCGGAGGGGTTGCGGCCAATCAATTTTTACGCGGTCGGCTGAGCAGCATTATCAACCAATATGGATATACGCTGGTCGCGCCACCTTTAGCGCTTTGCACTGATAATGGCGCTATGATTGCCTGGGCGGGACTGGAGCGGTTAAAGTTAGGCATGGTCTCAGACATTGGCTTTGAGCCACGCTCGCGCTGGCCACTTGTGGAGCTTGCCCATGGATAAGCCGATTAACAAAGTCCGAAACAAGCGGCAGAACTTTAGAACTGCCCGTGGGAGAACCGTTTCCTCTACTAAGTGGCTTAAAAGGCATATCAACGACCCATATGTTAATCTGGCGAAAGAAAGAAATTACCGGTCACGCTCGGCTTTTAAGCTTATGCAGATCGATGAGAAATTTAAAATCCTGCGTAAAGCTTCCAGTATTATTGATATAGGCTGTGCTCCTGGTGGCTGGTTACAGGTGGCGCGGCAATTGTGCAAGCCTGACGCCCAGATTATTGGAGTTGACCTGCAGGAGGTGCAGCCTTTGCCTGGCGTGACGCTTATTAAGGGAGACTTTTATGATGATGAAACCACCCAACAGATTTCAGATTTGCTCAAAGGTAAAGCGGATGTAATTGTAAGCGATATGGCTGCAGCATCTTGCGGTAATCATGAGGCGGACCACCTGCGCAATATGGCGCTTGCTGAAGCTGCTTTTGATTTTGCCATACCTAATTTAAAGCCAGGGGGGTGCTTTGTTGCCAAGGTGCTGCGCGGGGGTCAGGAAGCAGAGTTTTTAAAAACGCTACGCACTTACTTTGCGCTGGTTAAGTCTTTTAAGCCGGCAGCGAGTTATGAAGATTCTTCCGAATTTTACTTTGTCTGCACTGGCTTTAAACCAAAACTTTAATTATACTGGTTTGCAATAAGAATATCTCATTGTAAAAGTGTATGTCGCAGAAGAAAAATATTGTATTTGGTCTTTCCGGAATTGAGGTATTGCCTGAGGAGCGTGCCTTTTTTCAAAGGCAGCAGCCTCTGGGCTTTATATTATTTTCCCGGAATATTGGAAACCCCAGCCAGGTACGTGACTTAATTCAGGATCTAAGATCTACAGTAGCTCATGATGCCATTCCCATTCTGATCGACCAGGAAGGTGGCCGGGTGCGAAGACTCAAGCCACCTCATTATCGTGAGGCAGAAGCTGCCGGAAAATACGCTGCGCTGAGCGAGAAGAATATAACCGATGCAAAAACAGCGGTTTTCTTAAATCATTTTTTGATGGGGAGAGAGTTAAGTGAACTGGGGATTAATGTTAACTGTGCCCCTGTGGTGGATCTTTTATTTGAGGGTGCGCACAGCATTATCGGCGACCGCAGCTTTGGCAAAGACCCTCATATAGTTTCTCTATTGGGGCAATATGCTATGGCTGGCCTCATGGCGGCTGGCGTGCTTCCTATCCTAAAACATATACCTGGGCATGGCAGGGCTACTGCTGACAGCCATCAAGATTTGCCTGTAATCTCCACCGCGCTTTTAGAGCTTGAGCAAACCGATTTTATCCCGTTTAAGAAGCTGGCTTATTCACCACTGGCAATGACTGCCCATGTGATCGTACATGACCTTGACCCAGTGCATCCAGTAACCGTTTCCCAAAAGGCCATCGACTATATTCGTGAAGGTATTGGTTATGAGAATATAATCATCACAGATGATCTTTCCATGAAAGCGCTGAGCGGTACGCTGGGGCAGCGGGCGGAAATGTCACAAGCAGCAGGTTGCGATGTGCTTTTGCACTGCAATGGCAAGCTGGGTGAGATGGAAGAGATTGCTCAGCATGCACAACTTATAAAACCTGATGTTTATGAGAGACTTGCAAATTGGCTAAACAAATGTTATTCACCAGAGGATTTAGACGCAACTCTTGATCGGTATGTCAATATGGATAGTCAGGATTTGGAGTTGCAGTTAGCTGAGCTTTTAACCACTTAATTATTATCTCAAATGGAATTTTTAACTCAATATTACTTTACCTTAAAGGCGTTGCATTTAATTGCGGTTATCTGCTGGATGGCAGGGATGTTTTACTTGCCCAGGCTGTTTGTTTACCATTGTTCTGCCAAGCCGGGGTCGGAAATGTATGCGACCTTTACTATAATGGAATACCGGCTGCTAAAATATATAATGAACCCTTCTATCATTGCGGTTTTTGCCCTCGGCATTTTATTGATCTTCATAAATGGATTTTCGACATTGGGCGGTTGGTTCCATCTTAAACTGGTTTTGGTGCTTGCGCTTGCCGGCATGCATGGGCTGCTCTCGGTGCAGCAGAAGAATTTTGCTAATAATCGGAATAATAAGTCCGCTACTTACTTCCGCGTTATCAATGAAATCCCACCGGTATTGATGGCGATAATCGTCATACTTGCGGTTGTAAAACCCTTTTAGTTAACCAAGTCTATTTTTTAATTGATGCAGCAATCATACCAATTCCCAGATTAAACAAATGGGGATTGGTTATTTTTCTTTAAATGCTCGGTAGAAGCTATCCATAATCGGGCTGACCAGATATTGCAGGAAGGTTCGGGTTCCTTTTACCAAGAATACTGATGCTGGCATGCCAGGATAGAGCTTGATGTCAGCTGTCAGTTGGTCTAATTCCTTTTCATCAATCTGCACTCGCACAATGTAGACTTGTTGCGGTCCGCCCTGAGCCTGCTGATCCAAAACTTTATCGGCAGCTACATAAATAACCTTGCCATCCATTCTCGGCACCAGGCGAGCTTTATAAGCACCAAGCTGCACTTTTGCCAGCATACCAAGATGTACACTATCGATATCATTAGGATTCACTTTAACTTCAATTATAAGCTTATCATTTTGGGGCACTAGCTCCATGATAATTCCGCCCTGCGGCACTGTGCCACCTACAGTATGGATCTTTAATTCTGTAACTACTCCATCCTCAGGAGCAGTAATGCTTGTCCTATCATAAACATCTTGGGCTGCGTTATACCTTTCTGTGAGATCAAGCAAAGCTGCATGATTCTTCTTAATTTCTTCACCCAGGTTATTTTGATAGTCGTTTTGCACACTCAGTATTTTTACTTTCGCTTCAGCTATACTTTGTTTGGCAGAGGCGATGGAAGACATTGCCTGTCCCACCCGTCCTGATAAATCAGCGGTCGCACTGCGCAGTTGGAGTAACTTAGGTTTGGTAGACAGCCCTTTATTGAAAAGCTCTAGGGTAGTTTGCTCTTCTTCTTCGGTATTCTTAAGTTGCTTTTTATAGGCATCTAGCTGGAATTCCAATCCTTTGATTGATTCGGTGGTCTGGTTAATCTGCTCATTCAGGATGTCAATGTTACCTTTCACCGCCATGCGCCGTGTGAGGAATAAATGTTCCTGCGTTTTCATGATTTGCTGAACCTCATCTGAACTGGCATTGATTCCTTTGAAATCCCAGTTGATTTTGTCTGAATCAAGCTGCTCCGCTTTAAGTCTGGCATTTTCTGCCATGGCGAAAGCGAGTTGGCTTGCATTCATTTTAAGGCCGGCAAGTGCTTGGGTATCGTCCAGCTTCACTAAAAGTTCGCCTTTTTTAACTTCCTGGCCATCACTCACATAGATAGCATCTACGATGCCGCCTTCGTGATGCTGAATAGTTTTATGGCTGCTTGCAACTATAATATATCCATTTGCGGCGGCGGCGCTATCGAGTGGAGCAAGACCACCCCAGACAACAAAGAAACCAACAGCAACGGCAATAACTGCAAAAGCAAATTTTAGGGGCTTTTGCAGGTTGACCCGCAAATCTTCGTCAGCTTCTGTATTATACCCAGCTTCTTCAGCTGATTTGGTAAACATATAAAGCTTGGTTTCCTGGTAGAACTTGGAATCCTTAATCCTTTGAATAGCTGCGTGCAATCGATCTTTTAATGATTGATTAGGTTCCGGTAAACTCTTTTGCGTTTCATTATCCATTTTGTTTCCTTATTTGTTCAAAAGGTACAGTTTTGGCTGCTTGGTTCATTTTTTCTAAAACCTCATCGCGGTTTCCGAATATCGCAACCATACCGTCTCTCATAGCTAAAATCTTATCTGCGGCACTCAGCAGTGAAGTCCGATGGGAGATCACAATTGTGGTAATCCCTTTTTCCTTTGCTCTGGCAATCGCGCCGGCAAGCGCAATTTCACCAAAGCTATCCAGATTGGAATTCGGTTCATCAAGTACTAAAAGTTTTGGGTCATTATAAAATGCACGCGCTAAACCAATTCTTTGTCTTTGACCGCCTGAAAGCAATGATCCATCAGACCCAAGGTCAGTATCATATCCCTTAGGCAATAATAAGATCATGTCGTGTACACCTGAAAGCTGTGCAGCTTCAACTACTTTCAAAGGATCGGCATTCTTGTCCATCCGAGCGATATTCTCTTTGATAGTACCGCTAAAAAGTTCGATGTCCTGCGGCAAATAGCCGATGTGTTGACCAAGTTCAGTTCTATTCCAATCCTGGAGATTTGAGTTGTCGATACGCACTGAGCCAACCTGCGGCGCTAACCCGCCTACAATTAGCTTGGCCAGCGTGGTTTTCCCCGAGGCGCTCGGGCCGATCACCACCAGTATCTCACCGGGCTGGATTTCAAAATTCACACCTTTAATAACATGGCGCTGCATTCCTGGAGGAGCGTAAAATATATTCTCTACGGTTATTCTTCCTTCGGGGGGTAGGTAGGGTCATGCGATCTTCTGAGATGTTGAACCGTTCTAAAGACTGCTCAAGGCGTTCAAAAGCTTTGCGGAAATTCAGAAAGCCTTTGTATGAAGTTATAGCCTGTTCAAAAGGGGCAAGCGCCCGTCCAGATAGTGATGAACTGGCAATGATCGCACCAGTGGACATCTGGCCTTGCAGTACAAAATATGCCCCGAGTCCTGTGGTAAGAATTTGTAACATCAGCCTGACAAACTTGGTAATTTCAGTAAGCACAGCCTGGCGGTTATTGACCAGATTTTGATTGCCCTGCACCTTTTCGTTAGTCTCCTGCCAGTTCTTTATTATGTTCGGCAAAAGCCCCATAACTTCTATAACTTCTGCATTGCGTGCCGCTTGCTCCACCTGCCTGGTGCTGGAAATGAAGTGCTCATTTGAAGCATCATGCAGAGGTTTAGTGATTTTCTCAGATATCAAAGCCATTAAAAGCAAGAATATTCCGCCAAAAATCGTTAGCATCCCCATCCAGAAGTGGATCAAAAAGAGAACGATAACGAAGATAAATGCCCAGGGAATGTCCAGCATGGAAACCAGAGCCGGGCTGGTAATAAAGGTTTTAATGGTTTGCAGATCTCTGATCTGTTGGCTTCCACCACCGCCTTTGGCCAATAAGGAGGCTTTAATAGAGTTAGTGAATATTTTTGCTGATAGTTGCTTTTCAAACCAGTTACCCATTTGAGTTAAAGCAAACCCTCGACCCAGTTGTAACAGACCAAGGATTGCAAGGGCGAACAGAATGACTAAAGTTAACATAAACAAGGTAGTTGTATTACCGCTGGAAATAACTCGATCAAGCACTTGCATTGAGTAAATTGGGGTCGCCAACATCAAGAGATTTATTATGCACCCAAAAACCAAAGCATACTTAAGCATGATTCGGCAGGTAACTATGGCTTCTTTGAGTGGGCTTAGCTTTTGTTGGGATCCTGGTACTTGTCTCATAGGTTGCTTCATATATCTATATAATAATAGTATTACAGACTTTATACTTCATGGTAAGCTCAAAATGGTTAAAAATTCGTTAACAGAAATATTTATTTTTATTGCTAGTAACAACTTATCAATATATGAGAGCCACTAATTGCCTTAGATAGTGCAACTTTCTCGAATTGCAACGTAACCAAGTATCTTTTTTAATTGATACTAGGAGCGCGCAGCCAAGCCGAAGCTCGCAGAGCGAAGGCTGGACGACGTAGCAATAAATAAGGGACTTGGTTTAGGCACATGAAATATTATTATTTGAGTGGATAGTATTTAAAAAATCTATTAATATAACAACATCAATGCCGTTTATCAAACCACTCGACGAGGAGTATATATTATGCCCCATCCGGAAATCGAAGTCATTCTTGCAAAGCCGCGAGGATTTTGTGCTGGAGTGGAGAGGGCGATTGAAATTGTAGAGCGCGCGCTTAAAAAATACGGCGCTCCAGTTTATGTGCGTCATGAAATAGTTCATAATAAATATGTGGTTGAGGATCTGCAGTCTAAGGGAGCGATATTTGTCGATGAAGTGAGTGATATACCTAATGGGGCAATCACAGTATTTTCTGCACATGGGGTGTCGGAAAAAGTAGAAGATGAAGCCAAAGGCAGAAATCTTCCAGTTATCGATGCTACATGTCCGCTCGTAAAAAAGGTTCACAGAGAAGCGCAGCGCCATGAAGAAGGAGGTGCGCAAATTGTTCTGATAGGCCACGCAGGCCATCCCGAGGTAGAAGGCACTAGCGGACGCGTGAAGAATGAAGTAATTCTTGTGCAGTCAGTTGAGGATGTTGAGCAAATGGAAGTTGCTGATCCTACTAAGCTATCATATGTTACTCAGACCACTTTAAGTGTAGATGATACGCGCTCAATCATTCTCGCTCTCAAAAAGAAATTCCCTTTGATTGAGGGGCCGGATTTGAGAGATATATGCTATGCCACCCAGAATAGACAAGATGCAGTACGAAAATTGTCACAAGAAGTAGATTTGATTTTGGTCATAGGCTCGGCTAATAGCTCAAATTCAAATCGGCTTAGGGATTTAGGTGAAGAAATGGGTAAACCTTCCTACCTGATTAATGGAGCGCAGGATATTAAACCGGAGTGGTTGTCCAATATTAAAAAATTAGGAATTACCGCAGGGGCTTCAGCACCGGAAATCCTCCTCGAAAATGTGATCGCAAGGCTTCATGAGCTTGCGAAAATTGCTATCAGAACCATGGAAGGCGTCAATGAAAACGTGAGGTTTAAAATACCTGCAGAATTGGAAGAAGCGGCTTGATGTTGGAAGTATATCATTATCCCCTATGTCCTTTCTCTCGAAAACTTCGCATTGTTTTGAAGGAGAAATTTATAGGCTTTGAGCTTTTCTACGAGCCTTACTGGGAAAGGCGCAAGGAATTTTTGCGCATGAATCCATCAGGAAACACGCCGGTTATACTAAAGGATGGCAAGCTGATCATCGCCGGCAATCAGCCGTTGTTTGAATATATTGAAGAGATTTATGGCGATAACAGTCTTTTAGGAAACACTCCCGAGGAAAGGCTTGTGATCCGCCGTATAGTTGAGTGGTTTGATGTGAAGTTCTATAATGAAGTGACCAACTACATTCTCAATGAAAAAAATTATAAAAACCGTTTCTAAATCAGGCGCTCCGAATTCGCAAGCCATCCAGGCCGCTAAAAAGAATATACTTTACCATCTTGATTATATCAGCTTTTTACGCGGGGATAACCGGTATATTGCTGGGGATAAGCCGACTCTTGCTGATTTTACGGCGGCAGCTCAACTTTCCGTGCTGGATTTCGTTGGGGATGTTCCTTGGCATCATAATCAAAACACCAAAGATTGGTATGCACTAGTTAAATCCCGCCCAAGCTTTAAGCCCTTGTTGCTTGATAAAATTCCTAATTTCCATCCGCCGGCAAACTATGCAAATCCAGATTTTTAGTAAATACGAAGTTTTGCCTGGCGAATGTAAAAATTTTATTCTAGATTCAGCTAATATGTGGTATACAGCATATAAGAGATTAGATTAGATTTGATGCAGAACAACAGAAAATTTTGGTATGAGATTCTGGAAAAAGTACTAAAAGGTGCGGCCTTTTGGTGCTCAATTGCCTGTGCAGGCATTATACTTGCCGGCTTATTTATTCTTCCGGTCTTTATTTATTTTAGTAAAGATCTGCCCGATTATCATCAGTTGGTTGAGTATGATCCACCTACAATCTCAAGGCTTTATACTGCCGATGGAAACTTGATGTCTGAGTTGGCGATTGAGCATCGGATCTATAAAACGATTGATGAAATACCTGCGCTGGTTAAAAGTGCCTTTATTGCTGCCGAAGATCATAATTACTACAACCACCCAGGAATTGACGTATTTAGTATTATAAGAGCGGCACTTCAGAATATTGCCAATTTGGGTTCTGATCGAAACCCTGTCGGGGGCTCAACTATAACTCAGCAAGTCGTAAAGAACTTCTTGCTTAATAATGAGCGGTCAATATCGAGAAAAATTAAGGAAGCTATTTTAGCGTATCGGATTAACCATGTTTACTCTAAGGATAGGATACTTGAACTATATCTCAATCAAATATATTTGGGTAATGGGGCTTATGGTGTTGCCCAGGCTGCCTTAAGCTATTTTAATAAAGATATGAAAGATCTGACTATTGATGAGGCGGCGCTTTTAGCAGCGATGCCTAAAGCTCCTTCTATGCTTGATCCAACCCGCCATCCGGAACGCGCTAAAGCACGCAGAGATTGGGTGATCGACCGCATGCAAGAAGAGAAATTTATTACCAGAGATCAGGCACAGAAATCAGTGATCAGACCTATAAGGTTAAACCCGCGCTTTGACCAGGCTATTCAGGATAATGGCTACTATAATGAGAGCGTGCGACTTGAGCTTATTGACAAATATGGGTTTGACCATGTTTACCAGGATGGCTTTACCGTGCATACCAATCTCAACGCCGACTTGCAGAAGATGGCTGATAAAGCCTTGCGGCAAGGTTTGATAGATTATGACAGGCGTCACGGTTGGCATGGTGTGGTTGCGCATATAAATTTTAAAGATGATGAGTGGAAACAGCTGATCAAAGATTATGAAAAGCCTGGAGGAGCAGGCGTTTGGCAGCCTGCCATCGTTTTGGGATCAGCTAAAGATGGAGTTAATATCGGTCTGCCAGATGAAAGCAAAGCCGTGATCACTTCAGCAAAAATGCAATGGGCGCGTAAACCTGCGTTGAAAGCTGGGGATATCGTGCTTGTGGATTATGATGCTGACTCTAAGTCATATAGTTTAGAGCAAATCCCTTCAGTTAATGGGGCGTTAGTGGTTATGCAACCCAAAACCGGTAAAGTTCTGGCATTGGCAGGAGGCTACAGCTTCAAGGATAGTAAATATAACCGGGCCATTCAGGCGTTGCGCCAGCCAGGTTCAGCCTTTAAGCCTATTGTCTACCTAACCGCATTGGAAAATGGATTTGCCCCTAATTCAATTGTAAGAGATGAACCGATTTCTCTTTCACAAGGGCCGGGTATGCCACTGTGGTCTCCAAGAAACTATGAGGGTAAATACTTAGGGCCGATCACTATGCGGAAAGCTTTAGAGAAGTCGCGTAACCTGGCGACAGTACATATAGTTGCTGCGCTTGGGGTGCGTCAGGTGGCCGAAACGGCGACTAGACTTCATGTCTATAAAGATCCACCTCTAATGTATTCTATGGCTCTTGGTGCTTATGAAACCACCTTACTTGATTTGACTGCGGCATATACAACCTTTGCTAGCAACGGAATGGAAATCAAACCTCAGCTCATTGACAGGGTATTTGATCGGAAAGGGAAACTTGTTTACTTTACAGATCAGACAAAATGCGATAACTGCTTGTCAGCCGATGAGCAGGCAGCAGATCCTGAGTTACCAAAAGTTAGCTTCAAAGCTAACTATCTAGTAGAGCCTGATACTAATTTCCAAATGGTTTCCATGCTTGAAGGAGTTGTGCAGCGAGGAACTGCTGCTCGAGCTAAACAATTGGGCAAGCACCTGGCCGGTAAGACCGGGACTTCAAACGAAAGCAAGGATACCTGGTTTATTGGTTTCTCTCCTGATCTGGTTGTTGGGGTATTCGTTGGCTTTGATTCACCAAAAACTTTGGGCGCTAGAGAGCAGGGGGCTTCAGTTGCATTGCCTCTGTTTATCGGTTTTATGATGAAACCCTTGGAATGTTGGGGTATGAAAGAGCAGTTACACTCGATTACCCGGAATATAATGTCTATGCCGCAGGATACGGAAATGGTATAAGGCCTTCTTTTTGGATTAGCGCAGGAGGCAAAGACGGGGAACAAGTTGGCAATGCCAAGGGTGTTCATGTCGCCTTTGTAGCACCCTCAGTTGAGGCTGTTTTAGCCTGGTACCATAAGTGCCTTGAATTAGGCGGCAGAGATAATGGTGCTCCAGGCCCCAGAACTGAGTATCATGAAGGCTACTTCGGCGCCTTTATTATAGATCCTAATGGTTGGCGCATCGAGGCCTGTTTGCACACCTACAAACCCATTTAATTTCTACAGCATACGCTAGTTGGTGATCTCACCCCTTCTACAGGTGACATAAATTGGTCAGCTGCGCACTTTATTGCGTTTTCTATCGGGCACATCACAAACTTACATACCGCAGGCATAATTGCCACAGAAGTTATGAATACTCCTAAATTATTACTGCCAGTGACCCACCCAATAGCGTTACTGGGATATGGATGTGCCCAGCAACAGAAAATTCCATTCAAAGCCCCGGTCAGAAAAGCAACCCAAGGATACTTTTCAATAGCTTGCTGCGCTGGACAAGAAGGGTCTCCTTGCAATAGCCCACCAAGAGTTCCA
>Ga0207081_1026_pt1 | contig 30177 bp, 28 predicted proteins | sample Alteio_BWMinHeat_59_FD_153524 | JGI IMG/M metagenome (GOLD analysis project Ga0207081, IMG submission 153524) | Enriched cells from forest soil in Barre Woods Harvard Forest LTER site, Petersham, Massachusetts, United States -... | ecosystem: Environmental > Terrestrial > Soil > Temperate forest >... | reverse complement strand
TTTATCTTATTGAAGGTGCGCCTCACATTCTTCCCATGTATCCATTATCTTTGTCAAAACGGGCAGAACGAGATCTAAAAAAAATGGGAGTGACGATTCTCACCAATAAAAAGGTAAGCAATATTAATCCTCAAGGGATATGGATAGATGAAGAATTTCTTGAGGTCGAAAATATAATTTGGGCTGCTGGAAATGAGGCCTCACCCTTACTCGCTTCACTTAAAGTGCCATTAGACCGCACCAATCGTGTATTAGTTAATTGCGATTTAAGCATACCTGATCATCCATATATATTCGTGATCGGAGATGCCGCGCATGCGATATGTAAATCAGGAAAGACTGTCCCAGCATTGGCTCCAGCAGCTATCCAGCAAGGGATATTTGTAGCTAATATCATCAATAAAAAATATCCAAGCAAACAAGCAAAAGCATTTGAATATCTAGACAAAGGAACATTATCTACTATCGGCGAAGGCAAAGCCGTGGGTATGTGGCATCATATAAAATTTACTGGTTTTTTAGCATGGATCTTTTGGTGCTTCGTCCATATTTTTTATTTAATAGGATTTCGCAACAAAATGTTTGTGATGATGCAATGGCTTTTTTATTTTACTACTCGAAAATGCGGTATTCGAATTATTTATAAAACCTATAACAGTGAAAAAGGCACTCATAATGAGCGGATGATCTCGTCTTAACTCTGTTTTGCTTCAATCTCGAGCATCACAGCCTTTAGATCATCCCAAACTTCTTTTTTGGCATTAGGATTTCGCAATAAATAAGCGGGATGAAAGGTAGGCATAAACCTTATTCCATTGTATTCATGCCAAATACCGCGCAATTTCGCAATCGATACTTCACTTCGAAGCAAAGTCTGACAAGCATAACGACCAAGGCCAACTATGATTTTAGGTTGTATAATTGAGATCTGCTCTTTTAAAAATGGCTCACAAGCTGCGATTTCCTCAGGCAGTGGGTCTCGATTTTTTGGTGGCCGACATTTAACCACATTGCAAATGTAAACCGATTCTCTTTTAAATCCCATGGCTTCGATCATCTTTGTCAAAAGCTTGCCAGATTTTCCTACAAATGGTTGTCCTTGAAGATCTTCCTCAGATCCTGGTGCTTCGCCTACAAATAAGATCGAAGCACTGGATGATCCTGCTCCAAACACCAAATTAGTCCTTTGAGAACACAAACTGCATCTCTGGCATTCGCCAATTTTTTCTTGTCTTAGCTTATTTAGTCGCTCTTCTCGCTCTGGAATTACATGCACAGTATTATTATGATGAGCATTGTTTTTGACAATATAATGAATACCACCATCTCTCAAAATCTCAAGCCTTGACTTGATAGCTTCCACCGCTAAATAAAGCTCTTGTTCCCATTCTTTCATCGCACATCTCTCATTATACTTAATAAAGTAAATCGGAAAACCTAACATCAAATCATTGATAAATTTTTAAAGCATTTGACCATATCTTTTTTATTAAGATATCATCGCTTCAGCAGGATAAAAAATGCATTCTATAAAGTTAAAACTGACTATTTTTTGACCTGCATGGAGCTAAAATTGAGTATGAAAATAGCAACGATCGAAGGTTCTGATAAAAAAATACAAAAGGCTAAAGAGCAAAAACAAAACATGTATAATTCCCCTAAAAAACGCTCCCAAACACTTTCTACGAAAAGAATGGCCCGTGAACATCGAAGAATGCGCTTAAAAGGCGAGCAAACACTTTCTTCTGATATTAAGCATCCTACTTCAAGAGCTGAGTGCGTCAATATGCCAAGGCCCTGCTATTTTGTATCCTGTCGACATCATTTATTTTTAGATGTCAATGAAGAAACCGGATCCATCAAATTTAATTTTCCCGATCAAGAAGTATGGGAACTCGAGGAAACTTGCGCATTAGATGTGGCAGATCGCGGCGGAATAACTTTGGAAGAAGTGGGAGCAATAATGAATCTTACCCGCGAGCGTATACGTCAGCTCGAACTTGGAGGGCTCGAAAAATTGCGTAAAATTGCCGAAGGCGAAAATAATTTAGAGACATATACTTCCTTTGATCCTACTTTTGATGAAAAAAGCTTAGATAGTTAAATCTGAGTTTTGTTTGTGATGACGAAGATACAGCGTAAGTCATCTATTTCTCAAAAGACCTTCGATCCTAAATGCATGCTTGGTGTTTTTATCAAGACAAAATTCTATTTTAGGTGTCCGCCGAAGATTTAATTTTTTAGAGATCTCATGTCTAAATTGAGGGCTTTGTTCATGCATCAATGACGAAGCAGATTTTTCATCAAGCTCTTCACCAAATATGGAGTAAAAAATTTTTGCTAAGCCATAATCGGGGCTCACATGAACACGATTGATTGTCACCATAGATCTCGCTAAAAAACCATCTCTTAACAGTTTCTCGCAAACCACTTTTCTAATGGCTTCGCCCATCTTTTCTTTGCGAAAGGATTCCATATCTCTCACCTAAAAAGCTGCTATACGGTTTGTGGCCTCAGCATTAATGGATTTCTTTATATTTGAGCTGACAGCTTCGCTTAGTTTAGCCTCCACCTCTTTTAACTCAAAGCATTCGATAATATCGTTCTCTTTGATATCAGAAACTCCGTCCAACCCTATTCCACATTCATATCCTGCAGAAACTTCGCGGACATCTTCCTTGAAGCGCTTTAAACTGCTTATTTGGCCTACAAATATTTCTTGCTCTTTACGCTTCAATCTTACCCGAGCGGATCTGAGAATTTTGCCATCAGTCACATAACACCCTGCAATTTTTCCATGTTTGGATACGGGTATGACCATGCGCACCTCAGCTTTTCCTAGATAGCGCTCTTCTATGATGGGGGCGAGCAAGCCAGCCATAGCCTTTCTAACTTCATCAATAGCCTCATAAATAACGCTATAGTAACGAATATCAATTTTTTCTTGCTGGGAGAGTGCCTGCGCCTTGCCGTCCGCTTTGATGTTAAAGCCGATGACTATAGCATTTGATGCCATGGCTAAATCAATATTGCTTTCAGTGATAGTTCCGACTCCGGAATGAACAATTTCTACTTTAACTTCTTTGGTGGAAAGATTTTTTAGCGCTGTGCTTAGAGCTTCGGATGAACCATATACGTCGGCCTTGACTATAAGCCTTAACGTTTTTGCTTCTTCCTCTGGAGTAGAAGCGAGAAAATTTTCAAGAGATACATGCTTTGTCTTTAGTAATTCCTGCTCCCTATTCTTTTGGGAACGGTGAGAAGCAATAGTCCTTGCGGTTTTGTCATCCAACACAGCATTTACACTATCCCCAGATGTAGGGACCAAAGATAGGCCTAATACCTGCACCGGCATTGACGGACCAGCTTCGGTCACCTTTTCTCCATTTGAGTCATACATAGCTCTTACACGACCCAAACACTCGCCAGCTACTATGTGATCTTGAGCACGAAGCGTTCCAGATTGAACTAAAACAGTGGCCACTGGTCCTCGACCTTTATCGAGCTTAGCTTCTATTACGCAGCCCACAGCTGGCTTATCTGGATTTGCAGAGAGCTCAAGAACTTCGGCAAGAGTGATTAATGCGTCTATTAAATCACTAAGACCAGTCTTTTTTATGGCGGATATCTTAACGAACTGGGTATCGCCTCCCCATTCCTCAGGAACATATCCTAGTTCGGATAATTGCTGCATCACTCTTTCCGGCTTAGCATCTAGCAGATCCATTTTGTTTATTGCGACCACGACTGGAACATTTGCAGCCTTAGCATGATCGATTGCTTCTCTAGTCTGCGGCATCACACCATCATCAGCAGCCACCACTAGCACCACAATATCAGTCACTTCGGCGCCTCGAGCCCTCATGGAAGTGAAGGCTTCATGCCCTGGGGTATCTAGAAATGTAACCAAACCTCGTTCGGTCACCACCGAATAGGCTCCAATATGCTGGGTTATACCACCAGCCTCAGAGAGAACCACTGAAGTTTTGCGCAAGGCATCTAAAACGCTAGTTTTTCCATGATCAACGTGGCCCATTATAGTGACCACAGGCGCTCTTGGGCGTAAAAGCTCTTTATCATCTGGAATTTCTTTTATGAGATCCGTTTCCAAAAAAGCCACATTCTTGATCTCATAGCCAAATTCATTCGCAATAATGGTTGCCGTATCAAAATCAATAGCTTCATTGACGGTGACCATCATGCCCATACTTAAAAGTTTGCTCACCACTTGGCCAGCCTTTATAGACATTCTGTGAGCTAAGTCGTTCACGGTGATAGCATCAGTGATCTCAATCACCTTTTTATGAGCAGCGGTTTGAGTTGGTTGAAGATTTTTACCTTTTTCTTTCGTTTGAGATTTACGTTTTTTTCCTGGAGTAATCCAAAGTTCACGCCCACCCGACGAGAAATCTTTTGCGTCTTTGGAATAGCCAGTGGATCCTTTTTGCTTTTTCTTGGCATGACGACTGGCAGGTCTAGGACTTTGAGTATCCGGGGTGCTTCCAGGTTTATGGATCTCTATCACATGCGGCACCACAGGCCTTGGCGTAAAACCTTCACGTGGACGCGAAAATCGCGAGACAGGCGGCTGTTCGGAAGTATTTCGCTGTGGCTGCTGGGTATGAGTCCTTGCCTGTGTCAAGGCTCCTTGCATCCCTCCTCTGCGGTAAAAAGATCTACCCTCTGATGCAAGCCTCGCCTTGATAGCATTGGCATCGATCACTCGGACCACATTACTTCGAGATGGAGCATGATGACCACCTTCTTCAGTTTTTGGACCCTTCACTGAAGGCTTGGTTATATCTTCACCTTGCGCTTCGGTCTCCTGGTATTTTTTTTCAGATTTGGCTTCTTCAAAAGATTCTTCTTCGACAGCACTTTCGATTTCTTGACCCAAAGATAGGGCTGCTTCATCCTTGGAGCGGCGGCGGATCACGGTTCTCGGCGTGATGGCTTCTGTTTGACCTTTTATTGGCTGAGATAAAGCTTGCATAGCAGACTGCTCGTCCACGCTGCTTGAATGAGTTCGCACTAATATTCCCTTAGCGTTGAGCTTGGCAAGGACTTCTTGATTGGTCATATTCAGCTTTCTTGCCAATTCATGTACCCGCACCTTACCCATTTGAAAAACCCCTTTAAAACCTTAATTTAAAATAAAAATACCGGCGCTATTCTTATTGGCTATTTAACATTAAGCCTCGCCAGCATATCTATTTTTTGAAATGCGTTTTTTATTATACGGCCTTTATGAGAGGTAACAACACCCGTCTTTTTTGGTTCAAGCAATGCCATCATCTCAGAAAAGGAATTCTCTTCTTTTAGGCCAAATTTCCTTGAAGGATAAATTGTTTTAAAAAGATGAAACAAATCTTCTTTGAGGGATTTAGCCACAAGATCAGTTATTTCCGAAGTTTTGACTGATAAAGTGGGCTTTCCTTTAAATAACAATTTTTTAAAAAAGGCTCTTTCAAAACATGAAATATTGCCGCAAAGCCAATCACCTCTTCCTGGTAAACACGATCTACTATCAAAAATTATCTCCCCATCGAGCGCACGTATGAATCGTAACATCTCTATTTTATGATGAGCTTTTCTGCAAGAGATACATGTTCGCTGATTAGGCATTATGAATTTGCTCGCCTAATTTTTTCTGAGCAATACTCATTATCATCGCAGCTGTGTCCTCATCTAGTTTGGCAGCCTTCATCAGATGATGAACATCTTTGTCTAAAATAATATCGATGAGGTCTAAATATCCAGCTGACTCTAGTTTCTCCTTTGATTCAATGCCAACTATCTCTAATCCTATTTCTCGCTCATTACCCTCTTTAGTAAGGCTTAAGGCGAGATCATATAATTTGAGTAATTTTTCTGCTTCTTTTCTTTGATTTTTCAAAATTTCTTGCCTTTTATTAGAAGCTTCTTTGAGCACGATATTTGCTTCAGATAAAACAGTTTTCAAATCTTCGTTTTCAAAACCAGGCATTCCAGACAAAACATCGGGAGACATGACAATCAGTTGATTTAAATTGCGCACGCCATAATTAAATAAGGTCTGAAATTGAAGCTCAGAAAGGCTTTTAACTTGGGACATATTTACCCAGGCTTCTTCTCTTTCGGCTATCGCTTTGGATTCAGGCTGAATATCGATTTTCCATCCAGTGAGCTGAGAGGCCAATCGAACATTTTGACCTCTGCGCCCAATGGCCAAGGACAATTGCTCATCAGGTACGACGATCTGCATATTATGAGATTCTTCATTTATGAGAACACGAGCTACTTCAGCTGGAGCTAAAGCATTGCATACCAGGCGGGCCTCATCCTCATCGAATGGCACAATATCTATCTTCTCGCCTCGAAGCTCTTGCACTACGGCCTGCACTCGAGAGCCCTTCATACCAACGCATGCTCCAACTGGATCTACATCTGGATCTTTAGAACGAACCGAAATTTTACTTCTAAATCCTGGTTCACGCGCTACGCTCTCTATCGTTACAATCCCTTCAGCGATCTCAGGAACTTCCTGTTCAAAAAGTTTCACTACGAGATTTGGATGACTTCGAGATAATATTATTTGCGAGCCCCGAGCTGATTCCAAGACATCAGCCACATAGGCGACCACTCGTTCATGAATCCGTATATTTTCTTTGGGAACCTGCTCAGAATGCGGGATCACAGCTTCGGCCCTACCCAAATCTAAGATGACATCCCCTCTTTCAAAGCGTCTTACGGTACCTGCGACTAATTCATCTTTGCGATCTTTGTATTCGTTATAAACCACCAACCGCTCGGCATCTCTCACCCGTTGAACGATAATCTGTTTGGCATTTTGAGCTGCGATCCTTCCAAATTCCTTCGAGTCAAGTTTTACACCCAAATCTTCGCCTATAGCCTCTTTAGAAAGAGCTGGATCTAATTTTTTTGCTTCCTCAAAATTAATTTCTCCAGCCTTGGCAATAACATCATCGGGGATTATTCTTCGAAATTCATATACCTCAACTTCGCCGATGGATTCGTTATATCTGGCCTCCAAATCTGATTCTAGGCCAAGTTTTTTTCGAGCTGCACTAAGCATTGCATCTTCTAATGCTGAGATCAGGACTGACTTATCAATATTTTTTTCACGGCCAACTTCTTCAAGCACCACGCCCAAATCAAGATTTTCAAGTTTCATAAAAAAACTCCCATTTCGTCATTATTTGCTTCATTTTGCTCGTTTTTTTTCAGGAAATTGATAACAGACGTGAGCATCGCCCATTTCAGAGAATAAGATTTTTTTTTCGTCAAAAAGTTTTGGATCATTTTGAGGTGGTTTTAAAATTACTCCATCCTCATCAACCTCTTCTAGCATTCCTAAAACATTCTTTTGATTATTGACCGAATCTTTAAGCCTTATTTTCACCATTTGACCCTTAGCTTTTGAAAAATGCGAAAACTTTGCTAGAGGGCGATCTAATCCAGGACTCGAGATATTGAGCTCATATCTATTAGAAAGCATCAAGAGCTCATCTGAGGTTGCATCCAATACATCCGAAAGAAAGCGTGAAATATTTTCAAGCTCAGATACATTTATCCTCACCTCACCTTTTTTATCCACAAATAAGGAAAGAATGGACCTACCGCTAGACCTTCTAAATCGAATCTTGACGAGCTCAAAGCCCTCACCATCAATGGCAGGCTCAAGTATCCGTCTCAAAGCCTCTTCTTCAGGGCTTAGCTCTATGACAAAAAAATCCATGAAGTTATCACACAATAAAATCAAGCCACGAAGCCCGTGTAACCTTACTCGAGCCTCAGTACCAAAACTTTAAATTTTTAAAGGAATACGCAATCTTACTGGCTTATTGATATCTGATCGCGCTAGGTACCTGCAAAAACAACCTATAGCACTCAAAATTATCCTGTAAAGCTGTTCTTTTTTTTATAAAATCTGACCCTGGCACTTTTCTATAAGCTCTTTAAGGCCAAGCATTTTTTGGGCAGAAACCAAAACTGGATTTGAAAAATCATGAACACGCTCTTTTAGCGTCTGTGGATCTAATAGATCGATTTTATTGAAAACTAAGATCTTCGGTTTATCTGAAATTCCAAGCTCACTTAAAATGCCATCCACAGCTTTAATATGAGATCTGAAATTTTCATCAGATATGTCGATCACCTGAATCAAAACATCGGCTTCATAAAGCTCTTCGAGCGTAGCCAAAAAAGCCTTCATCAAAGACTTGGGTAAATCCTTAATAAAACCAACCGTATCCGTGATAAGCACATCTAGATCTCTTGGGAAGCGTAACCTTCGTGAATGAGGATCTAGCGTCGCAAAGAGCTCATCCTTGGTATACACTTCAGAACCAGAGAGAGAATTTAGCAAAGTCGATTTGCCAGCATTGGTATAGCCCACAATAGCTAAAGTAGGGATATTTGAATTTTTTCTAATCTTTCTTCTCAAAGCTCGCTGAGATTTGATCAAAGAAAGCTCACCTGTGACCCTAGCAATCCTATCTCTAACTCTTCTCTTATCCACTTCAAGCTTAGTCTCCCCAGGCCCTCTTCCTCCAATTCCACCGGTCAAGCGCGATAATCCGCTTTGCTTTTTTGAAAGCCTGGGCAGGGAATAGATGAGTTGGGCCATCTCTACTTGAAGCTTTCCTTCTTTAGTCTTAGCTCGCTGAGAAAAAATATCTAAAATGAGCATAGTGCGATCAAGCACACGCAAGTCGGTCAGATCTGTTATGTAGTTCAATTGAGATGGGGTCAGATCTTGATCGAATATTATCAACTGAACTCCTAAAGAGAGTGCATGCAAGCAAATATCTTCAAGCTTGCCTGAGCCAACAACAGTCCTTGGATCGAAATTTTTACGCCATTGTGTGATCTTATCTGCCACCTCCACGTGAGCGGAACGCGCAAGTTCAGAAAGCTCGAGCATGCTAAATAGCCCTTCTTTTTTTGAACCAGAATAAACGCCAACAAGAATGGCTCGTTCTAAGGCCGCTCCTCTTGCACTCTTTTTGATCGAAAGATTATTTGATCCTATATCCAAAAGCTCGTCTTCCACTTCTTTGACAAGATTGGTGATAGAAAGAAGATTTAGTTTTGATCCTGAGTCGATCAAAGACTGCCTGATCATTAGGCGTTTTAATCCATTTGGGCTTGATTCCACATAGAGATAGGCCAAGACCATAACTGGAAAAGACCCATCTCTGTGAGCCTCAAATTCGATGACAGCATCGAGTCTTAATTTTTCAAGATCGGTCCTAAAATCATCGGCCAATGTTGGTGTAAAGGATCCTGAAGTTGCGGATTTTATAAAATTGAGAGGGTTTGGCCTAGCTACTATTAATCTCAAACCCCTTAAGCGGTTTTTTGCTCCACGGGTGCGACCAATATCTGGCAAATATAAACGAGTGGCTTCACCCGCTACTACGAAGCGCACCTTGGATTTGCGATCTATGAGCAACCCTATCATTCGGTGGCAACTGAGACAGGCTTTGGATAATTTTTGCAAAAGAGGCAGAGATATTAATTCATGAATCGAAAAATTCTCATCCAAAAGCTTTTGCAAGGCTACAAGTTGAGCTTGTTTTAAATTTTTGGTGTTTCCCAATATGTCGTGAATAATTTATCCCTCACGCAGCACTAAAAAATTCTTCAAGTTCCAAAAAGTTGATCATAGCCTCAAATAATCGATCTTGGGATTTTTTTTCACTCAAATCCAGCCGTTCTTCATTGATGATTTTGATCTCTAGTTCCATCCATTCTTCAAATGCTTCTTTAGAAATATTTTCAAAAATAATCTTGCCTATAGGGCCAAAAAGCGGAGGCGATTCCAATGCTTCTTTTTCGCCTTTAAATTTTTTACAAAATACTGTGCTCATATAAACTCTTAGAAAATTCTTACGTTTAATAACCTGGGTCTTGATAAAGCCATTAGGCAACACCCAGGTTTTAGTAACAAATTAATGCGGTGCTGTCGATCAGGTAGGGAAAAATCTTTAGATATAATCAATTCTCTTCGTCTTGCACTATTTTTTGAAATAAAGACAGACGTTTCTTATCCTGCAACTCTTTTTTCTTGAATTTTTTAAAAATTGCGCGAAATAAATGAAACCTATTATTATCGATATCTATTTCATCACTATCGATGATTAACTCTGCTAAGCGATAATTTTCATTTTTGATCGCAATAAGAAGAGCGGTGTCGCCATTGCCATCTTTCAAATTGACATCAAGTAATGATCCTGCAGAAAGTAAACTCTTTACTATCTCCTTCAGATTTTTGGCGACCGCCAAGTGCAAAGGTGCTTTTTCCGTGATATCCCTCTGGTTTAAGCAATTACACCTTCGATCATTTTTGATCTCCTCGATCATAAAATTGATGATGCTATTTACTTTTTTCTTATCTTCAAAATATTCGTATTCGTGAAGAAGAAGATGCAAAGCGCTTTTTATATCATATTTAGATAAACATTTGGGATCGACACTCCAATCGTATTTATCACTCTCCACCAAATCGTAAAAATCCTCGTAGGGATTTGGCACGATATCGCAATTTATGCTTGTTTTGGTGCTTATATGATAATCGATGTTCTTCAGATAAGTAGTAAGAAACATTCCATCTTTGAGCACAGTTTTTTTATTTGATTGGCAGCTCGTTATTTGAAGTCTGTAGTAGCGAGAATTTATCTTAAAAGCATTTATGATCTCATTTTTTATATCTTTTATTGTCGTTTTATTATTTATTTTAAAATCCCGTGTTTTTGGTAAATTATGTACATTTAATTCATCAAAAAAAATCGCCACATTTTCAGCGCTAGAGAGTTCACAAAAAAATACGATGAGCGATATCAGCCACAACTTTTTCATTAATTTCACCCCAAAAAAATAGCCCGAGCTTTTTAGTGCTCAGGCGAGGGATGGAAGAGATAAAAAAAATTTTTAAACTTTACAACGACTTAAAATGATCAAAAATTTGATCGAGCAATAGATTTGCAACCTCTGGATCGCCTTTCAAATATTCAAAAGTATGGGCTAAAACCGAATTTTCATATGTACCGAGATTTAAATTGGTGTAATTCTTATAATCGGTCTCATAATAGATAAAATAATCCATCAAGCCATCATCCTCATGAAATACGCGCAAGGCTTTGATATTTTGCGGATATGGCACTCCCTTACCTTCCCTGAGTTCGACGCCAGGATTGATCAAGGCTTCTAAGCTCTCAAAAGTTAAAAATTGCTGAGCTGCGTGTCCACCACAGATCATTTGGCCCAGAGGGACCACAAATAACCCAAGCCGGAGCCAAAAGTCATTTTTTACTTGTTCGAGAAGATCTCTATTATTCTCAGGCAAATTAGGCATGTTTAAAATTTGTCTCAATGATTTAAGCCCATCGGCCGGTGCGAGCAGCACTAACCCAATTTTCACATCCACAGGAAGAGCATTTTTCATGCTCATCTGAGAGAGGGCATATTGCGCGTAGGTGGCTCCATTGGAGTGCCCAACGATCAATAACTTGCGATTAAATGCTTGTGCAGTGTTTATTGCTATCTCAATGCCATCTGTCGCATTTTTGAGCCATTTTTCAAATGTCATCTGCTCTTTGGTATCTCCAACTTTGCAGCCATCAAAGTTGAGCAATATCGAAGGGATGCCTCGAGAAGCAAATAGATCCATCATGAAATCCATGCTATCTGGCTTGATATTAAATCCGGGTAGCACCAACACCAGAGCTTTTCCATCATCTAGCTCTGTTTTTTCACCATCCACCAGCACATATGGCCTAAAAAATGTCAGTAGCCCATTATTCTTATCAGGGGTGATCATATCTTGCATGGGCTCAATTTCGCTTGTGTCACCTGCATGGATAAGCCATGAAAAAATAGCGAATAAAAACATTATTTTTTTCATAAAACTCCTTATTTAATTCCGAAATAATTTAACGGAAACTATTTATCCGACAGGTATCTTTTAAAATTAAAAAATCAATAACTTGGGTTAGATCAATTTTTTACACCTCTTTACAAAATCGTTCCGGAAAGCCAGAATCGCGCTATCTGGCATATATCAACCAAAGAGCCCAGTAAAATCAACCTAAAAACCTGATTTTCACAAAGTTAAACTTCAATCAATGATCATCAAAGGAAATATGAAAGAAACACAGATGAATGAAGAAAAAGCTCCTCCAGGAGTTGCCTCCCCCAAAGAGCAGCATGCACGAAAAAAGCCTCGCAGTAGCTTTCAAAGCCGTCAAGAAAGACCTCAAACCGATATCGATCCAAACATTAACCCTCTGGACCTATCGGTATTAAAGCACGATAAGATTGAAGATCTTCGAGAAAAAGTAGCGGCCGCAGGGATTTCCACAGAAAATTTAGTTAGAAAACAAGATTTGGTATTTGCCATGCTTAAATGGCAGACCAATCAAAATGGCGCTATTTTGGGCGAAGGGGTTTTAGAAACATTTCCTGACGGTTATGGCTTTCTGCGCGAGCCAGCTTATAACTATGAGCCCTCAAGCGATGATGTATACGTTGCCCCCTCGCAAATAAGAGTATATGGGCTTCGCACCGGTGATACAGTGCGCGGACAAATTCGCCCTCCCGCAGAAAAAGAACGCTATTACTCTATGTTAAAGATAGAGAACATCAATAACTCAAGCCCGGAAGAGCATCGGCATAAAGTTTCTTTTGAAAATCTCACCCCGCTATATCCCACCGAAAAATTTAAGCTCGAAACCACTCCAGATCATATTTCAACAAGAATTATTGATATTTTTTGCCCCATTGGAAAAGGTCAAAGAGCCCTGATCGTCGCTCCTCCGAGAACTGGTAAAACGGTATTAATGCAAGAGATCGCAAATGCCATCACCACCAATCATCCTGAAGTGATTCTAATAGTACTTCTCATAGATGAGCGGCCTGAAGAAGTGACCGATATGAAGCGGCACGTGAAAGGGGAAGTCATCTCTTCTACCTTTGATGAAGCCCCTCAAAGGCATGTTCAAGTAGCAGAAATGGTGATTGAACGCGCAAAGCGGTTGGTGGAGAATAAAAAAGATGTGGTGATATTACTCGACAATATCACTAGATTGGGACGCGCTTATAACACCGTAGTTCCTCCAAGCGGAAAAATTCTTTCTGGTGGTGTGGATTCAAACGCACTTCATAAGCCTAAAAGATTTTTCGGCGCCGCCAGGAATGTAGAGCGCGGCGGATCGCTCACCATCATTGCAACCGCCCTCATCGATACCGGAAGCCGCATGGATGAAGTGATATTTGAAGAGTTTAAAGGCACTGGTAATGCAGAAATCGTTCTCGATCGAAAACTGATGGAAAAGCGAATTTTTCCATGCATGGATATCAATAAATCAGGTACTAGAAAAGAAGAGCTCCTCCTCTCTCCTGAGGTGTTAAATCGTGTGTGGATCTTAAGACAGCTGGTTCATCCATTAAATGTGATCGATGCCATGGAATTCTTAAAGAGCCGCATCAAGGATACGAAAACCAACAAGGAATTTATCGAATCCATGAGCCGATAAAATTTACTTATTTAATTTATAGATCAGGGCTGCCTCGCAGCCCTTTCAGTCATTACCCGGAGTTCTTTCTACGCGATGCACACCCTTGATAGAACTCAATTTCCTGATGAGCTGTTTAAGCTGTTCTACATCTAGCACATTGCATCTAAAAGTGTTGATCGCTTGCCCATCGCCAAGCCCTCGGCACTTGGCTTCTGAAATATTTATATTCATGCGAGCAAATGTTGACGAAAGTTCTGTAAGCATTCCCTCTCTATCATCAGTAATAGCGGTAAGAGTCACTGGGCGTTGAATTTGGATGTCTGAAACCCAAGTAGCATTAATTCGCCGCTCGCTATCAAGCCCCATGATCTTTTGACAATCTCTCCTATGAATGGTTACGCCTCGCCCTCTTGTCACAAAACCTATAATGGGATCTCCTTTAACAGGTGAACAACAGCGAGCATAATAGACTAAAACATCGTCTATGCCCTCTATACGAAGCCCGCTACCACCGCGGCGAGCAAATTTATCAAAGAGCTGGGTGATCCTATTAGCAGGCTCAGGAATGGGTGTCTTTTTTTCTCCTTCGGGAAGGCATAGATCCACCAATATCTTAGGATCGAGCTTGCCGTAACCCACTTGAGCTAAGGCATCATCGAGATTTGAAAATTTTTTATCAGCAAGAACTTTATCTAAAGTAGAATTTTTTATCTCTCGGATTAGAGTAGATCCAAAGCGCCTAAATTCCTTATCCAATAGTTCGCGGCCGATCTCCTTACTTTTGTCCCGTTCCAATTGGCGCATGATGGCGCGAATCTTATTTCTCGCTCTAGATGTTTTTACAAACTCCAGCCAATCTTTTTTAGGCCTCTGATTTTTTTGTGTGATGATCTCACAAGAGTCGCCATTTTCTAGCTCATAGCGCAAAGGTACAATTCGATTATTTACTTTGGCTCCAATGCATTGCATGCCTATATCAGAATGCACCGCAAAGGCAAAATCCACTGGCGTCGCTCCACGCGGCAGTTCAATGACATCGCCACGAGGTGTAAAAACATAGACCTCTTCAGAAAAAAGATCCACTTTAACTGATTCTAAAAATTCATTCGGATCGACTAAATCTTTTTGCCAATTTAGTAGTTGGCGCAGCCATAAAAAGCCGTGTTGCCAAGCATTATCTACATGCAAAGGACCCTTATACTTCCAGTGGGCCGCGATCCCTGATTCTGCAACTTCATGCATCTCCTTAGTTCGTATTTGAATTTCAATACGCTCCCCTTTTGGACCAACTAGTGTGGTGTGCAGAGATCGGTAGGCATTAGGCTTGGGCATGGCAATATAATCTTTAAACCTTCCAGGGATAGGCCGCCACTTTGCATGAATATAGCCTAAAGCTTCATAACACTGGCCCAAAGTTTCTACTAATACCCTAAAAGCGATTAAATCTTGGATCTCTTCAAACAGCAAACTTTTATCGCTCATCTTACGAAAGATAGACCAGAGATGCTTAGGCCTGCCTTCTACGACAAAATTTTCCATCCCCGCATCCTTAAGGCTTTTAAATATTTCGCTGGAAACCTCGTCGATAAATCGGTTTCGCTCATTTTTGCTCTTGCCGATCTTTTCACGCAAGTTACGATAATCCCACGGGCGGATATATTTAAAGCTTAAGTCTTCAAGCTCTGCTTTAAGCCATCCAATCCCTAATCGATTAGCTAAAGGCGCATAGATCTCCATAGTTTCAGTTGCTATGCGATCTTGTTTTTCTTGAGGCATGTATTGCAGGGTGCGCATGTTGTGGAGGCGATCAGCAAGCTTTACCAGCAGTACTCGAATATCTCGAGACATGGCGACAAGCATTTTACGAAAGTTTTCTGCTTGTTTTTCTTCATTGCTGTGAAAAGAGATCTGCGACAGTTTGGTTACACCGTCTACTAGATGAGCGATATCTTTGCCAAAAACCCCTTCGATCTCTTCTATAGTGGCTGAGGTATCCTCGACGGTGTCGTGCAGTAATCCAGTGCAAATACTAGCTTCGTCTAGATGCATTTCGGCTAAAATCTTTGCAACTTCTAATGGATGCGAAAGATAAGGCTCCCCACTCTTTCTTATTTGACCAGCATGATATTGAGCAGAACAAACATAAGCTTTGCGGATCAGATCGAGATCGGCATTTGGATGATAAGCTCTTACTTTTTCAAGAATATATGCGAGCTCTAACATTCGATGGTTTAAATCCCCTTATGAACTTCTTCTGATATTGCTTTGAGCAGACCTTGTCCAGACATACGTGTTTGACAAAACTACTATTTAAGCTATGAACTCTTAAAAGTATTTAATAAGTCAAGGAAACTGAATGGCTAATCATCCATCTGCACTGAAAAGGCATCGACAATCACTTAAAAAAAATGCGAGAAATCGCTCAGCTCGCTCTGCGCTCGCAACTCAAATAAAGAAAGCTAGAGCAGAGATAACTAATAATTCTGCTAAACCAGATGCAGGCGAAGTGAGGAATGCTGTGGCTCTTTTAGCCAAAACCATGGGCAAGGGCCTTATGCACAAAAAAACTGCATCTAGGCGCATATCCCGATTGATGAAACAGGCGTCATCAAAAGTTAATTAAGAAGGCCTTGGCTGAATTAACGCATTATTAATAAATTTCAGCAGATTTTCAGTGCTTTCTGGCAAATCGGAAGAGTGTAAAATCACCTGATCTAAAAAAAGATTTAGATCCTGGCTGAGATTTTTTCGCCGTGGTTCTCGCCTGGAAAGCACATATTTATCGGATTTGGTAAACACAACAGCAATATTAGATCCGCGGCTTTTTGCTATGTTTATTATCGCGAGCTCTCGTTCATCAGGCTCTCGCCTGATATCTAGCATCAGCAATATGAGATCGATGCGCTCACGCTCTTTTAAATAAGAAAATATGAGCTCTTCACAGCCTTCGGCCTCGGATTTAGACATATTCGCATAGCCATAGCCAGGCATATCTACAAAATAATAATTTTTAGACGAAAGATTTATTAAAAACACCACAGCGCTTCTAGTTCGACCAGGTGTTTTTGAAGATTTTGCCAGGTTGTTTTTTTTGCATAAGGCATTGATTAAAGTAGACTTTCCTGAATTAGATCGGCCCACAAAAACCACTTCAGGAGCGTGCTCTCGCATTTGTGCGAGCTTAGGCACCGAATATAAAAATTGCGCTGTAAGATTTTTTTTTTTGATGTTCATTAGATCTCAGCTGTTGCCATAGGTGTGTAGGCCATCGGCAAATAATCCCAAATTGACACCTAAAAAGCCTACGATGATCACAAAAAAGCCCATAATGCCTATAAGTGAGCTCACCGGACCAGATAAGCCTGATGTGCGTCGGGCATGAAGATAGATACCATAATTAAGCCATATAGCAAGTGCGCCGGTTTCTTTCGGATCCCAAGCCCAGTATCTGCCCCACGCATAATGGGCCCATAAGGCTCCAGTTATCAACACCACGGTCATCAAGAAAAAAGCCAAGGTGATAATTTTATAGGCACTTAACTCTAGATGCTTAGTGCTCGGAAGCCTATGGCGCACAAGCTCTGGATTATTTAAAAATAGCAGCAGAAAGGCTTCGATGACGATCGCGATTAACAAGAGAGAGAAGCTCCATGAATGCGATTTAAAGCCAATAAACCAATCCCCTCTAGGCACTAAGTGATGAGACATGTGTGCAGGAAGAGTTATTTTGGTCTTTAAGAGATCGTGACCTAAAACAAATGCGAATGTAATGAGAGAAAGAAAAAAACAAATTTTAAATGTTATTAGGAGCCATTTTTCATTTTTTAGAATAATGATCCCTCCTAAAAAATGTGCACCACAGACAAGTAAAAATAACCATCCCACTAGAGGCATAGGTACTGAGTAGGGCTTTTGTGAACCACCCTCAGATAAATCGACCACATTTACGATCTGCTCACCAGCTCTTGCTAAAAGCTTTACTAAATAAGCTTGATCAGTGACCAGGCGGAAACCACCGGCTAGTAAAAATAAGAGGATCCCCATAGCAAATAAACCAAAGCTTGCAAAACTTTTTAGAGTGATCCTTTCGGTATCTCTCATCAATGCGAGCAGACAGATTATAGAAGCGATCGCACCTGATGCATAAGCTATAGATGCAGAGACTACATGGATCATAATCCACCAACTCTTAAGGGCAGGAACTAGCGGCTTAATTGAGGAGTCAGTCAAGGATGCGACACCCAAAGACAAAAGAGCCAAAAATAATCCTAGCTCTCTAACCCAGCGAAGCTGCCATTTAATTTCTAAAAACATAGTGACGAGTACGATACCCCAGCTCATGTAGATCATGATCTCATAGAGATTAGACCAGGGTGGATGCTCGGTGAACACCACAAAAAAAGACCAACCAGAGAGAGCATGCCCTATAGCTTTTTCGAAAGCCGCAACTTCTATATAACCCGCCTCAAGCCATCTCAAAAACATGCCCCAGGTTTGAATGAGGAAAGAAAATGCCATCACCAAGATAGAAAAGCGCAATAACTCTTTCTTTGATTGGATCAGGTGATAGCAGTAAGCAGCCAAAGTGACGATATAGCCAGCCGTAGATAAGTTATAAAATACTGAGCTATTCATAATTTTCCTTGGATATTGTTGTCTTTTCACATCTCTCTTTAAAAAACTGTTTTACAAATTCCTGATTTCTCCCAATACCTTGAGCTGCTAAATAAATCACCCACTTATTACCGTCGGCAAATGTGGTTGCAAATAATCTCATGGGATTTAAAAAAAAACACATAAATAGGCCTACGAGAAGCAGTAGAAATCCTCCAAATATTATTGAAATCCCCGGTATAAACCCCACACTTAAACCAGTGACGTAAGTTTGGTCTGTGTCAACAAATACGACGCTATAAGCAGCTCTTCTCACTGTCTTATCAAAATCAGGATATCTTCTAAAAATATGAAAATAAGTTTCTTCACGATTTGCAGTCTTTTCTAAAATGCGCACGGCCTGACCCAAACCTGCAAAATCTTCATAAATTTTTGTGGCCATGATATTCGAGCCAGATGGCAAAATTATCGAATCATTTAATTTAGTTCGATGAATAGTCGCACGATCGCCTTCAGTAATTTTAAGCATAATGAGCTTTTCAGAAATAATGGGCTTAAAGCTCGCTTGATAGAAGGTAAAGCCCATATAACTTAAAGGATCATTTACTCTCACAGTTTTACGAAAGATTTCTCGAGCAGAGGCATTTGCTATGTAAAGATCGGATTCATACTCCATAGGACTATCGTCCACAAAAGTTTTGAGACGAAAATCATCGCAACCGACGAAAAAGCCCAAATCATATTTAAATCGCAAGCCCCCTAAACCCTTTGCCGAAACAAATCTAGATTTCGTTCCTTCTTCTAGCATCAGATCCCCATCTATTCCCCTTTGCGTCGCATAAATAGAAGAAAACATGATTATCAACAATGATGTGTGCACCACATAAACGCCGTAGCGCGCGAAGTCAGCTTTTTTAAAAAACCAATATTTTTGGCCATTATAATTAAGAATCTTTGGCCTTAAGCCCGAAAAAAATCCATTGATAATTTCATTTGCTTCATCATTTGATTGTGCCAATATCACCTTTTTTATGTTTAGACCTAAAAATCGTCTAGCCGTTAAATAGGGGCGCGGCCTCTTTGCTTCTAGGTAAATGCGCGGAAGCTTTTCAATTGAACATGCGATCAAATTTGCACTGAGCAAAAATACACAGAGCGAAAACCACCAAGAATGAAAAGCATCGAACACTTCAAAAAATATGAAAATTTCTTTTAAAGTTTCTCCTTGGCCAGATCTTCTAAAAAATTCTTCATAACCTAATGTCTGATCAAAACACATGCCAATGACGGCGCCTATAGCTATTATCAATAAAAGGATAAAGGTGAGCTTTAGCGAAATAAATAGCTGCCACAATGATTCCAAAAACCACTTAAAATCGAAAAAAATTCGCTTTACAAGCTTAGGTGTTCCTATATTTTTGTGCATCCAAATATTTTTTTTTTGAAGTCTAAGGATGTTGATCATAGGTCTCACCGGAACCATAGCAAGCGGAAAAAGCACGGTAGCATCTATGCTCAAGAGTGCCAATATAGCGATCATCGACGCAGATGAGCTCGCCAGAGAAGTAACCAAAAAACCATCGAAAGCATTGGCATCGATTCGAAAAACTTTTGGGGATCAATATTTCTTTAACGATGGCCGCCTCAATAGAAAGCTTCTAGGTCAATTGGTTTTTAATGATCCATCTGCGCTCAAAAAATTGGAACAAATTGTGCACCCTTTGATCGATGAGCTTCGAAAAGAAAAAATGAAATTCTTTAAAAAAAATGATGTGCCTGTATTAGTCTTAGTGATTCCTTTATTATTTGAGAAAAACTTGCAAAAAGAGGTTGATAAAATTTTATTGGTATCAGCTGATGCTGATGTTTTAATCGATCGGCTCATGAGGAGAGATGGCTATTCTCGAGCACAGGCTTTAAAAATGCTTTCATTACAGCTTTCAGAGCCTGAAAAAAAAGCCACAGCAACCATGGTGATCAAAAATAATGGATCACTAGGCGAGCTAAAAAATAATCTAATTAAGGCTTGGAAGTGCCTGACTAAGATGGAGCTGACATTTACTAATGTTTAAGTATTTCAAGCCACAAATATTTTTTTAATGGCTTTTCTTATAAACTGGACAAACCGGGGGTCTGCCGATCGTGCAAGGTCCGCAGGAGATAAAGTGAAACAACAATTATCCCATGACGAACTTCGTTGGCATTATGTAGATTTTCAAACAGCAGGACACATACTTAAACAAAAATGGCATAAAAAGCCAGGTAAGTTTGGTGCCATAGCGCAAGATAGGGCTTTATCCGCCCTGGATCTCGGCTTAGGCATCAAGCAGCGCGGATATAACATCTTTGTGGTCGGAGCTTTGGGAACTGGAAAAAGCTCTACCGTGGAAAAAATTTTGCGTGATAAGGCGAGCAAAGAATCAACGCCAAACGACCTGGTGCTCCTTTATAACTTCGAAGATCGAGATCGACCATTAGCTATTTCTCTACCTACCGCTCATGGACCAAAGCTAAAGAAAAGCTACGAACTGCTAATGGAGAAGGTCATTCACAGTTTAGAGCGAGCATTGGAATCTGATCAGTATGTCCTCTCTAAACAGGCGCTTGAAGATTCTTGCAGAAAAAAAACTGCTGACGCTATGCACAAAATAGAAAATGAAGCCAAAGAACAGGCATTTGTTCTATCCAACAATGGCGTATCGATCACCATCACACCTGCCAATAAAAAAGGTGAGCCAATAACGGAAAACGAGTTTGAGAAACTCTCTGAGAAGCAAAAAAGCATTCTTGAACAAAAAGCAGCAATGCTTGAGATCCAACTAGAAGATGCCATGCGTAAAATCAGGCTTGCCGAAAAAGAAAGTGAAGATGCTTTTTTGGAGCTAGAAATTCGCACAGCTAAAAAGGCATTAGGCACAATTTTTGAAAATATGCGTCATTCTTGGAAATCTTATAAGCAGATCACGGCGCACCTCTTAGCGATGGAAGAGGATATCATGGCGCGGATCAAACGATTCATTCCCGAAGAGCGTTCAGAGCAAGCTTTGGAAAATGAACAAAATAAACCGATCAGACGCAGAAAAAATGATGAAGATGATGATACCGAATATGATGAGCCATTATATGTTCGCTATCGGGTAAATGTGTTGGTGAGCCATGCGCGAACAGGCGGGGCGCCAGTGATCTTCGAGACTCATCCTACTTCTTCAAATTTGATAGGTAGAATCGAGCAGCGCTTAAAAGCTGGAGAGACGATCACCGATTTTACGCGCATCAGAGCCGGGGCTCTTTATAAAGCTAATGGAGGATACCTCATACTAGAAGCATCCGAGCTGTTGCGAGATGCAGGCGCATGGGAGGGCTTAAAACGAGCATTAAAGAATCGAGTCATTGAGCTTGATGATCCAGGAGAGCCAGGCAGGATGATCGCCTTAGCCTCACTGAGGCCAGAGCCTGTTCCATTAAACTTAAAGGTCATTCTAATAGGTGCACCGGATATTTATTATGCTTTGTCGAAAAATGATCCAGATTTTCAAAGCCTATTCAAAGTTAAAGCGGATTTCGAGACCGAGGTGGATCGATCAGATGAAAATTTGAGCAAATATTTACAATTTTTTGCAACTCTTTTGCTTGAAGAAAACCTCTTAAAACTGAGTCCCGAAGGTGCTGGGCGAATTCTTGAAGAAGCGGTGAGAATGTCTGGGCAAAATAAAAAAATTACTTGTCGCCTGGGAGAGGTTGCAGACATTTTAAGAGAGGCAAATTTTTGGGCTAAAAAGTCTAGAGCTAAAAAAATAGCTCCTGAGCATGTACGAGCAGCACTTAATGCCAAATCTGAGCGGGAAGGATTTGTTGAATCCCAAGTTATCGAAGACATAAAATCGAGCCGCATCGCCATAGATATTTCAGGAAAAGTTATAGGTCAAGCAAATGCTCTTACGGTGGTTGAAGTTGGCTCATATGAATTTGGCTTACCGCTTCGGGTCACCTGTCAAATAAGCACGGGTAAAGGTCAGATCATAGATATCGAGCGAGAAGCTGAACAAGGTGGACCATTTCATATAAAAGGGCGTCTCATCATCAGAGGCCTATTATCAAAGCTTTTTGGGCAAAACTTGCCCTTTGGTTTTTATGCAACATTATGCATGGAGCAGACCTATAGCGAGGTTGATGGTGATTCAGCATCTATGGCTGAAGCTTGTGCGCTATTATCAGCTCTTTCTGGAATACCTCTTGATCAGAAATTTGCGATGACTGGCTCAATTGATCAGATGGGCAACATACAGGCCGTGGGAGGAATCAATGAAAAAATTGAGGGTTTTTATCATGTGATCAAGGCTAAAAAAAGCCAAAGTGTCCACAGCGTGCTCATCCCTAGAAAAAATGTAGAAGAAATTATGCTTAAAGAAGAAGTGGTAGAAAAGAATAAATCCGGGGTATTCAATATAATCAGCGTCGATACTATCGAAGACGCCATGGAAAGCTTAACCGGCGTGAGTTTTGATAAAGGAAAAGATTCAATTAAAAGCAGGTGCTTAGCCACTCTAAAGCATTTTAATAAGCTTCGAGAAAGCGAGCACGATCATGCATCGTTAAAAAAAACGAGAAATGGTGAAAGCCTAAAAGACGCAGCGATATTTTAAGTTAATAGCATAAAATCTTTCAATTGATTGGTTATCTTCCATGAAAGATCGGTTTTCGTTTTTCTTTAAAGGACAAGAGCCCTTCTAGGCGATCGGCACTATGAAGAATTTCCTCATAACAGTAAATCTCATCTTTTAACTGAACCTCCAGATTTTTTTTAAGTTCGCTCCTTAAAGATTTTTTTGCGGCGCGCAAACTCAGAGGAGCATTTTTGGCGATATCAAGCGCAAGCTTTTTGGCCTCGCTTAAAACATCAGGCGAAACTCTATTTATGAGCCCTAAGTTAAAAGCCTCTAAGGCATCGATGCGTTTAGCTGAAAAAATCATCTCTGCTGCACGGGAATAGCCTATGACTTGAGGAAGTCGCACCGTTCCTCCTGCGCCGGGTATTATGCCCAAAGAGCATTCCGGCAGCGCAAATTGTGCATGCGGACTTGCAAGGCGTATATCGCAAGCCAGTGCGAGCTCAAGGCCACCTCCCAAAGCAACTCCATTAATTGCGGCAATTGTGGGCATGGGAAAATTCCATATTTTTTGAAAAGTATTTTGGATTTTTGAAACCGCTAAGAATGCTTCTTCATCACTCATTCCTTGGCGCTCTTTTAGATCGGCTCCTGCACAAAATGCTTTGTCACCTTCACCTGTTATGATCAGCACTCTCACCAAAGGCGAGATATTATCAAACTGCTCTATGAGCTCATCTAGCACCATAGAGGAAAGTGCATTGCTGGTTTCAGGCTTATTTATGGTCATCGTCGCTATATTATCTAAAACATCAGTAATCACGTTTTTTTTATTCAAGGTATCTCCAAAAAAGTTTATTTAATTTGAGCCTGTTTGAAGTATTTTTCAATTCCTTGCATACAGCGTAACTCACTCATATTGAAAATTTTTTGCTGGTTTCTTTTAAACATATTTCACTCACTGCTCCCTCAATAGACCAGCTATTATCGGTCACATCTCGTAAAATCTGTTTCAAAGATCCTACGCAAAATTCTTACCAATCCAAGTGAGTTACGCTGTAATCTCAAATGCCTATTTACCTTTCAAAAATTTTTTTTTATATAACTTATATGTAAATATTTTTGGGACTATAATGAATAAATTATTTTATTTTACCATCACATTATTGTTTGGATTTTCATCTCAAAGTGTAGATATATTTGATCCTAAAAACGGGCATTTCGATGAATTATATTACATGGAACTTTGTTCCGATAATTCTGCAAAAAATTTTCTTCCACATCCATCGGATTTGTATATTAACATCGAGCGGCGGCTGAATTCTTTTAAAGAAAAAACCTATGAATTTGTTCATCTTTACGTGCATGAGGTTTTGCCTGGAGTTTGGCTCGGATCGCATGAAAGTCTTAAAGTTGAAAATTTTTTTTCTCGCCGTATCAGCATATTGAGTGATCATGATTTGTTTAATCTGTCCCAAACCGGCATAAGTGTATATGAAGGTGAAAATCATAAGCTCATCAAAGCATATGACGGCACACTTGCCTGGCCAATACTTGAGCCTGAGCTTTCAGAAATATTTCAATGGATCGACGAAGCTATAGAAAAAAATGGTAAAGAGCGATTATTGATCCACTGCTGGGCAGGATTATCTCGTAGCGCATCGGTCATCGTTGCCTATCTGATCAATCGATTTAATCTTTCCTTTTATGATGCACAAAAATATGTGGCCACCCATCGCTACATCGATATAAATATTGCGCTAAAAATGCAGTTACAAATTTATGAAATGAAGCACTCTAGATAACCCTAAGCGGCTTTAAAAAGCCTGAAGCGATATTAACGATGGCGATCGGCTCTGTTTCTAAAAACGCCACAGCTTTTTCTTCGGAATAAGGAGACGAAATGCTTACACATTGTCCGCGAGCGAGCTTTCGCGCATCGTCACAATTTATGAATATTTTTTTTATGCCCAATAGAGCTGAATCACCGGTCTTTAGCAAATATTCTCTTTTTTGATCGAGCTCGTCTAGTTTTTTGGCATCGGTGATAGAAAATTCACCTGAGGAAATCCTTCGAATGCTTTTGGCAAATCCTCCCACACCAAGAGCTTCTCCAATATCTCGTGCGAGCGAACGAATGTAGGTGCCTTTGGAGCAATGCACTTCTATGCCGAAGATAGGTGGTGTGAAATTTTTTAATTCCAGTTTTTTTATTTGCACTTTCCTAGGGCTCAAAATGACCTCTTTTTCTTTACGAGCTAAAGAATAGGCCCTTTGACCTTGATATTTGATCGCCGAAAATTTGGGAGGAGTTTGATATATCTCACCTTCAAATTTTTTTAATATCAAAGAAACTTCATCAAGGGTGATATGTCCATATGGTTTCCTAAAAAGAAGTTCTCCTTCTCTATCATCAGTGGTGGTAGAAGATCCGAGCTCTATTTCGGCTATATATTTTTTTTCGGCACCTGTGAGTAATTCCGCAAATTTTGTGTATCGACCTAAAACCACAATTAAAAGACCAGTGGCTAATGGATCTAGCGTCCCCGCATGACCCACCTTTTTTGTTTCAAAAATTTTTTTTACCTGGCGTACAACGGCAAATGAAGACATACCTGACGGCTTATCGATTAATAAAATTCCATCCATACAGAACTCATAAAAAAGCCCACATGTTGTGGGCTAAAAAATGTCATGCCAACGAAGGCTGGCACCCAGTGCTATCAGTAATTGAACTAAATGATCTCTACTTTAGCGCCTTCAGCTTCGAGCTTGCCCTTTATGGATTCAGCATCAGCCTTGGAAACTTTTTCTTTAAGCATCTTTGGCGCACCATCCGCAATATCCTTAGCTTCTTTTAAGCCAAGGCCTGTAACTTCACGCACAACCTTGATCACTTGAATTTTTTTATCACCTACATCGGCAAGCTTTACATCAAATTCAGTTTTTTCAGCAGCAGAAGCCGTAGATGCTCCTCCAGAAGCCGGAGCCATAGCCATCATCATACCGCCACCAGATGCTGCCTTTACGCCCCATTTATCTTCGAGCTTTTTTACCAGCTCAGAAGCTTCCATGATGGTTAGCTTTGATAACTCTTCACTTATTTTTTCTAAATCAGCCATTTTTTCCTCCAAATTTTAAAATTAAAAACAATACTTATTTATCCTTATCAACCTTCGCTTGAATAACTCCGATCGCATGCTCTGCTGGTGCATTGATCTGAGCAAGAAGTTTTGAAGCTACGGCATTAAACAATCCAAGCATTTGTGATCGAAGCTCATCCTTACCAGGCAATTTCGATAAGGCCACTATGCCTTTGGTATCAAGCCGCTGGTTGCTATTGAATGCCGATTTGAGCTTAAGCTTTTCTAATTCCGTTTCAAACCTTACTAAAATCTTAGCTGGCGTGCTTGGACTGTCCTCGCTCCATGCTATTGCAGTAGAGCCAGTAAAATCATCATGCAATTCTTCAGCTGAAGTGCCTTTGATCGCTAAGCGCGCTAGTTTGTTTTTTACAACTTTAAAACTAACATTAGCATTATGAAGCTCGCGTCGAAGGCTTGCGATTTCAGAGGCATTAAGCCCTTCAATATTAGCGAGCACAATAGATTCAGCCTTATCAAATAAATCTTTGACAAACGAAATATGCTGCTCTTTATCAGTTTTTTCCATAACAGACCTAACTCCAAAGCAAAAAGCGCTTAAGAAGAATCGTGATCAAATTTCGTGGAGTCGTTTTAGATTTGCGACATCCTCGATCTCGGCGGGCCGGTTGAAAATTTTTTAATCAACCGTTTATGGATTTCCTTCCTACCCGCTTTCTTTGATCAAGATGCATTTTTAATACGAAAAGGCTCATGGCATATAACAATCATTCTGGCAAGGAGTTTCTAAAAATTAAACCGCGCCAGATATAATTTCCTGCATATCCACTTTTACTGCTGGTCCCATAGTAAGCGACACAACTATTTTTTTAAGATATTGGCCTTTTAAGCTGTGAGGTTTAGCTCTCATGATCGCTTCTAGCAATGTTTTTAAATTTTCGTTCAATTTGTCCTTATCAAAAGATGCCCGGCCAAATGGAACATGTATAGTACCAGCTTTATCCACCTTAAACTCTACTTTTCCACCTTTAGCCTCTTCTACTGCTTTTCTTATATCAACAGTGACCGTGCCCATCTTTGGGTTGGGCATTAGTCCTCGAGGACCTAGCACTTTGCCGAGTTTTCCTACCAAGATCATCAGTTCTGGTTGAGCGATGACGCGATCGAAATCCAAAAACCCATTCTCAACCTTAGCAGCCAATTCTTCAGCTCCTATGATATCTGCACCGGCTGCTTTAGCTTCTTCAGCTTTAGGTCCTTTAGCAAATACCAGCACCTTAATTTTCTTTCCTGTGCCATGGGGCAAAATTACCGCTCCGCGCACCATCTGATCTGCATGGCGAGGATCTACGCCCAGATGAATCGCAGCATCGGCAGATTCATCAAACTTGGCTGTTTTGGTTTCTTTTAAGATCGCGCAGGCTTGAGATAAGTTATATGAAGCTGCCTGATCTATTTTGGCAAAAGCCTTGTTATATTTTTTTCCTCTTTTAGACATTTTTAAATCCTTTACTTTAACTTAGTCGACGACTTCTACGCCCATTGAACGAGCTGTACCGGCAATGATCTGTGCTCCTGTTTTTTCATCATAGCAATTAAGATCTGCCATCTTTGTTTTAGCAATTTCCTCGCACTGCTTTTTAGTTATTTGGCCAACCTTCTCTTTTCCAGGATTTTTGGCCCCAGCTCCAGGTTTTTTATCGGTTTTTAATCCGATGGCCTTTTTTATTAAAATGGAAGCAGGCGGAGTTTTGGTGACAAAAGTAAAGGATTTATCTTGATAGCCTGTGATCACCACGGGAATGATCATACCCGCTTGATCTTTAGTCCGGTCGTTGAATTCCTTACAAAAGGCCATAATATTTAAGGAATGCTGACCCAAAGCTGGACCTACCGGAGGGGCAGGCGTTGCCTTCCCTGCTGGAATCTGCAGCTTGATCATTGCAGTTGCTTTTTTAGCCATAATATTTTCTCCATGTGGTAAAGCGCCTTTTTATTGGCTCCCACAAGATGCTAATGCCTAAATATTCTTTTTAAACAATGGGGAATGATTTAAAAAGCTTTAGCGAATTTTTTCTACTTGGGCAAAATCCAGTTCCACAGGAGTGGATCTTCCAAATATAGAAACCAGTACTTTGAGCTTTTTCTTTTCCGGTTTTACTTCTTCAATTGTTCCTTGAAAATTAGCAAATGGCCCTTCAGTAACTCTTATATTTTCACCTTCACTAAATTCCATAGTCACTATAGTTTTAGTAGTTCCCAAAGATAGCTGCATCATTCTCTCGACTTCAGCTTGGCTCAGAGGAAGAGGCAATTTGCTTCCACCAACAAAGCCAGAAACTTTTGGGGTTCCTCGAACCAATTGGCTAGTATTTAAATCTAATTCCATTTCCACTAGCAAATAACCGGGAAGATACTTTCGGCTTTGCATGCGTCGCACATTATTTTTTACATGCTCAACAGTTTCAGTCGGGATCAATATTTGTCCAAATTTATCTGCAAATCCATATTTAGCTATGCGCTCTTCCAGGGATTTTTTGGCCTTGTTTTCCATTCCAGCATGGGTATTTATCACATACCACTTCATTTTTTTATTGCTGTTAGCATCTTCATTAGCAGAGGCTTCAACAGATTTAACTTCATCACTCATTATGCTTATACCCTGTGGCATTCATTCTAAAGAATATAGGCTTTTAAGTAGCCCATTGAGATGCATCACCCTGCCAGCACATCCCAAAAAAGCAAGAGACAATCAAAACTTCCCTATGAATAAATTATTATTCATCAGCCAAGATAATGTGGTATCAAAAATCCCCAATATAATTGATGCAATAATAGACACCATAACCACCGTGAATGTTGCCTTCTTTGTCTCTGACCAGTCCGGAAATGCCACTTTATTAAATTCGATAACGCATTCTTCTATGTAGCCACGAGATTTTTTATTAAAAATTCCAAATATTATGGCCAATATCAGGGATATAGAATACCCTATGAGCCCGCTGAGCCTAAGATTATCTCCCAATACGGCTCTATTATCGATCTGCAGCCATAAGAATAGATCCCTAAAGGCACTGCTCAGCATGAGACCTAAAACTGCTGCGGCAAATAGAAAAAAAATCACAACCCAAGAAGCCTTAGCACGCATCAAAAACCTCAATTTTTAAAAACTTGGCAGGCCACGAGGGTCTCGAACCCCCAACCCCCGGTTTTGGAGACCGGTGCTCTACCAATTGAGCTAGTGACCTGTACAGCGCGACTTACGCTGTAAAAAACATTATAGCAATGGAGCTGCCAACCAGAATTGAACTGGTGACCTCGTCCTTACCAAGGACGCGCTCTACCTACTGAGCTATGGCAGCAACATGGAGCGGGAGACGAGGCTCGAACTCGCGACATTCAGCTTGGAAGGCTGATGCTCTACCAACTGAGCTACTCCCGCATTGGTGCAGGGGGAAGGATTCGAACCTTCGAAGGCTTACGCCGGCAGATTTACAGTCTGCTCCCATTGGCCACTCGGGCACCCCTGCATTTTTTTCTGCTCAATGGAGCTGGCGCTGGGATTCGAACCCAGAACCTTCTGCTTACAAGGCAGATGCTCTACCATTGAGCTACGCCAGCTGACAAACACCAGCCAGAGGCCTAAATTTTCAAGGCAAAGATGTCAACACTCGCTTTTTGATTTTTTATTCTTGAAAAATTCTAGTTTCATTGTTTAAGCCACATTTCTTGCCCGCGTTTCTTTCCAAAAGATATTAAAGAAACTGGAATTTCTACATACTGCTCTATCAGATCGCAAAGCTTTAATACTGAGCTTGAAAGATCCCGAACAGATTTAACATTGTCGAAGTTGTCTTTTACTTCAGGTAATTCCTGATAGATCGGTTTCACTGATAATCCTTGCTCAAAAGCAGCAAAAGCTTTTAAAAATCTGCTTTCTTCTTTGGAATTAATTTTATACCCGATAGAAATTTTTACAGGGCCAGCATTTGCCAATACATCTAGTTTCGTCAAACATATCGAAGTTGCCCCATTAATTCGAGCAGCATGCTTCAAGACTTGTAGATCTAAAAAGCCTATTCTACGTGGTCTTCCTGTGGTTGCTCCAAATTCATTTCCTTTTCTTCGTAAGAACTCTTGAATTTCAATAGTAGCCTCGGTAAAAAAAGGCCCTTCTCCTACTTTCGTGCTATAGGCCTTGGTGATTAAAAAAATATCCTTCAACCATTGAGGCCCTATACCACTGCCGATGGCAGCTTCTGCTGCTACGCAATTTGAAGATGTGACAAATGGATAAGATCCATGATCTACGTCGAGCAATGCCCCTTGGGC
>Ga0207081_1010_pt1 | contig 30287 bp, 35 predicted proteins | sample Alteio_BWMinHeat_59_FD_153524 | JGI IMG/M metagenome (GOLD analysis project Ga0207081, IMG submission 153524) | Enriched cells from forest soil in Barre Woods Harvard Forest LTER site, Petersham, Massachusetts, United States -... | ecosystem: Environmental > Terrestrial > Soil > Temperate forest >... | reverse complement strand
TACAAGGACAAGGCGAGTCAACGCTGCATACTCCGGATTTCCTACAAGGACAAGGCGAGTCAACGCTGCATACTCCGGATTTCCTACAAGGACAAGGCGAGTCTACGTTGCATACTCCGGATGTCTTACAAGGACAAGGCGAGTCAACGCTGCATACTCCGGATGTCTTACAAGGACAAGGCGAGTCTACGTTGCATACTCCGGATGTCTTACAAGGACAAGGCGAGTCAACGCTGCATACTCCGGATTTCCTACAAGGACAAGGCGAGTCTACGCTGCATACTCCGGATGTCTTACAAGGACAAGGCGAGTCAACGCTGCATACTCCGGATTTCCTACAAGGACAAGGCGAGTCAACGCTGCATACTCCGGATTTCCTACAAGGACAAGGCGAGTCAACGCTGCATACTCCGGATGTCTTACAAGGACAAGGCGAGTCAACGTTGCACACCTTGGATGTACCAAAAGATTCGATTGATCTATAATCTATTGCTTAAAACATGTCTCACAGCAAAAAGCTCTGAAGAGCCATTTAATACAATATAATGTACCCATTATCAAACCCCACAGGCTGCAGTCAAGCCTATACACATCTTGAGCTGACCATTCAAGTACTAATCCCTATTGTGGTAGGGATTAGTACTTAGGTACAAGTGACTGGCAAAATCACTCGATAACACGATATTGGATGACAGTTTTATATGCCTAAGTATGGCTTAAATTGTTTCTTACGTTTTAGGCTGGACTTGAAGATGTACATCTGAAGGACGAAGCGTTTCAGCAGGGTTTGCAGCACCTAGTGCGATATTGCTAGATAAAATAATACCAGCTACTAATGTGAGTGCAGAGATTGTACGGGTTTTAGATTTAGACATAATAGACTCCTTTATTAGTTGTTTTTATAAAGTCATATCAGTCGATCTGAAGCCTTGATTGAAATATGTTATATTTCAATCAAATAACTCTAAGATCGTGATGAATTTTACGATTGCTATTTTGCCATTTCAATAGTTTTTTGCGCTTAATAAAATAATTTATTTTTATGGAATGCTCTTAGCTATTGTTTTGCAATAAAAACACCTTTGGCTGCATAGTTTATCGAATATTAGATTCTTGTAAAAAGGCAATTATGTGGGAGGTTATCTCTTGTTTAACCTCGGCAGAGCCACGGTCGCACATGTCTATGTGTCTGGCATTCTTGAGTTTAATAATGGTTGCTTCCGATTTGGGTATAACATCTTTATCGGCGTTTGTATCATTAGCTCTTAAACTTAAAATAGGAATATGATCTTTAGTGGGGAAGGGTACCCTTAAGGAATCCAGAGATATGACCTTCGCAACTAGCTGAGGGTAAGTTCTGGCAAAAAGCATGGAAATGTCGCCACCATCAGAATGGCCAATCAGAATGACTTTACGCAAATCCAAATCTGTCTGAGTTTTTCTTAACTCAGAAATTGTAAATAGAATATTTTGAACGCCTCTTTCCCAAAACGGTTTGCGCCTTTCAACTAAGGTTCCAGTTTTAGGCCGAGCAGGATCGTTTTTAAGATCATGCTGAATGCTTATAACAACATATCCTTGAGTACTTAAAGCATTAGCTATAAAGGAGTACTCACTGTTTTTAATGGTGTAGCCATGAGAAATAATCACAACGGGCTTTTGCTCAGCAGTTGGTCTCAAAGGCTTATAAACTATCACTGGGATGTGTCGTGCTCTGCTCGCATCAAAGAAGGTAAGCTGTTCCTGAGCAGCATAAGCCATTTGCCCGCCAAGTCCAATAAAAGCCAAGAGAATTAAAACGCCAAACTTAATCATTAGATTTCTCTCGGATAAAACTAAATATCAGATCGATGATCTCCTGCGCGGTCTGTGATTGGTGGTTTTCATCTTGTTCAACAATCATGCCACCTAAGGCCAAAGTTCTCTCTTTGAGTACGCGCGCAAAATTTTCCATATCCTCGGAGATCAGTTCTGGCTGGTTGCGATTATGCCTAAGCCTGGCTTCTCGCTGAACTCTATCTGTATGAATGCAAATTACCAGACAGTTTTCAAGTGCAGGTTTTGGCAACTTTGCTACTGCAAATTCAGGATTAAATGAGCCCTCCAGAATGATGAGCTTTTTATCAGTTATTGTTGCAAGTTTGCCCATCCAGGCATGGGTTGTAACTTCCTGCCACCTTTGGGGTGAACCAAAATTGGCGACCATAGTATCAAAGCTGGGTACGCCAATATCATCAAAGTAATTGAATGCAACCATATCGCTGTGCAGCTCTTTTTCGATAGCCTTTATTATCGTTGTTTTGCCTGTACCTGAGGCACCTGTAACTAAAATCAAATAGGGTTTTTTAATAGATTCTAATAGGTGCTGATACTTATTGTTATTTATCATAAACCATGAGTCCAAAAGGAGCATAAACTTCTTTATCTTTTACGAGTACCTGGGCAAAGAGCTTGATAAATCCGGCGTGCATGGGCTCGATGTGGAATTCAATTTCAGGCCCCCCTAAAGCATTCATATCAGTTGGCTCCGCGCCCATAGGGTGTATATGTATGATCGATTTAAAGTCCTCCCCAAAACACACTATATGAGCGAAAGTGCCCATCAAAACTTGTAGGTCTTTTACAGGTTTGCCTTTGCTATCGGTCACAATGATTTTGCCCATTGAAGCTTTGCCCACTATGAGTTTGTCGGTATCAAAGGACAGTTTGAAATTCATCCCATCGGCTGTGCTATTAAAGGAAACAGTTTTATCAATTTTGGTTTTCGTCTTGCTTCCTTTGGTTAGGTCAGCTATGGCAAATTCCTGCTTACCACTGGCAATCGGAACTAAGTCTGCCCAAATGCGGTAGTCGCCTTTTGTATTTGGTTTCCATGAAAACTCATATACACCAGGCTCATCTGAAGGTTTTGGGTGAACATGCGTATAATCTTTCAGCCCTGAATCGATGATCAACAGGTGGATCTTTTGCGTATGAACTTCTTTCAAATCATCCAAAGTGACGGGTTGGTTATTGCTTATCTTCGTGAACTTAATCTTCACCAGCTTATGATCTCCTTCATCCACCATTTTGTGTATAGCGAGTTTAATTGTCGGGTGTTCCGACGAACTCATCCCTTCCATGGCACACGCAATATTTGTGCAAATTAAAGAACATAATAAGCTAAAGATTATAATAAGCGCCCTAGTCATAGTCAGTACCATTTTGATTAAGCATTAAGTAAATAACTTGCTAGGCTATATAGTCAAGAAATTTCCAAGCATATGTGAAGGTAAAAAATAGATTGATTTAAATTCGCATTTATGCGATACTAATTGTAGTAGTAAATGAAAGTGATAGAAGCGCAAGAAATTGAAATTATCATTTATTCTGATGCTTCTGGAAAACAGCCTTTTATAAATTGGCTAAATTCAATAGATTGTAGCCTACGAATGCGTATTGAGCTACGTCTGTTACGTGTATCGCTTGGTAATTATGGTGATTATAAATTTTTGAATAAAGGCGTTTATGAATTGCGATTTAATTTTGGTCCCGGGTATAGAATATATTTTGGCAAAGACGGGAATAAAATAGTAGTTTTGCTTAATGGTGGTAGCAAAAAGTCGCAATCTAAAGATATAGTATAAGCTAAAGAATATTGGAATGAGTATAAGGAGAATAAAAATGGCTAGGAATTATTTGAAGTTCAATGACTATATTGTCGAAAAACTCCGCGATGCTACTGAAGCTAAGGCTTTTCTTGAAGCTGCTATTAAAGAGTATGAAAAAGACAATGATGCCGCAGCTCTTATGTTGGCTTTGAGATATATAACTGAAGCACAAGGCGGTGTTCCTCAGTTATCAGAACGTGCGCATTTAAACTTGCAGAATCTTTATAAAATTCTAACAGGTAAAACTATACCGAGGTTTGATACACTGATTTCTATCATTAATGGATTAGGATTCCACTTTGCCCTCAAATCAATAAATCATAGTCGCTCAAATAGAAAATAAAGTTAAAGAAACCAACGCCATGGGATTAAAACATATCCATCACAGCGTAGATAAGCATGATAGACAATAGAGAAATCACCGAAGTAGTTGCGATGGTATTTCTGACCAGGCGGGTGTCGGTATCATAGCGCTTGGAGATAAAGTGAATGATAATTGCAGTTGGGGCGGCGGTCATGATCAGGGTGGCAATCAGCCAGTATCTGTCTAAGCCGAAAAGATAATAGCCCATTATCAGCGCGACCACTGGGTGAATGAAATTCTTTATCCCCACAATAATCGCAAGATCTTTGGTGAAGGTTGCTTTACCAAAATCTGCGGTACTCAAGCTTAGCCCAAAGGAAAATAAAGCGAGGGCAGCTGCTCCAGACCCAATGCTGGTGATGGTATTGCCTAAAAATATCGGTACTGTTACTTCCAGGTAAGATAAGACCATACCAATAATCGGCAGGATGATGATAGGGTTAGCCAGCGCATGTATGATATGCGAACGAAGAGGCGCTTTCTTTTCGTGGGTGGTGACCCCGAGTAGGAAAACGAAAATAAGCTGGATGACGGCAACCTGTAAAACGTTGATAATGACTGCAGCTTTGGAATCTCCAAGAACAAAAAATAATACCGGGATGCTGTAGAATGCGGAATTGACATAGAGGGCGGCAAGTATTCTTATCGCTATATGCGGTACCTTGCAATGTGCGCGGAAAATAATAGATACAACACAGGCCAGAAGTACAAACGTGAGCAAATAATTAAAGACATATGGCCAGTGAATTAACTGCATGATACTGGTTTTCATGATGGTGCTGAAGAGGAAGCAGGGGATAGCTACTTTAAAGAGGAAATACTCAAACCCCTCATTCTGCTTATCGCTCAGCAGCTGCTTCTTGCCGCAAAAAAATCCGATGAATATTATGGAAAAAAGCGGAACAATGCTATTGATGAAATCCATGTTTCAACAACTAAACTCGCTTAGCTTTTTTGGCTTTCTTCACGGTTTTTTTCTTGGCTTTGACCTTGGTTACTTTTTTCTTCATCACTGGTTTTTCTTGCATCTCAACGGTCTGACAGAAGGTAGACACTGAAGGAATTTGCCTTTCGGAATTTCTGTTTAGAAACGCCATCAAATTAAAATTCTCAAAGTGCAATACTTGCGGTAATGGCACGGCATACACCAAATCAAGTATGATCAGCATCAGCGGTATATAGGCAAGAATGTAGATATACAAAGGATGGGCAGGCGCATAAATAGCGCAAAACAATGATACACATAATCCCATAGACGGCATAACAAATAGCAATAGCCCTGAAAGGAAAACTGACACAAAGCTGTAGCCAATGCCAAACCATTTATGCAGTCCATCCCCTATGATAATTATGTTTAATATCATTATGCAAACATAGAACACAAGGGACGATGTCATTAAAAAGATTCTCATCATAAAAGTCTTATAATAATAATTGTTTTAAACCATACTACATCAATATATTTAACTTGCAAAACAAAACAGTGCTGTTGTAAGAATCACTAAAACAGTATTTATTATTGTAATATATGGCGCTACATATCCCAAATAATCATCCCACTGTGTCTCTTCTTGGCAGGATAAATGAGATCAGCCAACCCTTTCTAAAGCAGCATGGACTCAGCTATTTTCAATACCTAAGGTGTTATGCAGATGGCTCAGTTAGTTTGCTTCACAATACCAATAGCCTGCTTTTGCATTTTATAGAAATGAATTTCCCGATTTTCTCTTCTTATAAACTCGAGCACCAGAACTTGCATAGTTATTATTTTCTTTGGGATGAAGAGCTACCATATTTTCCTGTCTATCTTGCTCGCAAATACCACAATATCCATCACGGTATTACATTTGTTCGCCGGACTAAAAACTATTATGATATGATAGCTTTCGGTATGCCGGAGGAAAGGTCTAATGCAGCTTCCTATTACATTACCAGGCTTAAAGCAATGGAGGAGTTTATTAACCAGTTTGACTTCCGCAATAAGGATTTGCTTATTACCATGGAGCAAAATCCTATCGCGCTACCTGATATCCAACGCGATAAAAACTATCAAGAGCTTTGTTTGCATGGCTTGCAAAATCGTCTTTATGTGACAGGCAAGTTTGGCGCCACCTATATTACCCCTCAGGAACTTTCCTGCCTGAAGTTGCTGTTGCAAGGCTATAGTTACAAGGAAGCAGGTTTGCAGCTTGCGCTTTCGCCGCGCACCATCGAAACTTATATCTTAAGAGTTAAAGCCCGCACCGGCATTACTCAGCGTGGCGAATTCAATAAACTGCTTTCATTCTGTCCGTGAAAATTCCGGACAGAAATTATGGATCTACTGACTATGATATTAGCACTAACTTATTATAGGATGACTGTATGAAAATTATAAATCCACCGTATGCAACCAATCTGCTCGACCAGTTTTGCACTGCTTACAACACTCGGGATTTAAACGGCGCTTTGCAGCTATTTACCCAAAACGCGAATCTGTGGGGCACTGGGATCGATGAATACCGAAAAGGGATCAGTGAAATCGAAACTCAGCTCAAACGCGATTGGAGCCAATCTGAGAAAGGTGAGATTAAACTCGCATCAGAAATAATCAGCTCGCCTGAAGATCCATCTTGGGCAGCTGCGGTTTATAACGCTACAATTTATATCAATGGTGAACCTCATACATTTGATCACCTGCGTGCGACTATAGCAATAGCTCAGGAGCAGGGAGAATGGAAAATTGCGCACATGCATGCATCATTCCCAGATGCTCAGCAGCCAGAAGGCAATTCATTTCCTGTAGGTTTGGAACTTGTAGATAATGCTGAGTTGTAATACAATCACTGCAACTAATATTCTACAGAGTGGTTTATGCAATGGGACTTTACTAAAGAATTTGCCTTTCTCGAGCTCGCACAGCAACTTAAAATGGAGTTGAGGCATTGCTGGTATAAGGATGGTAGGCGAGAGAGTGTAGCCGAACATTCATGGCGGCTTAGTCTCATGATACTCCGTTTGGGCGAGCATCTCGACCAAAAAGTTGATATACTAAAATGCTTAAAAATGGCTGTGATTCACGATCTGCCTGAGGCTATAGCGGGTGATGTTCCTGTCACCCAGCAGGATCAAAATAGAAAACGCCTGAAGGAGCTTGCTGAACTAGAAGCCATGAAGCAAATTAAGGCCTTGCTCAACGATGACAGTGGCGATGAGATATTTGCCTTATGGATGGAATTCGAAGAACAAGTGACTTACGAAAGCAAATTCATCAAAGCGCTTGATAAGCTCGAGGCATTTATTCAGCATGTAGAAGCGCCGCTTGCCACCTGGGAGCAAGTTGAAAAACAAATGCCTTTTGAAGATAAATGGTTGCTTGCGCATTGTAGGTTTGATTCTTACCTGTCTGCATTTGCCGAAGATGTAAACAGGAAGTGTATTGAAAAACTACTGGCGGCAGGCGAAAATATTGAAAGTTTGAGAGCAACCGCGCTCAAAGTTGCTGCCTAAGCGGGTTATACCTATTCTCTTTTTTCATTGCCGCCAGCAGCCGTTCAATCATTTTGGCGAATGCACCATTACCCAGCACGTTGGCGCAGGTGATCACCGGGTCAAACAAAATATAAAGCGCGGTAATCAGCGACATCATTTCGGCATTAAATCCCAGATAGGATTCGAGAATCGGCAGCATAACAATGATGCCTCCGCCTGGGATAGCCGCTACTGAGAACTTCGCCATGACAAAATAAAAAGTAAAAATGAGGTAGGTCAGCATTGCCGGTTCGGCCATGTTAAAATTTTTAAGCACAGCATAGGCAAAAATCGGTATGGCGAAGCAATCGCCTACCAGATGAATATTGACTGTAGCTGGGATTACTGAGCGTGCCAGGTCTTTATTCTGAGCATTGCTTTCTGCTCCCATAATGGTGAGTGGCATGCTCGCTGCGCTGGACATAGTGCTAAACCCACAAATAGCTGCAGGGAGCATATTTTTTAAACTCTTTATAAATCCTTGGCTTCCAGGAAAAATAAAATACGCCAGGCCGATATAGCTAAACTGGGCGAGTGCAATAATCGCAAATATAGAAGTATATTCCTTAAGTATCTGCAAGACTATGCCGTCGAATTGCATCTTCACCACAAAGCCAGCAATAAACAGCGGTATAAGATAAGTGAATGAAGCCAGGATTTTGGTGATAAACGACTCCAACCAGTCTGCGATGTTTTGAGCCAGTTTGCCCTTAAGCCGAGCGGCAATGATTCCTAAAATAATCCCTGCGAACATGGCTTTATCGTTGGCGATAAGCTTGGGTAATTCCCACTGCCATAATGGTTCAAGACCGAAGCCCTCTCGGGGTTGTGCCAGGGATAGATCGAAATTATATATCCATATGCCAACATAGTGACTGAGAAAAGTGGAAATGAAATTTGAGCAGCATACTGCAAGAAAAATCAATAAGATAACTTGGGTTGCCTGTTTTGATAAAGTCACCGCCATTTTAAATAGCAGCCCAAAAATAATAAGCGGCAGTGTAAATACGATAATAGATTTTATAGTTAAGCTGATAGCAAGGCAAGCTGATTTAAATTCAATCGGCATGAACGGGTCAAGCAGCATAATGGCTATGATGATTGCCAGCAGTATAAATGGCATTTTAAAGAACATGGGAACTCTCCTAAAACAGAATGAAAATTATATATATTTGAATTTTGAACGTGCGAAATGATTACCGGCTGAGGCCGGTTGTAGTTAGGAAAGTAACAATGTAGCAGTTGGTGAGCAAAGCTATAACTAATAATATTGTTCTATTATTGTAGCAGAATGTTCAAGATAACGCAAATATAAAACGCCGTGAGATTCAGGCTATATCACCCTCTGTTGCTGAGTAGTTGCCTCACTCCTGGTAAGCCGAGCGGAATGTCCCGTGGTTGTATGAGTCGCAGTATGTTCCTGTTGAGATAAACTTGCAGTATATCTCCCATGTGCCTGAAAGCTCCGAGGATAACGTGGTGGTAAAGGGTGAGGGGTTTTGGTTTCTTCCGTAGCGTGCGGGTTTAATGCGCGCAATCTTCTAATTTCACGAAGGGATATTGCATATTCAAATGGGCAACTTTCACTTCGCACGCGGGGTTGCGGTCTGTAGGTTGTTGGGGTTTTTTGGTCACTTGGTAAACTAACTTTGTTTTCTGATGGGGCATGACTTAAGGCAACAGCAGGCACACTTGTAATTGCAGAGCTAGTTGTATTAAGTGGAGAATCAATTGCGATTCCTTTTTCGCGCGCATATAAATTAGGGTCCTGTCCTTCAATTTTGATGCTGTGCAGTACTGCGTATGCCACCGGCTTAATGTTCTCGATTAGCAGGTGTTGTTTATGTGCGTAGATTATTGGATCTTGATTACCTATCTGTTCATATTTTTTAGGAAGTATTCCGCCAATGTTAATGCCATTTTTTACTGCATAAGCTATTGGAGTTAATCCAGCTATTTGCACGGAATGTTTGTGTGCGCACATAATCGGGTCCATTCCCATAATTTTAATACTATTTATAACTGCATACTCTAATGGGGATTTATTATCGATTAGCCAGCCTTTGTGCTGTGCATATGCAATTGGGTCAGTGCCTTCAATTTTAATGCCATTTATAGCTGCATACTCCAAAGGGCTTTTATTATCGATGGATATCTTTTCACCAACCGCATAGACGATCGGATCTAGTCTTTTGATTTTTAAGTTATTTATAGCTGCATACTCTATCGGCTCTTTCGTGCCAAATTTCCTATTTTTTCTTCGTGCATACACTATCGGGTCGTGCCCTTTAATTTTAATACCATTTAAAACCGCATACTCTAAGGGGTGTTTATTATTGATTTGCCAGTCTTTTATAAACGCGTACTCTATTGGGTCAAAACCACCGATTTTAATTGCATATGCTGCTGCATGCTCGAGAGCGCTTTTGTTATGTATTGCAAAGCCACGTAAATGTGCAAATACAATTGGATCCATGTCACCCATATTTACATATACTTTTGGATTCATACCCCCAATTAGGATGCCATTGGCTATTGCATAGTTTACTACAGTAATTGCCCCAATATTGATTCGATGAAATGTTGAATATGTTACCAGATCCTGGCCATCAATACTCAAACCTTTTTCCAGCGCATATAAAATCGGGTCCTTGCCATCAATTATCAGCTTATTGTCATAAGCATATCTAATTGGGTTTGCTCCATTTAAGTACTTTATCCACTCACTTTTGACCCAATCAGTTGCTGGTTCACGACCTCTTTTGGTCATTTTTTCTGTAGCCTCAACATAAATTTTAAATTGTCTTAGTGCCTCCCAGTGTTTTTGAAATCTCTCGATGTAGTGTCCCTCTAAAAGGGCAAGCGAGTCATACATAAATGTTTGGGCAGGGGAATCATCATGATTGTGGTCGCTGTTGTCTGTCCATTCAGGAAATAGCAAACCTCTTGGGTCAAATCCCATTTGTTCCAATTCATATACGCGCGCTTTAAGATGGTCTGCAATCTCCTCTGGTGTGATCATAAGAATCTGCTCGAGTGATTCTCTAAACTCTGTGAGGTCAATTTTGACATTGTCTTTGTATTGATATATGTTGCATGCGCTATGAAAATTCTTCCACATGCATTCGCCATTAGTAAATAGTTGAGTGGCTGACCAGCCGTGGTCAATCTTGGCAAAAATTTCTGATATCTTATCTTGTCTGGCATCCCAGTCTGTCATAACTCCAATGTTGCCAGCATGATCGTCGTGTTCTCCAAAAGCTAGTAAAACAGCCATTAACTTGCCACCACCAGACACCGTTGCCAGGCTTTTTGTTTTGCCATATTGATTGTATCCTGTTCCGCCAGTATATTTAGATGCATTTTCAAACCCATTAAGGTACTTGGAGCGTAATAGTATTTCATTTGGCGCAGTAGCCTTGACTAGAGCAATCACTGGGGCTCGTTTGTAGAGCACTCTCTTATATAACGTTGACGTAAGAAACTCAATAACGAAACTTGCCGAATTCCAGTGCTCCCTCCTTTTATCACAGCCCTGTACAATAACAGGGGTTTTCCCAGCGCACTTAAGCATAAAAACTTCTTCTACCTGACCCGTCGATCTTTGTGCCTCATAGCGAAAAGTGTTCGCAAATTCTTGTACAGGAAGCCTTGTGAACGCAGATTGGTTATCTGGTTGCTTATCTCGGTGGAGTTGTGAAATAGCAGCCGTTATTTCATTCTTTCTACTCAGATCTTGGATCGCCCTATAAACCATATCCATTCTGGAAATAGTATGTAAATCGTCGGCAATTATCCCTCGTATTACCTCGTTTGTGAAAGTAAAACCATCCTCTTCTAAAATAGTGTGGTAGTTGTCGTTAGGTCTTCTCCTAAATTTCAACATAAGATCAAAGGAAATTTGGCTGTCTATCTTAGCAAGTGCGGTTTTTACAAGAGCATGAAGATAATTGAACTCAAATATTGCATAATTATCAAAAGCCACTTCTTTTAATAGATCCAAAGTGGTAGCTTTACTAATCTTTTCAAGATTAGTTTCAACCATTCCGGTTTTTGCAGCTCTATGACTTTTACAGTTCCGCATCAAGACTGCTGCATTTTTAAAGATGTTGCTTAGCAACCAAAGTGACGAAGGCATATTGACCTATCCAATTGATTAATATAGTACCCTAACTTCTAAAGGTTAACAAAAAGTTAATGATATAATTTTGTCGAAACTATTGAAATATATAAGCAATATAATGATTCTAATTGAATTGTTTAACATTTGACACATGAAGGAAAAAACTCTATAATAGTCTGGAATTATTAATGGTGTTGACTATGAGATGTAGCGTTTTTCTTAAAGCTATTGCGTTTTGTTTGATTTCTGCAAGTGCTGCGACCTGGTATTATCAGGCGCAAAAATTTGATACCTTAGCCAAAGAACAGCTGGATGTATTTTTTCAAAAACATAGCGCTTACCTCTCTTATAGCTCAGTTGAAGTAGATAAGTATCTTTTTAAAGTTACTCTGAAAAATGTCAATATTAAGCCAATTGCCGTAAAGTATGATGAAATAGTCGTAAGGCATATCCCTTTATTTCAGGCTACCAGGCTTAATTTCCCTGGCAAAGCGCATATCTTTGATGCTATTACCCAACAAGAATTGCTCTATTCGACAGGTGAAAATAATGTGGTCTGGTTTACCCGTCCTATATTTAGCCATGCTAATCTAAACTGGAACATCTCTGCTAGTTTTGATAAAGCTGAGTATTTTGACAGTAAGACTGATAAAAAAATATTTGAAGTAGTCAACGGGAAGTCTACTTTAAATCATGAAGAAAAAGCTAATAACATTATGGTGCTAGATTCTCATAACGGCTGCACAAATGTACTGGCCAGTTCTGAGTTTGAAGATATAGTTCAGAAAGCAAGTATATCTATTTTAGAAAAACACAATTACAATAAAACTACAACTCAACCTGATAAAACTACAACAGAATATGAAAACTATGTTGAAGAAATTAATAATCTGATTAATAGTATTTATGCAGTAACTAACTCAACAACTGTAAAACTCAACTTTCACTTGGAATACGATAAAGAAATCTACAGCCTTACAAACAAGGTCATAGAATCAAACTTTGATAAAAACCTGGAAAGCGCATTTGCTAACTACTTTACCAAAGACTTTATAGTAAATGCTTTGTACCAAGATCAAAATGAGAACTATGTCAGCACTATGAATGTTGATTTTACAAAGAAAGGTCTGATGTCTTTGAAATTAGATAGCTCCATTAAAGCAGTCAATAGTGCAGCAACTGAAGAAAAAGTAAATGAAGTATTGTATACGCATGGAGTTCCTCTGGTGCAAAAACACTTACCCAAATTCTCTGTTACAAAGCAACAGGTTAAGGACTTGCTTTCTCCTTTATTTCAATTTCAAAATTTAACCTGGAAAATGGAAATTAACGAAGTTAACAAAGATAATTATAAAGGTTCAGTAAATTACAACCTTGATGGTAATGAACTTGATATCAAAGGTGAATACTTGAAAGATGAAGTTTCTATGCAGGTTGCTATGTCTAAACCAAAAGTATTCATCGCAAATACTTTGGATTACTTAGATCAAAAGGCTTCGCCATTCATTTCTCAGCTAATAAACGTGAGCTACAAAAGGCCTGTTGGATTCGAGAGCTTTAAAATGGCTGCTGCTAACCTTGCTGATGTGGTAGACAATGATGGCAACGCCGATGAAAAGCTCGAAATGGATATCACCTATAACAAGAAAGATGCCTGGAAAATAAATAAGAAGACAGCTGATACTTTGCTTCAAGATCCTAAGTCTACTGAGTTCAGCAATAACTTGATGTTACTTGTGATGAGTTATAACAAGAAGAAGTAGTTGGCTATTTTAGCAATAGCCAGCATTCGGTCAGTGATTCTGTTTCGGCAACTTCATGGTCAAAATTGTAGTAGCAAAAAATGCAAGGCAAATCACCGAGTTCTTCATTAGACTTAGGTAGCCAGTCGTGATAGAGCCCATACACAGTATCTCCAATGTTATCTCGCGATCCTTTATGCATTGCTACGGCATAGCGACCTGCAGGCAATTGCTTTTCAATGATATCACCGCTGAGTTTTAGTCCCTCTGGCACAGTTAGGGCGAAGTCAAAACGAAAATCTTCTGGGGGTGTTATTTTGGGATCATCATAGGCGAAACCAAAAGCTTCACCGGCTTTGGGCTTTAAGTTCATTGATTGGGCTTTCGTCCAGCCAATTAATTTGTTAAGGCTATCCCCCATTTTATTAGGGTCTCCACGATGCTCCAAAACAGCCAGGCGCCTGGCACCTATATTTTTAATAGTTACATTCATAATTATATCTCCTTGTTTAGGCAAACAATATGGAGGATGTTCCCAGGCCTGCCAGTTTGCCCGAGATCTAAACTCACTTGGGTTCATGCCGCAAATTTGTTTAAATGCTCGGGTAAATGACTCATGGGACTCAAACCCCGCATTGAGTGCGATTTCAATAATGGTACAATCTTTATCAATTATCAGTTGGTGGGCGGCTCTTTTCAGGCGCAACCAACGAATATATTGTTGTAAAGATAGTCCGGTATAAGCTGTAAATAGACGATGAAAATGGTACTTGGAAAAGCATGCAATGCTACTCAATTGCGGTAAAGTGAGCTCATCATCAAGATGTTTACCGATAAACTCTATTACCTTTTTTAACCGCTTTTCGTAGTTCATAACTTATTCGATTCCAAATTATCATTATCATCTTATTTACTTCAGATAATAATACCCTAACTTAAAAAGGATTGCTTGACCGTTATTGCTAAATAACACTTCTGTAAGCTCGGCGCTGATTGTGAATTAATCTTTGCGTTCTAAAGATGGTATTTGAAGCTTGATGGTAATGGTTTTGTCATCCTTCTTGGAATAATAATATGCCCCAACTCCAATTCCAATAGCGATAATAACCAGGAGAATATACCAAAATACCGGTGGTGGGTTGCTTAAGTTGCCGTTAGCCATTTTTTTATACCGATTATTTAGCTTTCAGTTTAAATGAAAAGGCAGGCTTATCAATATAAATTGCTTTTGTTAGCTAAAAATGTTTAATTTATAGCACTGAATAGTGCGATGAGAATATGAAATTTCCACCCGGGCTACCCATCGATGATATAAAATTCCTTTGTTCCATCCTGGCCAAAAAGGGTGAATCCAGATTGGTTGGTGGTTGCGTGCGCAATATCCTTCTATCTAAAACCAGTACTGATATCGACATTGCAACTCAGGTCGAACCAAAGCAGGCTATGCAGCTTCTAACAAAGGAAGGAGTAAAGTGCATTCCTACTGGGATTAAGCATGGCACATTTACGGTTATATATCATAAGCAGCATTATGAGATTACCACCCTGCGGCGGGATGTTGAGACTTTTGGACGGCATGCAGAAGTCGCGTTTACCAACGACTGGCTTGAGGACGCAAAACGTCGCGATTTTACCATGAATGCCATGTATATCGATATGGATGGCAATCTCTATGATTACTTCAAGGGCCAGCAAGATCTGGCGCAAAAACTCATTCGCTTTGTGGGTGATCCTGAAGCCCGTATCCATGAAGACTATCTGCGAATCTTACGCTACTTTAGATTCTATTCATATTTTGATGGCAATAACATGGACGATGCTTCGCTCAATGCTTGCAAGAAACTAGCAGCTAATATGGATAAGCTATCAGGTGAACGCATTCAATTAGAAATGTTCAAAATCATCAACGCTAAATTCGCTATGGATGCTCTGGCTCTCATGCATAAAAATTCAATCCTGAAGGTTCTAGGGTTAGATATCCAGAGTGACGGGTTTTGGGGTTATAACTTAGGCGATGATAGCATAGTCAATCTTGCCGCCCTACTCAGGTGCTGTGCTAAACCCGCTGATACGCTAGCGTATATAAAATTGCGCTGGAAGCTGGCTAACAAAACTTTTGCTCTCCTTGATTTTTTAGTGCATCTCCCATTTACAGCTAATGATGCAAAACAACATCAACTCAGGCTGCTTTATCAGCATGGGCTTGAAAAGTATTTAGGCGGTGTAAAGCTTCTTGCCGCTGAAACCACTGCACTTCCAGCAGATGAATTAATATCTCGGGCAACAAACGCGGTGATTCCTAAATTCCCCCTTAGTGGCGACGATATGCTGAAGATTGGCTATTCCGGGAAGGCCATGGGAGTAGCGATTAAACTGCTTGAAAAAGCCTGGCTTGAAAGTGATTTTAAACTAAGCAAATCCAGTCTGCTCGCCCAAGCAAAGCACAAACTTAATAAGTTTTGATCAGAATGTGCTCATCCCTATAAAAGTGAAACATATTAAATTAAAGTAATTGCATCATCTCAATATTGTTCATTTATGTGCAAAATGCTATCGTTTCGTTTTTGAACTTAAAAGGGATTTGAAATGTTGAACTGCTTAGATAAGGCCATGCAACAGACAGACACTCGTGCTGAGATGCTGAATTGTCTAAAAGCTAATGATGGCAAAATTAATGATGACGCTGTAGCAGAAGTGGCAAGAAATGGCTTTATAACAATTGTAGATCTTGAAGATACCTTAGTGCAAGTTCCAAGACCCGGCCATATGGAAATGGTAAAGTTCCTGGTCGAGAATGGTGGTAAAATTAATTGTCATGCTGTAGCAGAGGCTGCAAGTAATGGCCATATGGAAATGGTAAAGTTTTTGGTCGAGAATGGAGGTGAAATCAATCGTAATGCTGTAGGAATGGCTGTAGGTAATGGACATCTGGAAATGGTAAAGTTTCTGGTCGCGAATGGTGGTAAATTTCATAATATGACTATAGCCTGGGCTGCAGGGCATGGAGATATGGAAATGGTAAAATTTCTGGTCGCCAATAGCAGTGAAATTCATGATTTCGTTGTAGTAGAGGCTGCAAGAAATGGGCATTTGGAAATGGTAAAGTTTCTGGTCGAGAATGGTGGTAAAATGAATGCTGATGCCTTGGCATATGCCATAAGGAAGGTTAACGATTTGTCCTTTAGTGCAGACCAAATAAACGGTCGCATGGAAGTAATAAAGTTTTTGGTTGATAACGGTGTTAAAATCTCGGATCAGAAAATAAATGACTATATTAACTCTTCAAAAATCAAGCTAGATATACGCGAAGGCAGTTTGACAGCATTGTCAAAATTGCAAGTGCTGAAAGATATGGGAGTTGATCCTAAGCGATTAGTAGACAGCAAAGCTAACATATTTGAGTCGACCATAAAATCAGTAATGAGCCCGCCTGACTCTATTGAAAACGTAGATGTGAGAGATGTTGATACTGAGCACCTTACTGTAGCCCAAAATTTCTTTGATACCCTGATAAGAATGAAAGATGGTTCCATATTAAAACTAAAAGGTGCTAAGGCTGAAGAAGTCTATCGGTATTTGCAGAAGGCCACTAAGGGAAGTAATGCCCAACCAGAACCTGAAAAGCTCAATAAACTTGTTGAATTTCTTGACCCTAGCCATGGCTTTATTGGGATAGAGAAGGGCTCTACAATTTATCCAATCGGATTTTATCCTAAAAGCGATACCAATGCAGAAGACATAATTGCTGGCGACTTCAGAACTGAAACTGCTGTAGCATGCACTCTTTTTACTGGTTCTTTTATAGGTATATCCATAGGGATGAATCTAATGGCCGAGGTTGCAAATAATTGTGGATATAATTATGGAACCCAAACATATATTCCATCGCTCTTAGCAGGAGTAGCAACCGTATTAGAGTGGTATATGATAGGGGAGAATATTCGTTATGTCGACCATAAGCTGGGAAGAATCGCAGAAGAAGTTGGTGAGTTGCAGAGTGCTGATGAGAAAAATAGCCTTAAAGTTTCATTTGTTATGACTGAAGAACAAACCCAAAAACTGGAAAGCTATGTTGAGACTTTAAAAAAATCGTGTGATAACAAATCAGCAGAGCATTGCCTATACTTCGCGCCTACTAAGAACAGTGTGACTTTTATCCAAGATGCCTTTCGTGTTGCAGGATTAGAGGGCGATCCATTTGATTACTTTTCTGAAGAGCAGCTTGCAAATGGTGAGTTGAACAGCTTCGCCTATTTGTATGCGCACAAAGCCTTGCTATTTGTGCGAATTACCAGCCAGGAGTTAGCCGCACCACAGGATAAATTCATGGAGATGGAAGACTACTTGCATGCTCACCCTGCATTAGCTCCGGCTATTCATTTGGAAGCTTAAGCACACTGGCTATTCACCCTGAGCCATTGAATAGCCAGCGTTACCACCGTAGTTATAAAGGTTTTGCACAGTGCTTATCGCTACTTTCTTTGCAGTGGCTTTGCTCAAGAGCTCTATAATATCATCCTGTGTCACCCCTTTGTCTTTATAACCAATATAGCGGCAGCAAGTATACTCATCTGCTTTTGCTGTTGCCGTTGCATTAGGCCAGACTTTTAAACCCTTAAGCGAAATCGTATAAAGCTGCAGGTGAGGGTGCAGATTCTCCATAATTGCCGCGGTTTCCGCGATAGTCATGGCATGAGCATCGATATATATATCAGCACCCACCAGCTGTTGTGATATTTTGTCTTCGGGCGCGAGATCGATTTTAATGCGCTCGGCGCTAGCCGGTGTTTTTGCAGGGAGATGAGATGGTGACTTGCCCAGGTTATTTATCACTGCATCGGTGAAATCAGAAGTGCTTGCCTTTACCTTGCTTTTACCTTTTGTATAAATATCAGCAGTATGCACCCCATCTTCCAGAGTTTTGAGCCAGGCATTTTGAATTAATGCCCCAACTTTACCTTGCCCGATATAGTCTAGCATCATCACGGCGCCATTAAGCAGCCCTGAAGGATTTGCTATCCCTTTGCCGGCGATATCTGGGGCGGATCCATGTACAGCTTCAAACATTGCACAGGTAGGGCCGATATTGGAGCTGCCTGCCAAGCCAACCGATCCGGAGACCTCGGCAGCGATATCAGATACAATATCGCCGTAAAGATTAAGGGTGACAATGACGTCAAAATCCTGAGGGCGTGAAGCTATGCGAGCTGACCCGATATCAACAATCATTGCATCAGCTTTAATGTCTGGGTATTCTTTGGCTACGGTATCGAAAATCGAGTGAAAAGCACCATCGGCAATTTTCATTATATTATCTTTTATAAGGCAAGTTACTTTTTTCCGATTATTGGTTTTGGCATACTCGAATGCATAGCGAATGATTTTCTCTGAACCCTTATGCGTTATGAGCTTGTAAGACAAATTAAAAGTAGGGCCTACCTTATATTCTATGCCAGCGTACAAATCTTCTTCATTCTCACGAAACACGATTAGATCCATTTTTTCCTGCTTGCTATCAACAAATGGATAGTAGGAAACAGCAGGTCTGATATTAGCAAAAAGCCCAAGGGTTTTTCTGAAGGTGACGTTGAGGCTTTTATATCCTTTCCCCTGTGGGGTGGTAATAGGAGCCTTTAATAAGATCTTGGTTTTGTAGATAGTATCCCAAGCTTCTTTCGAAATTCCTGAAGGCTGGCCGTGCAAATATAGCTTTTCACCGATTTCAATCGTCTCGATTTTCAATTGCGCTCCGGCATCTCGTAGGATCTTTAAAACGGATTCCATGATTTCAGGGCCGATGCCATCACCATATGCTACAGCTATATTTGTAAAGTCAGTCATTTCATAACCAATATTTAAATTTATACTCAACTATTTTAAGTGAGATGCAGGGGCGCCAAGTCGCCGTCATTGCGAGGAGCGTAAGCGACGCGTCAATCTCGTGACACCGCACAACAACTAATTGCATAAATATTGGGTTATGTAATTACTTTGGTCAACATAATAATTTCATTAATCGTCTTTGCCGTCGTTCTGAGCAGCTGGTAGAACCGAAGAATGATGGTCGATAATTAGCCACTGTCCTGATCTGTGTTGATACGCAAAGCTGAACCTGGCAGGTACGCTAACTGTGTGCCCATTTTCAGTATAGCTAATGGTGTATAACCCATTACTAAAAGCAATATTACCCATAACGCTGACTTTTAGCTTATCGACGACAACCTTAATATGTGGCTTTCCTGCCAGCATATCAAAATACTGCTTAAGTTGCTGATGCGTTGTTAAGATCTTAGGTGAAAGCGTAGGGAGTAATGTTGCGTCTTTCGCATACAGTTTTACCACGTCTTCGGACTTGCCGCTATTAAGTGCAGTAACCCATTTGTGGAACGTATTTTCTATTTCAATGCTGCGGTCGGTAAAAGCGCATTGATAGATTCGGTGGGTTGTTGGGCTCTTCACAACGTAGACTGCAGAAATAGCGAGAAAAACTACAATAAGCAGTATTACATACTTGGTATAATTCGGATACATATTACTAACCTTTATTAGAATGCAACCTCTATTATTTATAAAGATTATTAATAAATAGTTAATAAAAACAATTTTAATAAAAAATATTATTAATGTTGAAATATGTCGAAATCAGGCCAACCCATCAGATCAAGTTTTGCCCTCGTAGGCAGGAATTCAAAACATTTCTTGGCCATATCCATACGACCTTCTCGCTTTAACATTATATCCAATTTGTCACGCAAGCCGTGCAAATAGAGAACATCTCCTGCGGCATATGCAAGTTGCTCTTGCGATAACTGGTTGGTACCCCAATCAGAACTCTGCTGCTGCTTATTAAGTTTGATTTTAAGAAGCTCTTCACACAAGTCTTTGAGGCCGTGGGAATCAGTATAGGTGCGAGTCAATCTGGAGGCGATTTTTGTGCAATAAACATTCTTCAGTTCAATTTGCAAATAATGCATAATGATAGCGATATCAAAACGACCGAAATGGAACAATTTCACCCTGTTATCGTCAACAAGCACTTTCTTTAAATTAGGGCAAGTGAACTTCAACTCCGGAAAGTGAACTATATGAGCATCACCATCGCCATTTGAAAGCTGTATCACACATAGGCGGTCACGATAATTATTCAAGCCCATTGCCTCTGTGTCGACTGCCAGATCTCCCTTAATATCTAATCCATCAGGTAAATCAAATTTATGATAAAAGTTGGTTATATATCCTCCTAATTTTGCTATACTCAAACTCATACTAAACTAGTAAGCTCTTGCTGACAAGATATGCATTTAATTGTAGGACTCGGAAATCCCGGTGAAAAATATAAGAAAAACCGCCATAACATAGGTTATATGGTGGTCGATGAGCTTAGAGCCAAATTTGGTGAGGATGGTTTTAAAGAGAAATTTCATGGTCACTATTGTACGGCTCAGATTCATGGAGCCAAGGTTTTGTTATTAAAGCCTGGTACTTATATGAATCGTTCAGGTATAGCGGTTCAGGAGTGTTCTCAGTTTTATAAAATCCCTAAGTCCAATATCATTGTGATTCATGATGATCTCGATCTTAACCTGGGAAGGATAAAAGTTAAAATTGGTGGTAGTAATGCGGGGCATAATGGTTTAAAATCCATAGATGCATTTATTGGTAGCGAGTATCTAAGAGTGCGTTTTGGTATCGCTCACCCCGGTCATAGGGATAGGGTGACGGATTACGTGCTTGGAGACTTTGCGAAAGCTGAGTTGCCGCTTGCAGAAGCAGGTGTGGCGGGTATTATTGCTAATATTAAGCAGTTAATTGCCGGTGACTTAGCGGGCTTTATGAATAACTGCAGCTTGAATTTAAAGAATTTAGAAGGTTAGTTATGGGATTTAAATGTGGGATAGTTGGGCTGCCAAATGTTGGCAAATCCACGCTTTTTAATGCAGTGACGCAGAGCGCAGCCGCGGAAGCTGCTAATTATCCCTTCTGTACTATCGAACCCAACGTTGGTCGTGTTTCAGTGCCTGATCTTCGTCTCAATAAGCTTTCTGAAATCTACCCCTCAGAAAAGACTATTCCTACTCAGATCGAATTTGTGGATATTGCCGGCCTAGTGAAGGGGGCAAGCAAAGGCGAAGGGTTAGGTAATAAGTTCCTGGCACATATAAGAGAAGTTGATGCTATAGTCCATTTGGTGCGCTGCTTTAAAGATAAGAATGTCACCCATGTGGAAGGAGAAATCGATCCGATCAGGGATGCTGAGATCATCGATCTTGAGCTCATTCTGGCTGATTTGGAAAGCGTGGAAAAAAGAATCCCCAACCTTGAGAAAAAAGCTAAAACTAATAAAGAGCTTATACCTGAGTGTGAGCTGATGAAACAAGTCTATGAAGTTCTGAAAGCTGGCAAGCCTGCCAGGGTTTTGGAAAACGAGACTAATAAGGAGCAGCTAAAGCGGTTGCAGCTACTATCTGATAAACCAGTCCTTTATGTTTGCAATGTTGATGAAGATGAAATCAATGCTGCGGATAATGAGTTTGTTACGAAGATGCGCGCAAAGGCTAAAGAAGAGAATGCGGAATGCGTTTTGATTTCAGCTAAGATTGAAGCTGAAATAGCCAACTTAGATAGTGAAGAGGAAAAGAAGGAATTCCTCGCAAGTATAGGTTTAGAAGAAACCGGACTCAGCAGGCTCATTAAAGCCGGGTTCCACCTTTTAGGTCTTATTACCTTCTTCACAGTAGGGCCTAAAGAAGCAAGAGCTTGGGATATCGTCAAAGGAACCCGGGCCCCTCAGGCTGCAGGTGCTATCCACACCGACTTTGAAAAGGGGTTTATTCGCGCAGAAACCGTGGGTTTTGAAGAGTATATGAAATACAATGGGGAATCAGGTGCACGAGATGCCGGGAAACTTCGGCTTGAAGGCAAAGAGTATACAGTAGTCGACGGAGACGTTATGCACTTTAGATTTAACGTTTGAGGCGATTGCTAACTATTGATTTCTATTCATTAGCTGTTTTCTTAATTGTTGCGATCTTCTTTATAGTCAATCCTGTAGATCTTGCAATTACCTCAATATCTATACTCTGTGATAGCATATTTCTAGCTACTTTCTCAACCCCTCTCTCTTCACCTATCACTATTCCTTCCTCTCTACCTTCCTCTTTAGCTTTCTTAAGAGTGCTTTCTTCAATACGTAGCCAGTGCAAATGTGCTTCATAGGCATCTCTTTCTTCATCACTCAAATTCATTACTTCAATAACTTCTAGAGCTTTCTCTAGCCCTGGATCTTTTAATTCTTTTGGTAGATCTCGTTTGTTTAATAAATCATGCCGAGTTAAGAATGCTACCCACCTATCAAGTGAAGTCTTTACTTTCGACAACAGTAGCTTGAGTTCATCTGCCTCACTCAGCTTTTCCCCTTTGATCTGATCTTCAAACTTGCTAAGCTCAATGGTGTGCAATTCCATATCCTTAAAATAATGTACGCCACTTTCTTTTGCAAATGGACGAAAGGTGTTATGGTATTCCTTGGCTTCTGGAATGCTAATAAAATTCAGTATGTGTATTCCTATTGTTTTATTTAGCTTGGAATATCCCTTACCCACAGATAGCTGTTGGGTATAGGCTTTGCCCCAGTAGTACAAGGCTCTTTTATCATAATCTCCATCATCGCTGATTTGGATTTCTATGCAGTAGCGCTTGCCGGTGGGCCCTTTAGCCTTTATATCCAGTATGGATAATTTTTCTTTCTTAAAATCCTGGAAATTGTAAGGATTCAGGATATCCACAGTCTCTACTTGATCTTCTTCGGAGACTACTGAATTGATCAGAGAGATCAGTAAGTCTTTATTTTCATCCACCCCAAAAAGTTTCTTAAACGCAATGTCGACTCTAGGCATAATTTCTTCTGACATGGCAAAACCTAAGTTGCATTTCTTGACTTGCATAATACTACAAATTTCAAATCAAGGCACTATATTTAGAGTTTAGCTTAAAAATTCCCTATAATTTGAATAGTAGAACTCCACACGATGAAGCTCGGACTGAGATGATATTTTCAATGAATGGATCTTGCCTTCAATCTCCTTGTCCCAGAATGTTACGAACTTTTTTAAGTTAGGAAAATCAGGAACATAATCATAATCCTGCCAAACGAAGCTCTGGAGAATATCTTTGTAATCAGGCATATAGTAAATTATTTCAGCTAGAGTCAATCTATACAAACCCTTGCTTGATGGATGAATAATCAGTTTGTCCATAAACTACCTCCATCATTATATTATGACTCAGGAATGGTTAATAACTGGTTAACAGCATTTAAAAAGTGACGGGTTAAAGGCTAGCGAAGAGTGCAATCGCTGCAGCATTAGAAACATTTAAGCTTTCAATGCCAGGTGAAATCGGAATCCTCAGGGTTAGGTCACATAATTCATTGGTGAGCTTACGCATTCCGCTGCCTTCACCACCAAGTACAATTACTGCCTTCTCATATTTTTTGATTTCACTGATAGGAGCCTCAGCCTCTCCATCTAGACCTATAACCCAATAGCCTTGCTTCTTAAGGTATGTTAGTGAATTGGCCAGGTTGCTTACATGGATAAGCGGCAATATTTCCAGCGCCCCTGATGAAGTTTTCGCAATGCTTGCTGACTCATCCGGAGAATTATGCTTTGGCAAAATGATAGCATCAGCTGAAAATGCTGCAGCAGAGCGCATTATCGCCCCTATATTTTGTGGGTCGGTTATTTGATCTAGAGCTAATATAACGGATCTTGGATGCTTCATGCATTTTTCGACTACATCAGAGAGTAAGGGCTGATCGATGGTGGAAACATAGGCAGCGATTCCCTGATGAACCGCACTATTTTGCTTGATTTGCTTGCTGATTTCATCGGGATTACTGATCTTAAATTTAACAGCAGACTTCTTTATCAGCCCATGATTTGGTTGGGTGATTAAAAGTTCAAACACTTGTCTACGGGGATTACTTAACGCTGCAATCACCGCATGCTTGCCATAAATCCAGTATTTTCCTTTAGTTGCTTTCATTTTTCTTTCTATTATACAGAGTTGTTTTCACCCTTCCGCCATGAAAGATAACCTCTTCCATACCGTTGGTTATTTTAAAAGCTGGAGCTTGGATTATTCCGATTTCACCTTTCACCTCAACGTTATTATCTCCGGTGATCGCTTTATCTTTGTAATGGACAATCGCAGCAGGCGTATCAATAGTATAACCGGAATCGGAAACCATATTTACATTTCCCAACAGATCCAGCCTGTGTTGTGCAGTGGTTATTACAGCTGCATCTGACTTAAGCTTGATAAAAGTACTATCCTGCATGGTGAGATCAGCATAGACTTCTTCCAATTCCATAATTCCTTTTGTAGCTTCCACGCCTACCTTTGCTGTAATAGTATAGGGTTGCTCTTTCTCGTCCTTACCATAAAATTTGGGGCTTTCAATTTTGGTCAATTCACTGCTTGCGGGGGTGACTGAGTCAGACTCTGAAGTCTGCAGCAAGGCAGGATGTTTTTTTTCATGGCTGGTTTTGATGGTGGGTAAAATCAAAACTGCCGCCACCGTTGCTATTCCAAGAAACAAAATGGAGAACTTGAAAATCTTGACCCGCCATGAATGCCTTTTAGCTTTGTTTTGGTTTGCAATCATGCTACCCGCGCGCGCAATATATCATGCATATGAATTATGCCTATAGGCTTATTAGCTTCCGTAACAAACAAGGCCGTAATCGCCTTGCGATTCATTATCCCCAAGGCTTCTGATGCCAGATTGTTTTGGTTAACAGTTATGAGAGGAGACTTTGTCATAACTTCGGAAATAGCAGTAGTTTTCAAGTCGCAACTGAGATGGCGCCTAAGATCTCCATCAGTGAAAACACCTACAAGATTAAATTCAGTATTGATAATACCAACATATCCCAAACGCTTTTTAGTTATTTCTAACACAGCATCGATCATTTGCACTTCTTCATGGACTATAGGTAGCGCTTCTCCGACATGCATGATATCGGCTACTCTTAAAAGCTTAGCGCCGAGTTTGCCACCCGGATGAAATACCTTGAAATCTGCCTTAGTAAAGCCACGTCCTTCATGTAGGACCACAGCCATTGCATCACCTAAAGCCAGCATCATGGTGGTCGAAGTGGTAGGGGCATCTATGTCAGAAGCCTCACTTATCTTAGGTAACACCAGATTAACGTAACTTGCCTTGGCAAGGGTTGAATTGGGGTTAGAGGTTATGCCAATAATGGGTATAGCAAAACGCTTGCAGTATTCCACAATATTATTGAGTTCGCCTGATTCCCCGGAATTGGACAGGAGTAAAACCACATCTTTATCAGTGATCATACCCATATCACCATGACTAGCTTCAGAAGCATGGACAAATGCCGCTGGCGTTCCAGTGGAAGCAAGGGTTGCAGCAATTTTTCTGGCTATATGCCCGCTTTTGCCAATGCCGCATAGCATAACCCGCCCTGACAGCGAAAAAATTAGGTCAATAGCTATGTTGAATTGGTTGTCAATTCGGTTAGAAAGGGTGCTTAACCCTTGCATTTCCTGCTCTATGACGCGGCGTGCAATGGCAATACTGTCTAATTTCGTATCAATTTTGGGATTCAGCATTATTGTTTCCAAACCTGTTTTGAGATACTCTACCAGAAAACGCACATTTTGTATACCAATGCTTTGCTTTGTAATTATAAAATTATTTATCTGAGGCCTTGAAAAATACAATATTGTAGCTATATTATATATTAGTAATTTACAACTTGAGGTTTTAAAATGGATTACACAAAGATGACTGGTACCGTCGCAAGGGAAGCAACTAGATATGATGAAGGCTTGCGTGCGTATATGCTATCGGTATTTAACTATATGGGCATAGCATTGGGTATTACCGGTTTGGTCGCATTTGTAGTGGGATCAACCCCGCAATTGATGAATGTGATTTTTGGCACCCCTCTACAGTGGGTAGTTATGCTTGCGCCTCTCGCTATGATATTTTTTGTAATGCCGAGACTTCTAAACTATTCATTGCAGGCCGCTCAGATGTTGTTTTGGTTATTCGCCGCGCTAATGGGTTTGTCGATATCGACAATTTTCATAGTATACACTCAACAAAGCATCGCCAGTACATTTTTCATAACTGCATCAGTTTTTGGCGCAATGAGCCTTTATGGTTATACTACCAAGAAAGACCTTACTTCTTTCGGCAGTTTTTTGATTATGGGCTTGATAGGCATTATCATAGCTTCAATAGTTAACATTTTCTTACAAAGCTCGATGCTGCAATTCGTAGTCTCTTTAATCGGGGTGTTTGTTTTTGTTGGATTAACTGCATACGATACTCAGAGAATTAAGAACATCTACTATCAGGTTTCTGGACAAGGTGAATTGGCCAGTAAACTGGCTATATTTGGAGCTCTAAGCCTTTATATGGATTTCATTAACTTGTTCCTGCAATTGCTTCAACTTTTCGGCAATAGAAGATAATATATTCTCTATATTTAGGATTCTTCATTAAGAAGGTACTGTAACATTGCGGAAAGTAAGGGATATCCGTCGTTCTCGTTTAATTTTGATAGATTGTAACTTGTCTATTTTCCTATAAGCAATGCCATGTTTCCATAGGTATCTGGAATCAGATCTTAATATTAACAAACTTCTTGGTTCCAATAATATAGATCGCTTATCTGGCAACTTAGTAAAGTCCATTACGCAGCTTGAGCCCAAGCTTAACGAGCAGATAGTGCTACCAAAGCAAGGCACGCAATCTATGTGGCTGCTAATGCCTTGCCCCGGGAGGTATTCGTTAACAATGATCTGATCTGGATGGCTCATTCCCTGCTTCTTAAGCTTATCGCATATGTTGCTCAACCATTCTGGTATAGGGCCAAGGTAGTGCCCACGATCTATAGTCCGAGTTTTGTAGTCGTATTTATACCCATAATGCTGAACTCTTCGTTTCAGTTCAACAATCCATGGACTTGAGTCGATAGTTTCAAGGAAAATCGCCTCTTGGTTAGCTGTAATATACTCTGGTATATAGGTTAATCCTGGAATTTTTATATCACTCTCGAACATACTAAGCTGTTTCATATTACAAATTCCCATGTGGCAAATTTCTTATACTCCTCTAGTGCACTTCCATCTTGATTAGTATTGCTGTGAACATATTGAGGATAATCTTTCGGGTCAAAGTTATATTTAACAGGTTGTACAAGCCCCAATTGTTCTGAAATCTCTTCAAAACGAAACACATTGTTATAAAAAGCATTATCTACAATAGTGATTAATATTATTCCATTCTTTTTTAAAATATAGGAAGCAGACGTTATAAAGTCACGAACTAACACATAGTTCGGGTTATGACCTCCAATCGGCTCTCTGCTCCCAGAATGTGGAAATTGAAAGATGACAGTATCAAAAGAACTCTTGGGGAAAACTTTATGCAGATTTGTTGCATCAATATTATGCATCACTTTAATGCCAGTGTTGTGCAATAATATAGCATTATACTGTCCAATATCTGATAGATCTTTATAAGACTCGTATGTGGAGGTTATAAGTATAGGCAATGTTTGTAACTGTTTGATTAAACTGAGAGTAAAACTCAGATTGCCTTCTCCCACAAGAAATGAATTCCCATAATCAATTCTATCCAAAAAATTATATTTTATAGAGCTTTTTAAGAGTAATGTTAGGTCTTGATTTAAATGATAGATTACGTCCTCACGTTCATATAAACCTAACTCTGCGCATTTAATATTTAGGTCAAGAACTTTGGTTCTTAGTTCTATAATCTTAATTGCAGATTCAACAGCACTTTGATTGATTAACATAAAGTTACCATAACAAAATTTAACTTTGGCAGTATACACGCTTATCACTAGTGTGTGGAAGTATCAGTTTTATAAAAAAGTAGCAAACTCTCTGATGCCGTCAAAAAGTGCCCAAGCTCCGAAGGCTATCAGTATGAAGGCTGAAATGTATCTGATCTTCTCGATCCAGGTTTTGGGTAAGATCTTATGACTTCTGCTTACGATATAGCCTAAAAACAACCACCAAGACATGGAGCCTAAAAACACGCCTATTAAAATCCAGGCTGTGTCATCAAGAGAAAAATGCTCACTACCGATGGCTGTGAATACCCCGGCAAAGCTCAAAATAGTTAATGGATTTGACAGGGTTAACATAAAGGTAGTCAAAGCCAGTCTGGATAAGTTAATCTTTGGCAGTTCGATAGTTGCTTTCTGTTGGTTTGACAGGCATTCTTTTGCGCCTAAGGTAAGCAGCAGGATGCCTCCGAATATCTTAAGATAGTGCATGATGCCAAATAAGAAAATCGAGACAGCAGTAAGTCCAGCGCCGGCTATCAGTCCATAAATGCTATCGGCCAAAGCTGCTCCAAGCCCTACAGCAATGGCTCCAACTATACCTAATTCCAGGGTCTTCTTGATACAAAGCAGACCTATGGGGCCAACTGGTGCTGCTATTGCAATACCAATTACCCAAGCTTCAGCTACAGTTACAATGATTGACACGTGATAAACATCCTGTATTATAGTAATTATATAATACTGTATTCGGAAGTTAGCTAACATGTCAATTAAATATGCTGAGTATGATGCTATTGACAGGAAAATAGTTGAGATAATGAATCGCGATGCGCAGACTACTAACTTTTCTTTAGCAAAACTGGTAGGGTTGTCAACATCAGCAGTTAATGAAAGGCTTCGTAAACTAAAAGGTGCTGGCATTATTAAGAAAATTGTAGCCATTGCCGACAGTGAATTTATGGAGATGTCGCTTTGTGCCTATATCTCAGTAAGCATTGATAAGCCGGAATACAACCATGGATTTTTGGCAAGTATAGAATACCACCCTAATGTTCTGGAATGCCACCATATCACCGGTGATCATTCATATCTGTTGAAGGTTAGGGTTGAAAACACCAAAGCCCTGGAAACATTCATCACAGATTTTTTAAAAACCCAAAAAGGGGTATATAAAACCTTTACGCAAATAGTCTTATCTTCTGCAAAAGATGAATCGGTTATTGTGGGGTAACTATTAATCCTAAAAATGGTGCATATTTCAAAACAAAAACAAAAAAACCACATATGACGACTATTGCACTGCCAATCATTATTATTAACCGTCTTTCGGATTGATGACTTCTGGATGCTAACTTTTTTTCAGATTGATGAATTTTTTCTTCCAGCTTTTTTTCTGCTTTATGAATTTTCTCATCTAACCTTTTTTCAACTTGGTGAATCTCGGTTTTAAGTTCCGTCCTAAATTGGTGAACCTCAGTTTTAAGTTCTGTCCTAACTTGGTGAGCCTCAGTTTTAAGTTCCGTCCTAACTTGGTGAACCTCAGTTTTAAGCTCGGTTCTAACCTTCTCTACTTCAACTCTAATTTTTTCAACATCAACTCTAACGGTTTCTAAATCTGCTTTAGTTGCCATTTGTTGCTTGATGTGATCAACATCTTTTTGAAGCAGAGTCACATCAACTCTAACCAATTCCAAATCTGCTTTGGTGGCTGCATGTTGCTTGATGTGATCAACATCTTTTTGAAGCAGGGTAACTTGTTCCTTAGATGCAACACTATCCATATCAGCTCCTTTTATCTCTGAAAAAACCTTAAGGAATATTTCCGCCTGTTTTACATTTACACCGGTTTGCATGAGCTGCTTAACTGCACTATGAGTGTCTACGCTTAACATCATGACCTCGCAACATAGTCTTAATGAAGTGGATTATAGGTTCTTTCATCACAGCTGTCAATTTTCTCAACAGCAATATGTGCTAATTTTATCCGAAATTCTCTTTAAACCACTGGTAAAGGCCGCGCATAGGCGATGAGTCGTTAGC
>Ga0207081_1025_pt1 | contig 30905 bp, 27 predicted proteins | sample Alteio_BWMinHeat_59_FD_153524 | JGI IMG/M metagenome (GOLD analysis project Ga0207081, IMG submission 153524) | Enriched cells from forest soil in Barre Woods Harvard Forest LTER site, Petersham, Massachusetts, United States -... | ecosystem: Environmental > Terrestrial > Soil > Temperate forest >... | reverse complement strand
CCAGGCACAAATGGGCTACTGAAAGCAAGCGCAGTGTTAGTAAAGATTGAAAAGGCGGAGGATATGGCAAAATATTCCGGCAAACTGAAAGATAAGATAGTTGTAATGCAACCGGGAAGCAGCGAAACAAAACCAAATTTTACACCGGATGCAAAGCGCCTAACCGATGATGAACTAAAAACCCTTGCCAATGACCCGCACCTCGATGAAGGGCCTACCAACCTTAGCCAAATACCAAAACCCGCCGATGATACCCGTGCAAGAAACATTGCGTCGAGGCGTGCTGTTGATTCCTTCCTATACCTGGAGGGTGCGCTTGCCGTTGTAAGCTCCGGCCGCGGAACTATGGGAACAGTATTTACATCAAACGGCGCGTCACGCGCATGGGACGCCAAACCGGTGCTGCCGGAAATGGAAATGTCCGGTGAGCATATAGGCAGAATGGTGCGGCTGCTGGAAATGGGCAAAGAAGTATTGCTGGAAATGGACACAAAGACAACCTTCTTTACGGATGATTCTATTGAAAACAACGTGGTCGGGGAGATACCCGGCACAGACCCTGATCTTAAAGACGAACTAGTAATGCTTGGCGGGCATATGGACAGTTGGCATGCCGCCACCGGCGCTACGGATAACGGCGTGGGAACCGCTGTAGCCCTGGAAGCAGTAAGGATATTGAAGGCAATTGGTATTAAGCCCCGCCGTACCATACGCATAGTGCTGTGGAGTGGCGAGGAGCAGGGATTGCTTGGCTCCAGGGCATATGTAAAAAAACACTTCGGCGATCGCCTCACTATGGAACTAAAGCCCGCGCACTCGAAAGTATCTGCCTACTTCAACCTCGACAATGGCGGCGGCAAGATACGCGGCATATACATGCAGGGCAACGATGAGCTGCGCCCCATCTTCGAAACATGGCTGGAGCCATTCGCCGACCTCGGCGCAAGTACAGTAACTACAAAGAACACAGGCTCAACCGACCATATTTCTTTTGACGAAGTCGGTATCCCCGGCTTCCAGTTCATCCAGGACGGCCTCGACTATGGCACCCGCACCCACCACACCAACATGGACTCCTACGACCGAATTAGCGCCAACGATCTCATGCAGGCATCCATCATCATGGCTTCATTCGTCTATAACGCCGCCATGCGCGATGATATGCTGCCCAGGAAGCCTTTACCAAAAGTGAATCCCTCGCCAACAAGCTATTTGAGATAGGTACCGCAATTATTCGAACAAATGGCTTTGAATGTTCACTTAAAGAAAAGACTCCTTCCGGTATTACTATCGGCGCTTATTTCTTTTCATCTTCCCGCCCAGGACGCCTCAAAAATCGTCAACGACTTTAGCCAGCTAAACCCCATCAAAGTAAACTCAATTATCACCCCCACAACAACAGAAGAAATAATTAATGCTGTAAAGAATAATAACGGCCCGGTTTCCATTGGTGGCGGCAGGTATAGTATGGGCGGGCAAACAGCTACAGAGCATGCCTTGCAAATTGATACGCGAAGTTTTAATCGCATCCTGAATTTTTCTTTGGCAGATAAGGAAATTACGGTGCAGCCTGGTATCACCTGGAGGGCCATTCAGGAGTTCATTGACACGTTTAACCTCTCGGTTAAAATTATGCAGACCTATGCCAACTTCACCGTCGGCGGTTCGCTCAGTGTCAACTGCCACGGGCGATATATTGGGCAGGGGCCTATAATACTATCCGTAAAGCAAATAAAAATCGTTCTGGCAAGCGGCGATCTTGTAACGGCAAGCCCACTCATTAATAAAGAAATATTCTACGGTGCTATTGGTGGCTATGGCGGGTTAGGCGTGATCACCGAAGCTACCTTATCACTAACTGAAAACTGTAAGGTGCAGCGTTCAGATAAGATATTGCCGGTATCCAAATACAAAAAATTCTTTTTCGAAAATATCCGTAACGATTCACTGGTCATATTTCACAATGGAGATTTTTATCCCAAAAAGTACAAAAAAGTACGGGCAATTTCCTATACCAAAACGAATAAAAATGTTACAGTTAAGTATCGGCTTAAACCTGCAAATAGGAAGTATCGGTTCAACAAAATAGCCTATCACGTTATTTCTGAATGTCCTGCAGGAAAATGGATCAGGCAGCATATTTTAGACGGGATAGTCTATGACAAAAACCCTATAGAATGGCGCAATTTCGAAGCCAGCTATGACGTCATGGAATTAGAACCAAAGTCGAGAAAGAAAAAAACTTATGTGCTCCAGGAATATTTTGTGCCGGTTGCCGAGTTTGACAATTTCTATCCTCTAATGACGGAGATACTTCGCAGAAATAAAGTGAACGTAATAAACATCTCTATTAGAAATGCAAGGCAAGACCCCGGCTCACTGCTTGCCTGGGCAAGAACAGAGGTTTTCGCTTTTGTTCTCTATTACAAGCAGGGCACAAAACAAAAAGATAAGGATAGAGTAAAAAAATGGACACAGGAATTAATTGATGCCGTTATCTCCGATCATGGTACATACTACCTTCCCTACCAGGTAAATGCCACCCCCCAGCAATTTGCAAAGGTATACCCAAACGCCGAAAAATTTTTCGAACTAAAAAAACGCCTTGACCCGCAAAATAAATTCAGGAACAAGTTGTGGGATGCCTATTATACAACCACTAAATAATGATCTTAGAATCACGCTGCCGAAAGCCCCTTCTTCGTATTCATCACACTTGCGTCTTTTAAATGTGAGTTCAGCGGTGATACCAATTTGTATGCCCTGTTAAATAACTCCTGCGAAACTTTAAACCTTTCAGATAATTTACGGATCACATCTTTTGATAAACCACGACGATAATTAATTATGTCGGAAAAAAGGCTTTTACTTATTCCTAATAGCGCAGCCATATCCACTGATTTGAGATTATTTTCTTCCATCAGGTAGCGAAGAATTTCTATTGGGTCAGCATCTGTAAAAGTATTGTGTTCCTCATCCCATTTTTCTATTAGCAGGGTCAGCAGTTCTATAGTATCTCTTTGTTCTTTACTTTTTGCTTTAAGAACTACAAGTTCCTCCAGCAGGTTACAATAGTCAAAATACTGCTTCCTGTTTTTTATTACTTTATATGGTAATGGCATCATTTACGCGACGAATATTTATTTGACAAAAGCTAAATTAAATAAAAATACGCAAAAAGCGTACTTTTTAAAAATGATCTGTAATAATTGCAGTCAATATAGGCAACTTCGTCTAACGTTAAACAACGTTAAAAAGCCACAGCTATTGAAAAATTAGTCCTTAATTTACATTCCAAAAAATGTACCTTTATTTCAAATCGAAAAGTTATGAAAACATCCACCCCTAAATTATTTCTGCTGACGCTCACGGCATTTGTCATAACATTCGTTTCATTATCCCTTCACAAAAAGCCAGCGTCCACACTTACAAAAAACACAAACACCGAAAACCCCTGCCCCAACTGGGATGCAATAAGCAAGAACGATATATCCATTGCAGCCGTAGCCGCTGGCCCCGAAAAAATGAATTGGAAAAATGGCAACCTGATGCCGGTGAATTATTGCACAAAACCGGGTGGCGATGATTATCCTCCGTTACTGCAAAAGGCTGCAAAAAAATAAAGGGGAACTATTTTTTTAGAAAGTATGGTTAAACCCCACCCCATTACCACTGATCCGTATCTCATCCATCAGCCGGTACCATTTACTGTTACTGCTTGCATGGGATGCAAACATAACATTATCAAAAAGCAGCAGGAACACCCCCTGCACCACAAGCGATTTCCCAAACCCGCTATAGATCGCCGCATCACTTTTCGCCGACTTTGAATAGGTTGCCAGCCCTATACCGGCGCCTATATACAGCACATCAAGCCCGGCATTGATCAGGTATAATTTTTTATTGGCAAGGTACCGGCTATAAGCTTGCTTGCTGTCCAGGTTTTCACGCATCTCCTTTCTCACTCCCCCCATTCCCATAGCCGCTATCCCGGTATTTACCACCCCCCACAGTACATTCATCTCATGAAAGTATTTCCACTCATCCTGCTTTGCTGTAAAGTACCCTATACCGCTTCCCGCAATGTTCACAATGCCCCATGAGCCCAGTACCTCCATACCCGTCTTATTTATTTTTATCCGGTGGCTGTTGTATGCGATAACGGTGTCCTTAAAAGAAACCTCCTGTCCATGTGCGTAAGGCAGAGCAGTCAACAGGACTAAAATAAGGAGTGTATATTTTATTTTCACTGCCGGTAATATTATCACACAAAGCTAAATAATACCAATTAGAAACCAGGTGGCCTTAGCGCCATTGCACCTCCGCGGTTCAATTTTTTCGTCGTAATTCAAAGCTTTGCCTCTCCTCCCTCCTGCTGTTCAGTCCAATCAGAAATTGTCCGTTGTTGAAAACAAAACCTGTTATTATTCAGTCTGTGATAATTTTTGGTTTTAACTTTTAACTTTTGACTTAATACTACAGCACCCTCGTTATCTTCAGCATATTGGTAGGCAGGTGGTCCTGCACCGGCGTGCTTCCCGTGTTCACAACCACATCACCGGTTGTTAGCAGCCCTTTTTCTTTCAGGAAATTCACCTGGTCTGCTATCATGTCATCTATGCTTTTTTCATTGTCATAGTAGAATGCCTGCACACCCCAGCTAAGGCTCAGTTGGTTCACCAGGGTCTGTGTCTTCGTGAATACAAATATCGGCGAGTACGGCCTGAAGCTCGATAGCATAAAGCCCGTATAACCCGACTGCGTCATGCCTATCAATGCATTCGCATGTATATCCTTGGCTATTTCACACGCATTATAACACAGCGCATCACTAAGAAATGAAGGCGAGTGTTCTTTCGGGGTCAGGTTTCGGTTATACACCGTTTCTTCCTTCTCCACCTCCTTTATTATGCTCACCATAGTATGTATCACCAACTCAGGGTACTGCCCCATAGCCGTTTCCCCGCTCAGCATCAGGGCGTCGGCACCTTCCATCACCGCATTTGCTACGTCTGTTATCTCGCTGCGGTTCGGACGAGTGCGGTCTATCATGCTCTCCATCATCTGTGTAGCTATGATCACCGGTTTCGCCCTGTGGATGCACTTCCGTATAATGTTCTTCTGAATCATCGGCACCTGCTCCAGCGGCAGTTCCACACCCAGGTCGCCCCTTGCCACCATTATAGCGTCCGATGCCAGGATAATTTCCCTCAGGTGTTCCAGCGCCTCCGGTTTTTCTATTTTGGCTATGATCTTCGCGCCGCTCTTTTTACTCTTCAGTATATCCCGCAATTGGTGCACATCCTCAGGCCTCCGCACGAAGCTCAGCGCCACCCAGTCCACATTCTGCCCGATAATAAAATCCAAATCATCGAGATCTTTCTCCGACAATGACGGCAGCGAAATCTTAGTATCCGGCAGGTTCACCCCCTTTTTCGATGAAAGAATCCCCGGCGTCAGCACCTCCACCTTCACCCGGTTATCATCGCCTATTTCCTTCACCAAAACCTCTATCTTCCCGTCATCTAATAATATCTTCTCCCCGATCCGCACATCATCATGAAAAGCCGGGTACGAGATATAAATATGCTCCAGCGTGCCCATGCATTTCTCATTCGTAAAGTAAAAAGTATCCCCTTTTTTTAAGTTCAGCGAATTACCCTCTATATCCCCCACCCTTAGTTTCGGCCCCTGCAGGTCTGCAAGAATGGCAATATTAAACTGAAACGAGGCGTTGATATTCTTTATATGGTCCATCACTGCCAGGTGCCCATCATGCGTCCCGTGCGAAAAATTCAGCCGGAACACATTCACCCCCTCATTCACTAATGCCAGCAGTTTCTCATAAGTATTACAAGCCGGCCCCACCGTAGCAACAACCTTCGTTTTATGTACCATATTTTTTTATTAATCCCCGCAAATTTCCACCCTTTTCCCTATTACAACCCTAAATACCAGGTTAAATCTACACTATCATATACCATGCCCCTCCTGAATTACGCATACCTCCCGGCACCTGTCCCGCTATTTCAGCGGGAGGGTCAGGGTCTCCTCGCATCAAGCCCAATCGCACCTGCGTAACATCTCCCTCTCCTCCGGAAAGGGCCGGGGAGAGGTACCCTCGCGAATTACACAACACCTCCCCTCCTTTTTTCAAGGTGTCCGCCAGGACACGAGCTCAGCTCAATACTGGATTCGGCGAATGCCGAAGACAGCCGAGGTGGTTTTTCTCGCGCCGGCCATTCGCTCTGCGCCACATCTCCCTCTCCCTTGGAGAGGGCCGGGGAGAGGTCCCCTCGCGCCTACGTCACACCTCCCTCTCCTTCGGAGAGGGCCGGGGAGAGGTCCCCTCGCGAATTACGCCACACCTCCCTCTCCTTCGGAGAGGGCCGGGGAGAGGTAAAACAAACTACTCCCATTCCCCTCCCTAAATATCTCCCTCGCTACCTCCAGCAGATACTCCGCAGTCACCCCCTGGTACTTTGTCCATTCGTCATTTATCAATGCCGCATCGCCTATCAGTTCGTAGAATGCCAGGTTGTTGGCCCTGCTCAGCAGGCTCATATCCTCAAAGGAGATCATCGCCTCTATTTTATTCTTAGCCTTTTGAAGCTCGCTGTCCGTCACCCCCTCCGCTTTCAGTTTTCCAAGTTCCCGCTCCACAGCAGCATTGGCGTCCTCTATGCTTTTACCCTCGCGCACCTTTCCCTCTATCACTAATAGCCCTGGGTCAAGGCTACCCGTATGATAGCAATTGATGTTGCTAAACAACTGCTCCTCCTTCACTAACCGCTGGTATAGCCGCGACGAAGCCCCGCTCCCCATTATCTCCGTTACCAGGTCGGCGGCGTAGTAAGGCGCCTGCAGCCTGCCGCTCATATGCCAGCATTTATACAGCGCGTCTATCGGTACATCAGCGTGCACCGTCTGCGACCGCTCCTCCTCCTGCCGCGGCTCTGCGGGTATTTGCCGCACATATTTCTCCCCTGCCGCTATACCCCCAAACCATTTTTCACTCAGTTCCCGCACCTGTTCCACCGTCACATTTCCCGCCACACACATTATAGCGTTCACCGGGCGGTAATGCTGGTAAAAGAAAGCCTTCACCTCGTCTAAGTGCGCCTCCTCTATCTGCTTCAGGTCCTTGCCTATTGTTGGCCATTGATAGCTGTGCACCCTATACGCCAGCCGCCGCAGCAAGTGCCACGCATCCCCATAAGGCTTGTTCAGATAGTGCTCCTTAAACTCCTCGCTCACCACCTTTCGCTGCACATCAAGGCTCTTTTCACTAAACGCCAGCGACAGCATCCTGTCGCTCTCTAACCAAAACGCAGTCTCTAAGTTCTTCAGCGGCAACTGCACATGATAGTTCGTAATATCGTTGGTAGTGTACGCATTATTTTCCCCGCCCGCCATCTGCAGCGGCTCATCATATTCCGGAATATTCACACTCCCCCCAAACATCAGGTGCTCAAACAAATGCGCAAAACCCGTCCGCGCCGGCTCCTCATCCCGCGCCCCCACATCATACAGAATATTCATCGCCGCCATCGGCGTAGCATTATCCACATGCACCAGCACCCTCAACCCATTCCCCAAAGTAAACCGTTCAAATTTCAGCATAGTCTTTTCCCGTTATAAACCGTCAAAGTTAACGGATAAAACCGTAGAAATTAGGGCAAATAATACCCCTGATTAAACTATCGAATAACCCATAGCCCACGGTTTCAACCGTGGGACAATAAACAAACCAACGATAACACAAACCGTTTCAACGGTTTATTTCATTGCACCCGCCAGCCACACAGTAGCCCCGGCCGGCACCTGTCCCGCTCCTTCAGCGGGAGGTCGGGGAAATAAAATAACAGGATTAGGCTTTAGCCGAAAATATAATGAGGGCTATTTGTTTCCAGGCATTATTACTACTATCATCGTCCGTTGTGTCACTCCCTTGTACGCTTGTCCCGCTATTGAGCGGGGTTCGGGGTTTCATTGAGCCTGTCCTGAGGAATCGAAGGATTGGCACCGTTCAGCAGCAAGACTTTATTGAGCCTGCCAATCAGGAGAGCAAAGCGCTGAGCAGCTCCCCGCCTTATTTTCAAGGACGGGACGCTGGCTGAGGCGAAGGCCGAAGACAGCCGGGGTGGTCATTTTTCAGGACAACGCAGGGAAGCTCCCCGCCTTATTTTCAAGGAGGGGACGCTGGCTGAGGCGAAGGCCGACAGCCGGGGTGGTCATTTTTCAGGACAACGCGGGGCAGCTCCCCACCTTTTTTCAAGGAGGGGACGCTGGCTGAGGCGAAGGCCGAAGACAGCCGGGGTGGTCACTTTTAAACTGCGAAGCAATTTCACGCAATACCCCATCCATATCCTCAAACACCAGCTTATTCTCAAACCTCACCACCCTAAAACCAAGATGATTTAACCGCTTAGTCCTCACCAAATCATCCTCACTCGCAGCCGAATTAAAATGCACCTGCCCATCCAGTTCCACAATTAATTTTTCATCAGCGCAATAAAAATCGACGATATAATTTTCTATGCTATGCTGCCTCCTGAATTTGCGCCCCCAAAGTTGCTTGTCCTTTAAAGCAGACCACAGTTTAGCCTCCGCCGGAGTTAAATTATTCCTCAGATTTTTACGGTTTTCCTTCAAAGGAAGAAGTGAATGAATTTTTCTATTTTCCACAGCCAAAAGTCTTCCTCAAATTTAATAAATTTTATCACGCCCCAGTGTGGCTTTTTTACAGGAAATGAGTGCAGCTCCCCGCCTTATTTTCAAGGAGGGGACGCTGTATGAGGCGAAGGCCGAGAACAGCCGGGGTGGTTGTTTTATAGGATAATGAGGGAAAGCTCCTCGCCTTTCTTCAAGGTGCCGGCCACCGCATGAGCGTAGCTCTATGCTGTATGAGGCGACTGCCGAAGACACCTGTCCCGCCCATTTAGCGGGAGCCGGGGTGGTTTTTTTATAGGAAATGCGGGCAAGCTCCCCGCCTTTTTTCAAGGAGGGGACGCTGTATGAGGCGAAGGCCGAAGACAGCCGGGGTGGTCATTTTTCAGGACAACGCGGGCAAGCTCCCCGCCTTTTTTCAAGGCGGGGACGCTGGCTGAGGCGAAGGCCGAAGACAGCCGGGGTGGTTATTTTGAGGTAACACGCTCATTCTCCCTCCTTATTTGCAAGGAGGAAAAGCAAACAATCACACAATCCACCACTCATTAGCAAGATGTAATCTTTCTTTTGTCCTCGTAATCGCCGTATACCACCATCTGAACATGTCACTTCTTGGCATGTGGTACATACCTTTCTGTAAAAAGAGGAAAACCTCATCCCATTCTCCCCCTTGTGATTTATGGCAGGTTACTGCATAACCAAACGTTGCCCGTAAACTATTAAGGAAAGGGTCTATTTTCATATTTTCCTTATAGGATTTGCTATTAGGCGCTATGTTTTTGTTTCGCATTCTGTTACTAAAATTGATCATCAGCATACGCTGTTGGTCTTTAGTCAGATTTGAATGATTGCCATAAAGCACATCCAGAGCCAAAAGTATTTCATGCTCTTTTTCAGTGAGTTTATGCTTTACCCTAACGCTTTGAAAATGTAAATTAGCCTCTGAACGAAGTTCGCCAATTGCAGTAACTTCAACAAAATCACCATTGGTCAGCGGGACTAAATAATTATTTTGAGTCACCATAAGCATATCGCCTGTTTGTAATGGTGCATGCTCTTTTTGATAGAGACGTGTTCTTACAGCAGCGTTAATCTTGTTACACATGCTGTTACTTTGTGCTATCGCAATAAAATTGTTTTTGTCCTGTTTTGAAAATTGATTTAAATAGATTTCCAAAAGGTCTTTTTCTGAAGCATGGAGCGTACAGTTATTCTTGCCGGTTGCAGGCAATTTTGGCCACTTCGGGAGGCTTATGCTGCCGACCATATTTCTTATCTCATTTGCTAACAGAAGAATATCATTATCAGGTTTCATCCTGACAATTTCAGTTAACTCCCCAACAATTACTTTCCTGCCTATTTTAGTAAGAAACTCTTCATCCATTGCAGGACTAAACGATTGCCCAACTGGCGGTAGCTGGCAGGGATCACCAACAAAAATAACTTTGTTATTATCTACCACGTCCAATAGATCATGTAATAAATTTCCGCTCCCGAATTCTGCGTATGAAATATCCGCTATTATTTCTGTGCTAAGCATTGATGCTTCATCAATTATATACACCCGCTTGGCATCGTCCTTTTGACGCAGGCTAAATATTAATTTCATCTGTCCGAATTTATCTACAGATGCATTATTAGGAATATCTTCATTGTCTCCATCTACTTCATGAAAATGATATAGTTCCCCATGAACGGTACGCGCGCTAAAACCGGTTTTTCCTTTTAGTACAGTGGCTGCGCGCCCGGTTGTTGCAAGAAAACTGAATGAAACTTTTTTCACCTCAAGTTCTCGGGCAAGATATTGCATCAAAAATGTTTTGCCAGTACCAGCATAGCCTTTAAGAATAAAGGTATCATGCACCTTATCCTTTAAAAACTCTCGGATGGAGTTTAATACGTTGTCTTGACTAATTTTTAAGTCCAAAAAAATCAAGTTAAACAATAAAAATATTGTACAGATTTTACAATTCGGCCTGTTTATTTGCGAAGAATTCTAATAAACAGACTAAGCATAATGTTATACGCCCGCTTTTGTTGTTACCTTATTCTGCAAATTCACATTTATAGCCCCGAATTTATATGCGTTAATTTTACCAAATCCAAAACCAACAATATCTCCTTCCCTCAATTCATCAAAATTTAGTTTTTGCAGACTTAAATCTCTAAAATAAACACGGCCGTTAATTTCGGGAGAATCTATTTTAATGTATCCATATTTTGTTGGTTCTTTGATGGTTTTAATTACACTCCCTAAATAGCCGCTTTCTTTTGGCTCAAGATTAATAATCTCCAATTGATTAAGCGGAATTTTTGGTCTTTCCTTCTGAACAGCTATCTCATTCCTAGGAACACTTGGTTTGATTATATTTCTATAGCCAATTAATTTTTCTAATTTTCTCTTAAATCGCAAACTAAACCTTTCCGGGAAATGGGCTAAAGTGAAATTGCAAACATCAATTGCAAAAGGTTTATTGTGCAGCCTGTGGCAAATATCAACAAAGCCTTCTAAAGCAATTGTAATGTCGTTTATTTCCTCCGAAGTAAGCCCCTTGGAAATGTTTAATGGTTTTAATTGACCGTATAATAAATGCCCATAAACCTTATAAATACGATTGAACTCGTCTTTTATTTTTTGTCTGTTTTGAAATTCTTTATCAAATTTATCATTCCAATAGAAACATTCTCTCATGACAATTAATGCCAGCAAATGTATTTTTTGGTTTTTAGGTAACGTAATATTTTTCGAGGGATATTTCGCATAAAAATCTTCTAAAATTTTTATTGTTTTTTCCTTATTTATAGACCATGAATAACCGGCGTATCTTTTAAGAACTTCAAATTCATAAAATCTATCGAAATATTCATCAAACAATTTTACTGCTGCGTCTTTGTCCCCTCTATGATTAAACAAAAAGTCTGCCAAATCTAGAAGAGCTTCAAGCTTAATATTATAAGAGAAATCTTTTCCTTGTTTTAATATCTCTTTATATTGTTGAATTGTTGTGTCGGGGTTAGACTGATGCCTTAGACTTTTTACGTGGTTTAATAATGCCCTGTCAGTGTCAGAAGTAATATTTGCCTTAATCCTATCATAAATTGCTTTAGTCCCGCTCCTAAAATTGTGATCTCTTTTATCATATTCCTGTTTCATGATTTCAAGAATATCTTTTGAATCAACTTTATATGATCCATCCTCATCTATTTCAATTAGGCTGAATTTAATCAATTTGTCTATCGAAGCATTGAACGCCAATTCATCTTCATCTTTTTTATTTAATATTAATTTTATATGCTTAATTAGGCTTGTTAAACTATCCTGCGGAGTTAGCAAGCCAATAATAACAAAAATATCCTGAGCGAGTTTGTCGCCTACAAGCTGCTTGTAATTTCTTCCGTATAAAAATTCGATTCTCTCAGAGCGTGAATTAACTCTGTTCATATCCTTTAAGAATTCATCTGTTAATTTTCCTTTTTGAACAAAACAATTTACAAAACGAATTATCTCTATTGGTTTACCTAGTGTTAATTTGTGAATCTTCTCTTTATTACCATCTTTCTTAATCTCAGTTTCTACATCTTTTAGCTGTAATTCTGTGTAGTTGTGCTCATTCGATAATACCTCTAATAAGAATTTAATTGTATTGGCTACATCTAATTCGTTGGTAGGGATATCGTCACCTATTTTTAAAAAACTATTTCTAGTAGTAATGATAACTTTATGATAAATTGTATTTAATTGTTTAATAAAACTCGTTATTTTTTCTTTATCAATATCTTCAAATGTTTCATAATCGTCTATTACAAGCAGCAATTTTGATTTTTCATTTATTATTCTGCCGGGGTCGGACGATGCATCAGAATATATAAGTACATTTAATTTCTCAATTAGCTCATCAAAAGAAGTAACTCTATTTTCATTGCTAATAGAAATAACTTTACCAGTATATTTGTTAAGCTCTCTATCTTTTGCAGAAAGAAAAATAATAAATTCAAAAGGTTTTTTATTGTTTAAAGAAAGTTCTTCACAAATCTTTTGTGCGGTAGCTGTTTTCCCATTACCACCATGACCCCAGAGTGTAATACAAACCGATGACCCTTTTTCTTTTCCAATCAAAAAATCATAAACCTTGTCTTTAATGCTACCAACTTCAATATACCTTTTGTAATTGGGAGTATAGACATTTATAATACACCCATTAGGCTGTCGCTTAAGTATGCCATTATTTGCACTTAGTTCGAATTCATCCCAACATTTCGTAAAATCATTGTCGGACTTATCAATCCTATTGTATCTTATCTTTCCAAGGAGTGGTTGTTGAACACTACGGTAAACAAATAAACCATCATCATTAATATCAATATGGATAAAAGGAGAAAGTCTGAAATATATATTCGGCTCAAAAGAGCCATATAAATTTTCAATTTGAAATTCATAAACCTCTTTAGGACACCGCCAGTTGCTTCTTATATCTCCATCATAATCATAGATTGTACCCGTGAATTCATTTGTGGTTTCATCGAATCCCTGGCAAATGATTAAGCTAGTTTGTCGATTTAAAATTTCAATTCTTAAATCAAGAAGTTTTTTATACCAATCGTCAAATGACGTTGTATAATTTTGTAAATTATCTTCAAAACTGTAGCCATGGCCGATCAAATCATTTCGTAATTCTGCATAGTCGGAAAGTCCAGAATTGGTCGCCTTACTTTTTAATAGCTCTTTACTAATATCTAGTTTTTGAATTATGCTCGCGATAGTTCCTATTGATGGCCTTTGAATTTCCTGAATAATATTTCCTTGAAGAACAAAATCGTTAATTCCTATTTCCTCAAAATTTTTATTCCAAAAATATGAAAGAAGTAAAAAAAACGCATATTCCACTTTTACTTGATAATAGATTTTGGCTTCTGCGGTACCTTCATAACGTTTTATTTTTTTTTCTATTGCTCGTAAAATATAGTCCATATATAGCGCATTTATTGTGTTTCAAATTTAAGATTTATTTTTACTTAAACAATACCAGTTGCGACGGATGTTCCTTCGCATCCGGTGCAAACGATATGAACCCGATTTGCAATCGGTTGTCACTTGATTAAGCTAAATCAAGCAACCAGCTCCCAGCCTCCCCTTTGAGCTTTGCTCACCTTGCCCATAAAAGCGCTGCACCCCAGCCCATGATCGCGCCTCATCGTAAATCGGTACCCTCGTTTAAGGTCTTTAGCGAAGCGCCACTCCGGCCGCAAATAGTAACAACTAAGCCGAATAGAAATTCCGGTACCGGATTCCCCCGCACATTGCATCAATTTAATTATTCATATAATAATTAATATTATATAATAATTACACCCATAACACAGCACTTCTCCAAAAAACATGCCGACTGTGCTGTGTTATACAATAATTCTACTATATAAATTTCAAACAGCCATACACAAGCCCGCCAAACACACAGCACTTTTCAAAAAAACAGGCCCACTGTGCTGTGTTATACACGCATTTTATAATATCAAAGAGCCCGCCCACAGCAGTAACCCGAAAAACACACAGCACTTTCCCAAAAAACAGGCCGACCGTGCTGTGTTATACACGCATTTTATAATATCAAAGAGTCTGCCCACAGCAGTAACCCGAAAAAACACACAGCACTTTTCAAAAAAACAGACCGACCGTACTGTGTTATACACGCATTTTATAATATCAAAGAGTCTGCCCACAGCAGTAACCCAAAAAAACACACAGCACTTTCCCAAAAAACAGGCCGACCGTGCTGTGTTATACACTCATTTTGTTATGTTCTTTTTAAGGAGGTCTAAGCCCACGCTCTAAACACACAGCACTTTTCAAAAAAACAAGGCGCTGTGCTGTGTTATACACTCATTTTATTATGTTGTTTTCAAGGATCCCCGCTCCCAAATCAACCCCATACCACCCTCACAACGATTCCAGAATAAAATGTACCCCGATCACTATTAGTGATATCCATTCCCCCCATAATAGCGTAAACCAAGGTACTATCCCCCAAACAGATAGCCCCAGGGAAGCAACCGTCAGCACAGCAAGTGTCATGCTCAGTATACGGTATTTCTTCCTATAGAATATACCTATAACCAGGGCATTTCCTAAGAAAAATATAGCGGCAAAAATATCATGCAACACAGGAAACTGATTACAAGGGAAAATGATGACACAAAGCAAACTAAGCCCCAGTATCACATTATACCATTTGCCATACGCGCTAAGCTGAAGCGGTAATTTGTTTTGATTATTAAAATAGACCGCTCCATTAAAAATGAACAACATTGCAGCAATTGTTAATAGCATTCCAAATACATAGCTATGATCCATATAGGCATAGTCGCTGATGCTATAAAGGAAACAAAAGTTATACTGGCACTTAGGGTCCTTATAGGCTAACCAAAGTATTAATGGTATCATTAGGCACACTGTCGCAATGGTTCTTTCAAACCATCTGAAAGTTGCCAGTTTATCATGCAATTTGGCGGTAATCTTCCTGCCGACACTCATTTTTTTTATTGGGTAATTCGCTAAAAATATTGCGGAATTTAATACAAACAAATTAAAAATCATAATGTTGCTGATTGATGCACCCCTTTTCAGCCTTTGCTCTGCATCTTCAACAACACGTTTTATTAGCGGCAACAGACAATTTCTGATTGACTTAACAGTAGCACAAAAAAAAGCCCCCAACATCCGTCAGGGGCCATACTCTATATGTATTGATGTTAATAACAATCCAAATTTCCAAATAACCAATTCCAAATTCCTACTTAAACTGTGGTATCAGTTCCTGCGCCAGCTTCACCATCTTGGCTATGCCGTCTTCAGGCAGGTTCCCCTTCTTGAATTCTTTAAGAAGGTCGGGCAGTTTCATTTCCATCTGCTGCAGGAAGGTTTCTTCAAAAGCCTTTACCCGCTTCACCGGTACTTCGCGTATCAGGTTATTGGTGCCGAGGTACATGATAGCCACCTGTTTTTCCACGCTGTAAGGGTTGTACTGTAGTTGTTTCAGCAGTTCCACATTGCGGCTGCCCTTGTCAATTACGTTCTTGGTAGCGGCGTCAAGGTCCCCGCCAAACTTGGAGAACGCCTCCAGCTCACGGAAAAGCGCCTGGTCCAGTTTCAGCGTACCTGCCACTTTCTTCATTGACTTGATCTGGGCATTACCACCCACGCGGCTCACAGAGATACCCACGTTAATGGCCGGGCGTATGCCTGAGTTAAACAGGTTCGACTCCAGGAATATCTGCCCGTCGGTAATAGAGATCACATTGGTAGGGATGTAGGCAGATACGTCGCCGGCCTGTGTTTCAATGATGGGCAGCGCGGTAAGCGAACCGCCGCCCTTTACCAGGTGCCGGATACTTTCAGGAAGGTCGTTCATTTTCCTTGCCACATCGTCATTGCCGATAACCTTTGCGGAACGTTCCAGCAAGCGGCTATGCAGGTAGAATACATCACCGGGATAAGCCTCACGGCCTGGCGGGCGGCGCAGCAGCAGTGATACCTCGCGATATGCTACAGCCTGTTTGGAAAGATCGTCATAAATAACCAACGCCGGGCGGCCTGTATCACGGAAGAACTCACCGATCGCGGCGCCTGCAAATGGCGCGTAAAACTGCAACGGTGCCGGCTCAGAAGCCGATGCCGCAACTATCGTAGTATAAGCCATAGCGCCATAGTCTTCCAGCGTCTTCATCACGCCTGCTACGGTAGATGCTTTTTGGCCTATAGCCACATATATGCAATATACAGGCTTGCCTGCTGCGTAAAACTCTTTTTGATTGATGATGGTATCAATACAGATAGCGGTCTTGCCGGTCTGCCGGTCGCCGATAACCAACTCACGTTGTCCGCGGCCAATAGGGATCATGGCGTCAATGGCCTTAATACCCGTTTGCAGTGGCTCCTTTACCGGTTCGCGGAATATAACGCCGGGGGCCTTGCGCTCCAGCGGCATTTCATATAGCTGGCCTGCGATTGGGCCTTTACCGTCTATAGGGTCTCCAAGGGTATTTACAACGCGGCCTGCCATTCCATCTCCCACTTTAATAGAAGCTATCTGGTTAGTGCGCTTTACTTTGTCTCCTTCACGGATCTCCATGTAGTCACCCATCAGCACCACGCCTACATTATCCTCTTCAAGATTAAGGGCTATGGCTTTAACACCATTTGAAAATTCCACCAGCTCACCCTGGCGCACGCCATTAAGGCCATATACGCGGGCAATACCGTCGCCTATTTGCAATACTGTGCCTACCTCTTCCAGGGTTGCTGCGCTATCCACGTGGCTCAACTGTTGGCGAAGTATCGCCGATATTTCATCCGGTTTAATATCAACCATATATTATTAATTTAAAAAAGTATTTAGTAGATAGTCGTTAGTAGATAGTCGTTACCTAAATCAAGTATTCCTTTCAATTTTCACATTTGTTCATTTTCACATTAATTGAGCCATTGAGCCATTCGGTAATTGAGCAATTATATCTTACTCACATAGCTGTTATCAATGATCTTCGACCTGATGTCGTTCAGGCTCTTCTTTATGCTGGCATCATACAGCCTGTCTTCCACTTCCAGCACAAAACCGCCTATCAGGCTTTCATCAATACCTACTTTAAGGTCTATAGTATCATCAGGCATATAACCTGATATTTTGGTTTCTATGCTCTTTTTAATGCCCGCATCCATTGCTACCGCAGTAGTGAGCTTTACAGTCCTGATGTTTTTCAGTTCATTGTATTGCGAAATGAAAGCCCCGGCTATTTCCGGTAGATTAAGTTCGCGCCCCTTGGTTACCAGCAGGCTTATAAAGGCATGGGTAAGGTCACTGACATCATAACCTTTAAGCACAAGGTTAATAACACTAAGTTTTTTATCACCGCTTATTACAGGGCTGCGCAGCATTATGGCAAAATCACGGCTCTGGCTGCAAATGCTGTTAAGCAGTTGCATATCTTTAAGCGTCACCTCCAGGCTGTTCCGCTCTACAGCCAGGTCAAGCAGTGATTTCGCATATCGTGTCGCAAGACGGGGATTCTGCATTTTTTTATTTAGTTTAGAAGTTAAGAAGTTATGGAGTTAAAAAGGGGCAAACTTAGCTTCGCCACTTCCTCACTTCACCACTCCTCCACTAATTCAGTTTAATATCTTCTGCCAGCATCTTCATATAGGTCTCCTGGCCATCAGCAGAATTCAATTGCTTGCGCAGTATTTTCTCCGCCACTTCCAGAGCCAGGCTGCCTATTTCGTTCTTCACTTCGGTAAGCGCAGCATTTTTTTGCTGGGTGATCTGCGCCTGGGCGTCTATGATTATTTTGTTAGCCTCCACCTTAGCCTGGTCTTTGGCCTCGCCAACAATGCGGTCTCTTGTTTCTTTTGCGTCTTTCAGCATTGCGGTGCGCTCTTCGCGGGCTTGTGCAAGCAGTTTTTCGTTTTCTGCTTTCAACTGGCTCATTTCGCTTTTCACGCGCTCGGCGGTAGCTATCGAATCGGCAATACCTTTTTCACGTTCGCCAAGCATATTCAGTATAGGCTTCCACGCAAATTTGCGGAGAATAAAGAACACAGTAAGGAACGCCAGCAGCGTCCAGAAAAACAGCCCGAATTCGGGAGTTAATAAATCCATCTCAATTATTTTTAACCCCCGGCCCCTAAAGGGGGGTACGGGAGTAGTTAATATTAAGCGCCTGTCTATCAATTAAGCAGAGCGGCGCGGCATACATTTTTTTAAAGAACTAAAATTTCAATAATGCTCAAAAGCTGAAATTAGGCGGTCAAGCACTCCCCTTTAGGGGCCGGGGGTTGTCGGGGGTTTAAAGTAACTGCATCCTCTGCCCTCTGCGTCGGATGCAGTTAATTCTTTGCATTGCCTACAGCACAATAGCCAGCAGGCCAACGATAACCCCGAACAGGGCAACACCTTCTACGAAGGCTGCCATCAGGATCATGTTTGCGCGGATATCGCCCATAGCTTCGGGTTGGCGGGCTATAGCTTCTACAGCCCCCTTACCGATCTGGCCGATACCTACACCGGCGCCCAGGGCAGCAATTCCTGCACCTATGGCGCCGCCTGCGGCTGCTACCGACCCGGATGCTACTAACATAATGTTCATTAACGACATACTATATGGATTTTGATTAAAAAAACTACGCTATTATTTCTGCATGTGGCCCATGCTCATCATGTGCCCCTTCCAAACCCTGGCCGATAAATACTGCCGTAAGGTTGACGAAGATAAATGCCTGGATCGCCCCAACAAGCAATTCGAGCAGGAACATGAATATGGAAAATGCAAGGGATACCGGCACAAACCCGGCGCCCACATAAGTATTAATGGCCGCAAAAATGAACACAATACAAATAAGCGCCAGGATCACAATGTGGCCCGCCATGATGTTTGCAAAAAGACGTATGCACAATGCCATTGGCTTGATAAACAGAGAAACGATCTCAATAGGCACTAGCAGGAACTTAATGCCGAAAGGCACTCCCGGGGGGTTTATAAGGTGCATCCAGAAATGTTTTTTGCTGTTTACCAGGATCACGATGAACGCAAGCAGCGCAAGGCAGGCGGTTACAGCAATATTACCGGTAAAGTTCGCTCCGCCGGGGAGAAGCCCCAATAGATTATTGATCCAGATAAAAAAGAAAATGGTAAGCAACAATGGCATGTACTTTTTATACTTGTCGCCTAAGCAAGGCTTTGCCACCTCATCTCTCAAAAATATCACTACCACCTCAATGAAATTCTGCATACCGGATGGCGCCTTCGTAGCACCGTGCTTATTGTATTTTTTACCCGCCTGCATCATCACCCAAAGCAATAATGCCACACCAATAAGCATGGATAATACATTCTTGGTAATGGAAATATCATAAATAGGGGCCCCGTCATCAGAAACGACCTTTTCTTTCATTGGCCCCCTTACCAGCCGGTAACCTTCATACGGCTCCCCTTCTTCTATTTTGGATGAAGAAAAAACAGATAAGCCCTTTTGCGAATTATAAATAATAACCGGAAGAGGGAAAGCTATTTCAGTAGGCTCTGCGCCTTCGTGTTTTATTGAAAATAAATGCCATTCATGAGCGTCTGCAATATGCCCGAAAATTACCTTGGCAACGTCTAATTTATTATTTTCTTTTTCACCCGCCTTAGCTTCAGCGGCGGCGGGCTCAACCGGTGAGGCGCTTTTATCATTACTCTCGGTTTGTGCAAGCGCGCAAAAAGACGCGCCAAATACCCCGAAAGTCAATACCAATAAGGAAAACAGCCGTTTACAACTCATTACCTGTTTTGAAATTTTGTGCAAAGATATGGGTTTTATCTTCAAAAAAAAGTTCTTCCTCGCCCGCCGAAGCTTTTTTTAAGCGAAGGAGGGTATCGCCCGCCGTAGCTTTTCTTAACTGCCATAGCCATAGCGACGGCATGTTTTTCAGCGAAGGAGGGTTTGGCCTTGCCAGGGCAATTGCCTTCTAACTTAATAGTTCAAAAATCCCGGAGGGATGACATTATTATAGCAAAATGGACAGTTTTATTTCATTAAACCCAGAATGGGTGATATTATACCTCTCAAGGGGTAAATTAGTGAATTTTCTCGTGCGCAGCCGAATAGAAATTCTGTCATGGTGAGCCCCGCCGAACCATGACATGCTGAATTATCATTCTGCGCTAAATCGAGTTCCGAAACTCACTTTTTTATCCCTTGCGTAGTATACTTTATTTTATGGTATGCAGTAGCCCATGATGCAAGGTGCTATTCAGTGGCGGAAATTATTTATATTTATTCTTCGTATTTTTTGCAGTATGAAACACCGAAAATATCCGGATAATTTTTTTTCTGTGGATGATCCGGTATATGATTACATAAGGGAAAATTGAAACACTTGCTTCCCGGTAAGATTTATATTTAATGGCAAATAATTCAGGGTTTTGTTCAATTTTATTGATCTTGCTTTTCACAGCGTCAATAAACCTGTCGCCAAGCCCTTTTTGCTGTTGCTCATACCATGTAAAAGAATCAACTAAATCTTTCTCAGCCCTGGCAGTATAAACGCTTGCAAATCTAAATTTATGCTCCATACATTTCCTGCCTGCGCGCTTCAATAGCGGCTTCTATTTCTTCAAAGGTAACCCCTTTATCCGCGCCTGATTCCATAGCCTCATTCATGCGGTCAAGTTCTTTCAGAAATTGTTTGTCTTTCCACCATTCATTATTGCTCTGGTCAATTTCAAGGATAGCATTTACCCTGCGTAGTGAATTTTCATCAGCAGTATTGATGTATTTTCTTACCTGTTTACGTAATATTTCTGTAGTTGTCATACAAAAATTCTTTCTGCAAATTTAATGATTTTTTGTGCTGATGCCAAAAATAGCTGGTGGAGGCTTGCAACCACTCCCCCACAAAGTTTGACGCGCTTTTAGCTTCTGCGTCATCGCTGCTATGGTTTTCATCAACTGTTCGTTCTGTCCCTTTAGATAATCTATTTGCTGTGTCTGCATGCTGATAGTCTGCTGTATGGCTTCCCTATTTTCTTCTTGTAGATTTTCAATAAAACCGTAAAACTTATCAATGTTGTTATTATCTAAATTAAAAACCTGCCGCTCGCCATTTAAAATACTTTCCACAGGCACATCAAGGGCTTTGGCTATTTGCTCTAATCGGTCGGTCGTAACCGGCGTTATCCCGTTTTCTATTTTGCTATACGCATTCTGGCTGATCTTCAGTTTATCAGCCATGTGGGTTTGGGTGTAATTTCTGAACTCCCTTATTTTCTTTATGCGTATTCCCGTTTCTGTGCTCATGGATAAAAATATTTTGTAAAGATAACAAGCAACAATTATACACCAAAGCTATAAACTATACTTCAAAGCTATAAATTAAACACAATAGCTATTTCATTTATTAAATAAACCTTAAACATTTTATTTGCAATGTACCTGCAAAATTGTAATGGATTCCTACGGGAAAAACACCCTTTTTATTTGGGGGAAATTCACGTGAAAGAACTTACATGTATAATTCAATTTTGTAGTGTTCAAGTTATTTAATCAAAATAAAAGCATAAAACAAAATATTTTATGAAAAAATTATTTTCAGCAGTACTTATTTTCAGCTTATTTAATACTGGCGCATTTGCTCAGTATACTCCAAATACTTGGGTACTCGAAAATACCACAGGTGTTCCGGGTCGGTATTTTGGGGCCTCATTTACGATTGGTAATATTATTTACTTTGGTACTGGAACTACAGGCCCTGCTACTCCTTATTCAGCAGATTTCTGGGGTTTCAATACCGTTACAAACATGCCGATAACAGGTTTGACTGCATTTCCCGGTGCAGCTAGAACAGATGCAGTCGGTTTTTCTATTAATGGGATAGGATATATGGGTTTAGGCGATAATGCTTCAGGTTACTTGTCCGACATGTACCAATATAATCCTGTAACAGATCATTGGTCGCCTGCGGCATCATTACCTACTTCTCCCTCAACAGGTCTTGCGGCTACATCTTCCTTTTCAATTAATGGTAAAGGATATGTTTGTTTAGGTGCCGTTAACGCTACAACCATCGCTTCCAATGACTTATATGAATACAGTCCCACAACAAATACATGGGCTGCTAAGGCTCCATTCATTGGAGCAGCAAGAGCAGAAGCGATAAGTTTTGTTATTGATAACATTGCTTATGTGGGGACTGGTTATAGTACAATGACCATAAGTGATTTTTATTCTTATAATCCTGCTAGCAATACTTGGGCAGCTATTGCGCCACTTCCTGGTGGTGGAAGAAATGCAGGTGCAGGGTTTTCTGTATGCGGCTATGGTTATGCGGGATTAAGTGGTGCTACTCATACTGACTTTTATCAGTACGATCCTACTACTAATGTCTGGACAGCTATGGACTCTTATCCGGGTTCGGGCTACGCAGGTACTATTTCTGCAAGCGTCAATACGATAGGAGATACCGCATTTGGATTTGTAGGATTTGGAAATTCCTTCCCAAATATTTTATACAAATATTACCCACCTGGTCAATGTATACCTATAGCAACATCCCCTATTACAGGCGCTAATACCGTATGCGTTAGTCTTACTACCACTTTAAGTGATGCTACTTCTGGTGGCACCTGGAGCAGCAGCAATACAAGTGTCGCTACAGTGGTAACTGCTACAGGCATTGTAACTGGCGTAGCCTTGGGTACTGCTGCAATATCTTATACAGTTTCCGGTGGTTCAGCAACCTTTATTGTAAATGTTAATTGTCCCGCGCCAAATGGAGTAACGAATATTAGTAATTCTACAGGGTTTATAGCTGTGTATCCTAATCCCGCTTTTTCAGAATTAACTATCACATCCTCCGATAAGATAACTTCTATTGCGGTATGCAACTTGTTAGGGCAAACCCTAATTACGCATCAGTACAATAAAGAACAAATATATATAGATGTTGCTGACCTCCCAACGGGTATTTATTTGCTTAAAGTAAACGGCTCAGAGGTTAGAAAGTTTGTAAAGCAGTAAGAGTTATTCATTTCGCCGCCGTTGGTGTTTTCACCAACGGCACTCGCGCTGGTCAGGTCAGTGTGGGTACACAACCCTTGGTCCGCCACATTTCGCCGCCGTTGGTGTTTTCACCAACGGCACTCGCGTTGGTCAGGTTAGTGTGGGTACACAACCCTTGGTCGGCCACATTGTTCCTGATGTGAGCTTCGCGCATCAGGAACAACAGATGAGCCTGTTTGCTACCCCACTGGCGCGAGAGTTAGCGTAGCGCTCTCGTGTCAAAGCAATTCAGCCTGTTTGTAACAGGAATTCACTTGATGCTGCTAAATCGTAGCCTATCCCAGATATACCTGTCGGCCCACTGGCGCGAGAGTTAGCAAAGCGCTCTCGTGTCAAAGCAATTCAGCCTGTTTGTAACAGGAATGCACTTGATGCTGCTAAATCGTAGCCTATCCCAGATATACCTGTCGGCCAGGAATCTTCCCCAAAATTTTTCACTCACAATTGCACTACGTACCTTTGCTATCAAACCATTTTTGTGATCTATTTTTTCCTATATTTGTATGCATAATACTGTCAGAATGGACACCTCAATCGTATTTAAACAATTTTCAACCTTACCGGATAATTTAAAGCATGAAGTGGCTGATTTTATTGCTTTCCTTAACCAAAAAAATAAACCAAGGGTCAGGAAAGAACGTAAATTTGGCGCAGCCAAAGGTATGTTTATCATGTCTCCTGATTTTGATGAACCACTTGAAGATTTTAAAGATTACATGTAATGGAATATTATCTGTTAGATACACATACATTCATTTGGTTTATGAATGGTGATAAAAATCTATCTGCAAAGGTCAAAAAATAATTACTGATGGAAACAACGACTGCTTTTTGAGCATTGCAAGTATTTGGGAAATTGCAATTAAAAAAACCGTTTGATCATATAGTTTCATTATTAACAACATATAATATTGAAATTTTGCCCGTTTACTTTGAGCATTTACAAACTTTGCTGCTGCTTGAGCCCATCCACCGAGGCCCTTTTGACCGCATAATTATTTCGCAGGGCATTTCCCAAAACCTGACTATTCTTTCAACCGATAAAAATTTCAAATATTATCCGGTGAAATGCATTTGGTAAAGTACCCCTACGCTCCGGAATCTTCCCGCAAAATTTTCCACTCGGAATTACACAACGTACCTTTGCTATCAAACCGCCCTCACAATGCAAACCATCTATAAAACATCCCTAAAGAAAACCGTTGTTAACACCTCAAATTCTAAAACTAAACACATACAGGCGACTCTTTGCTCCAGGCTAACCATTAACAAACACCAAAAAATATAGGAAGTCCTCCCCCAAAATCGCTCTCAAACCCGTGCCAGATAGGCTCCCGGTTTTTTTACTATCAAATATTTTTATGCATAATAAACACGACAAAAAGCCCGACATCATGCTGAGCTCATACTATAAGAGCGAAAGCCACAGCGCTCTTCGCCCTGTTTCTTTCGCTCTCAATTTAGTGGGTCCTCCCCCAAAAACGCCCTCAAATCCTTACCCACAAAGGCTTCCATTTTGCTGCAAACAAAGATGAATAACATTAATAATATAGAAATTCGACCTGTGATGTTCCGCTCACCACATAGGAACATAGGACACATACAGAAACGCATAGGTCCATTGCCGCCAACCTATGTGTCTTACTATGTGTCTTATATGCCTATGTGGTTAATTTTTCTTACGACATACGGCTTAATAATCATAGAGCAGACAGAGCAAGAAAAACATAGTGGGTCCTCCCCCAAAAACGCTCTCAAATCCTTACCCACAAAGGCTTCCATTTTGCTACAAACAAAGATGAATAACATTAATAATATAGAAAGCCGACCTGTGATTTTCCGCTCACCACATAGGAACATAGGACACATACAGAAACGCATAGGTCCATTGCCGCGAACCTATGTGTCTTACTATGTGTCTTATATGCCTATGTGGTTAATTTTTCTTACGACATACGGCTTAATAATCATAGAGCAGACAGAGCAAGAAAAACATAGTGGGTCCTCCCCCAAAAACGCTCTCAAATCCTTACCCACAAAGGCTTCCATTTTGCTACAAACAAAGATGAATAATATTAATAATATAGAAAGCCGACCTGTGATGTTCCGCTCACCACATAGGAACATAGGACACATACAGAAACGCATAGGTCCATTGCCAACCTATGTGTCTTACTATATGTCCTATATGCCTATGTGGTTAATTTTTCTTACGACATACGGCTTAATAATCATAGAGCAGACAGAGCAAGAAAAACATAGCGGGTCCTCCCCCAAAAACGCTCTCAAATCCTTACCCACAAAGGCTTCCATTTTGCTGCAAACAAAGATGAATAACATTAATAATATAGAAATTCGACCTGTGATTTTCCGCTCACCACATAGGAACATAGGACACATACAGAAACGCATAGGCCCATTGCCGCCAACCTATGTGTCTTAATATGTGTCTTATATGCCTATGTGGTTAATTTTTCTTACGACATACGGCTTAATAATCATAGAGCAGACAGAGCAAGAAAAACATAGCGGGTCCTCCCCCAAAACCACGCGCAAAACCATGCCACGCAAGGCCTCATTTTCTTATAACATTTTTTTAAATTTTATCGCCAATCCCACGCTAATCATAACCGCTACAACCTAATTCCCAATTACTAATCCCAAATTCCAACCTCAAGCCTATTTCTTAAAAATGTTATATTTTACTATGCAATAAAGTGCCCGGAATGCATCTTTCCACCCTATCTTTTTACCCTCTTCATAGGTACGGCCATAATAAGATATGCCAACTTCATAAATGCGAATTTTCGGTATCTGGGATATTTTAGCCGTTACTTCCGGTTCAAATCCGAAACGCTTTTCTTCCAGTTTAATATTCTGGATAATTTCCCGCTTAAAAACTTTATAGCAGGTTTCCATATCTGACAGGTTCAGATTGGTAAGCATATTAGAGGCCAGTGTAAGCCAGCTATTACCTATCGAGTGCCAGAAAAACAGGATGCGGTGAGGATTGCCTCCCATAAACCGGGAACCATATACCACATCAGCAAAACCATCAAGAAACGGTTTAAGGAGAATATTATATTCCTCCGGGTCATATTCAAGATCAGCGTCCTGTATGATCACATAATCACCTGTTGCCAATTTAATACCGGTGTGCAGTGCTGCGCCTTTTCCCTGGTTTACTTCATGTTTGTAATAACTTATGGGCAATTCAGGACTTGCGGCCCTATAGGCCAGGATAGCTTCTTCCGTATTATCTTTTGAGCAGTCGTTTACTATGATCACTTCTTTGCCCATGCCTGCTACAAGACTAACAGCCTTCACCTTATTAAGGATACGGTGAATAGTAGGGCCTTCATTGTAGGCAGGAATTACGATAGATAATACAGCCATTGTTTATTAATATTTGGCTGTAAAATACAACTTCATTGGCTTAACCCCAAACCCCTAAAGGGGCTTTTTAACTCATTTCCTTCATTTCAGATAATGACTGCCTTGTAATTTTTTTTACTTCATCCCATGAATGCCCTTGTACTTTTCCACTTTCAAGTTCCTGGGTTCGTCTGTACATTTCCTTCACGAAATTTTCATCTTTCCATATATCTTCATTTGTGCCTTTCTCGGCGAAGGCTTTAGCAACGGTTAATACCACTTTCTTTTGTTTGGTATTTAATTGCTCCACATAATTTGCAATTTTCTTATCTAATGATGCTGTGCCGCTCATAATAGTGCTTTCTACAAATCTACCAAGTATTTAATACAAATCTCTACTATTCGCACAAAATTTCAAGGCCGGTATAGAATGTAGAGATATAAATGAAGCTACATATAAAACAGCCCATCCTCACGGACGGGCTGGTATGTTATTTCAATAAAATCATACTACAGTGCCATATCAGCATCATCACTGGCGCTTACCTGGGGGGCTGATTGCTCTTCTGTTGTTTCTTTTTTATTTTCGTTACTGTGCTCACGCTGCGGACGGTCACCGCCGTCACGTGGCCCGCGGTCACGGTTGCCGCCATCGCGCGGCCCGCGGTCATTACTGCGCCCGCGGTCTCCACCGCCTCTGCGGTCACGGTCGCCGCCGCCACTGCGGCGGTCATCACCGCCTTCACGGCGCTCACGTTTTTCAGGCTCGGTGTAACCTTCAGGTTTTGGCATCAATACTTTGCGGCTCAGGCGCAGCTTGCCCGTTTTAGGGTCTGTACCAACAAGCTGTATTTTAACTTTATCGCCTTCTTTCAGTACGCCATCAAGAGTATCCAGGCGTTTCCAGCTTACTTCAGAGATGTGAAGCAAACCCTGCTTGCCCGGCATAAACTCTACGAATGCACCGAATGGCATAATGCTCTTTACCGTGCCTTCATAAGTAGCGCCTATCTCAGGGATGGCCACTATGCTCCTGATCCATGCAAGCGCTTTATCAATACTTTCTTTATTGGCAGAGAATATTTTGATGATACCCTCTTCGCCCACTTCTTCTATATTGATCTTAGCACCTGTCTCACGCTGTATTTCCTGTATTATTTTACCACCCGGGCCTATTACGGCGCCTATAAATTCGCGGTCTATATTCAGTTGCTCTATGCGTGGAGCATGTGGTTTCAGATCAGGACGGGCAGCGGGTATGCAGGCATACATACCTTCAAGTATGTGCAAACGCCCGCGTTTGGCCTGCTCCAGCGCCTGCATCATTATCTCCATGCTCAGCCCGTCGCATTTTATGTCCATCTGGATACCGCAAATACCATCGCGGGTGCCGGTTACTTTAAAGTCCATATCACCCAGGTGATCTTCATCACCGAGGATATCTGTAAGAACTGCAAACTTGCCTTCCTTTGCTATAAGGCCCATCGCCACACCGCTTACGTGCTTTGGCACCGGCACACCGGCATCCATAAGTGCCAGGGAACCTGCGCAAACAGTCGCCATAGATGACGATCCATTGCTTTCTAATATATCAGATACTACGCGTACTGTATAAGGGTAATCGGCGGGCAGCATCTGTTTCAGTGAGCGCATCGCCAGGTTACCATGGCCTACTTCACGACGGCTTTGCCCACGCATCATCTTCACTTCACCTGTAGAAAACGGAGGGAAATTGTAATGCAGTATAAATTTAAGATAGTCACTTGTTTGTGCAGTTTCCAGTAGCAGTTCATCATCGGTAGTGCCCAGTGTCACTGTGGTAAGTGATTGCGTTTCGCCACGTGTGAACAGTGAGCAGCCATGAGGAGAAGGCAGCAAACCTGCTTCCATAGTCAACGGGCGCACTACCTCCAGCGTACGGCCATCGAGGCGTACTTTTTCATTCAGCATCATGTCGCGGATCACCATCTTTTCCAGGTCATGGAAGTAGGTGCCTATCAGCGCTGCATCTTCGTCTTTCAGTTCACCTTCGGCAAACTGAGCTTTGAAGTCCTCTTTCACAGCCTTGAAAGCGTCGGTGCGCTCATGCTTTCCAAGGGCGCCTTTTGCAATGGTGTATATACGGTCTTTACCAAAGGCTTCCACTCTTGATTCAAATTCGGGATTAGTGTATGGTTTGGTGTATTCACGTTTGCCACCTATACCTGCTTTTTCACGAAGGTCATGCTGTAGCTTTATCTGTCCGCGTATTGCTTCATGCCCGGTTTCAATAGCTTTGATAAGGCCGGCTTCTTCAAATTCCTTGCCTTCGCCTTCCACCATCATTATATTCTTTTCGGTGGCAGCCACTATAATGTTTATATCTGCTTCCTTTAACTGTGAGCGGGTAGGGTTTACTACATATTCGCCATTAATACGGGCAACGCGCACTTCAGAGATCACTTCCTGTATCGGAATATCTGATACAGCAAGTGCAGCAGATGCAGCAAGGCAAGCTAATGCATCGGGCATGATCTCTGCATCCGAGGATATAAGTGTTACTAACACCTGCACTTCGCATAAATAATCATCCGGGAACAGAGGGCGAAGTGCACGGTCTATAAGGCGCGAGGTGAGTATTTCATAGTCATTCAGGCGGGCTTCGCGCTTAAAAAATGAGCCGGGTATGCGGCCCGCAGAAGCAAATTTTTCCTGGTAATCAACGCTCAGGGGAAAGAAAGACTGGCCGGGTTTTGGTTCTTTTGAAGCTACCACGGTAGCGAGGATCATACAGTCGCCCATGCGCACTACAACGGCGCCATCGGCCTGGCGGGCCATTTTGCCCGTTTCTATGGATATTTCACGTCCGTCGGCTGATCTCAGCGATACGGATATGGGATTTGGAATCATACGTCAATTAATTTAGTCGTCAGTTAATAGTATTTAGTCGTTAGTACTTAGTCTTTAGTTGCGAGGTAAATCATATTTTGCTATGTAATCTGTAGTAACCTTTTACGAAGAAACGGCTATCTACTATCTACCAATTACTAACTACTAAATCACTTTCTACTAAAATTAAAAAAAACAATTCCCAACTGATCAGTTGGGAATAGCTAAGAGGTTCAGGCTTATTTGCGTAAACCAAGCTTTTCGAGCAACCCGCGATATGACTCGAGGTTGTTGTGGCTCAGGTAGGTCAATAAACGTTTACGACGGCCAACCATAGACATTAATCCGCGGTTGGTTGAGAAGTCTTTTTTATTTTCCTTCAAATGGGCAGAGATGTGGTTAATACGCTCTGTGAGCATTGCGATCTGCGCTTCTATAGAACCGGTATTGGTTTCTGTACCACCAAAATTCTTAAAAATATTCGCCTTTTTTTCAGCTGTAAAATGAGACATTTGCATCAAAATTTTTAAATAAAAACACTTTTTGAGGCGGCAAAGATATGGAAATAATATGAAAAAAGGGAATTTGGTTGAGGAATTAAGGAATTTGTGTTAAAATAAATCTGAATGAGTTCCGGTGCCAATTAATACTAAGATATTAGCGGATTCGTTTATCCTCCATATTGGTATGCACTTTCTATTGCTTTTTTTGTGCCGGCATTCGGCTCTTTATGTATTTTAGCAAATGGCAGTGTTTCTATTAACTCGACAAACTTTTGAGCTTGTTTTGTTTTAGTATCAATAGTAATATGATCATGATCATATTTTGAAAAACAAAGTTAAGAAAAATATGCTTTGCACGAAAACCAGGTTGATTATTGCAAACCGATCCGTACATTAAATTCACCAATCATTTTATCAAAATTATCATTGCCAAATATTTTTTGGGCATTTTCTATGGTTTGATCTTTTATCAAACGCTCGAATTGCTTAGGCGTACTTTCTGCATAAATAAATGTTAGGAACGCGCCGGCAACGGGATACAATATAGCGTCACTGGCATTGTTATCTTCCCATATATCCAATATGCTGTGATACCTGCTATTTTCAACTGCCTTTTGTGCCTCCAGGTATTTGATATTCGGATTTTGATCGAAGGCTACGGCAAGACCTTCATTAATAAAGCGTGTAACATTATCCGGTTTTCTGCCCCATCCCCAGTAGGCTAATGTGTGCGTCATTTCATGGCCAACTGTTTGGGTAACGAGCGTATTGGTTGTGCATTTTTCGGGATCTGTGAACCCAAGATTGCGGTGCAGTATACGTTTTGCCAGCCCGGCATCATACCATACGTAGAAAACCATTTTTTGTGGCAGAACTGCCTGGAATACCTTATTGATCGT
>Ga0207081_1024_pt1 | contig 30973 bp, 25 predicted proteins | sample Alteio_BWMinHeat_59_FD_153524 | JGI IMG/M metagenome (GOLD analysis project Ga0207081, IMG submission 153524) | Enriched cells from forest soil in Barre Woods Harvard Forest LTER site, Petersham, Massachusetts, United States -... | ecosystem: Environmental > Terrestrial > Soil > Temperate forest >... | reverse complement strand
TCACACCGTACTTTTGTCCGGTTTCCGAACATCTGATCTCAATATCATTTTCAAGATTTCCACAAATATCAGCGTATAATTTATTTTGCATATATACCTCACATTTTGAATATTTGTAATAAAAAAGGATATCATTTCCAAAAAATTAACTGGGTATAATCAACGCTATTAACTAAATAATTAATCCTTCTGTAACGGTTGAATTATACCACTAGATCAAATCAGCTGCAAGCGCTTTGATATAGAGACTTGGTATAACCTGCAGTTAATCCTCTACATGTAGCAAAACTAGTTGTGAAAATGCAGATATGCCCTTATTATTGGGGAAAAGCAGTCCAATTAAAGAGTCTCAATGCAAGCACTTATAGAACAAGCTCTCAAAAGCAATGCCTGGCCTTTTCAGGAAGCCCGCGCCATTCTAAAAAAAATTAACCACAAGGTGCCGAAAAAAGGCTATGTGCTTTTTGAAACCGGGTATGGCCCCTCTGGCCTACCCCATATAGGCACTTTTGGGGAAGCGGTTCGCACAACCATGGTGCGCAAAGCCTTTGAGCTTATCTCCGACATCCCAACGCGCCTGTTTTGCGTCTCTGATGATATGGACGGCATGCGCAAAATTCCTGACACCTTCCCAAATAAGGAGGCTTTTCTCCAATATATGGATTTGCCACTAACTGCCGTGCCCGATCCCTTTGGTACCCACGAAAGCTACGGAGCTAATATGAATGCGCGCATGCGGGCCTTCCTGGATAAATTTGGATTTGAATATGAATTCCTCAGTTCAAGCGAATGCTACAAGCGGGGCGATTATAATGAAGCTCTGCTGAAGGTTCTGGATAAATACGAAGATGTTATGGCAATCATGTTGCCTACACTGGGTGAGGAGCGGCAAAAATCCTATAGCCCCTTCCTGCCCGTTGACCCGGAAAGCGGAAAAGTGCTACAGGTTGCAGTTTTGGAAATCGATAAAAAACAAGGTACGATCACTTACAAAAACCCAAACGGCAACCTGATTACCTCAGAAGTTACCAATGGCAAGTGCAAGCTCCAATGGAAGCCGGACTTTGGCATGCGCTGGGCGGCTTTCGATGTTGACTTTGAAATGTATGGCAAGGATCATCTCGCCAATGGTCCGATCTACACTAAAATCTGTCAGACCATAGGCGGCAAGCCCCCTCATCAAATGTTTTACGAGCTTTTCCTCGACGACAAAGGCGAAAAGATCTCTAAATCCAAAGGCAACGGTTTAAGCATAGATGAATGGCTGCGCTATGGCACCCAGGCCAGCCTTTCTTACTTCATGTTCCTTTCCCCACAAAAAGCCAAGCGGCTCTTCTTCGATGTCATACCGAAATGCGTAGATGAATACCTGAGCTTCATCAAAAGCTATCCGACTCAGGAACCCGATAAACAACTGGAGAACCCGGCTTTCCATATTCATGAAGGCAAGCCTCCCGTAGCCAGTTCTCCTGTCAGTTATTCCATGCTTTTGAACCTGGTCAATGCCTGCAATACTGAGGATGCCAACGTGCTTTGGGGATATATCCGCCATGTTGCTCCTGAAGCCACCAGTGAAAACTGCCCAATGCTTGCGGAAATGATGAACCGCGCGATCAATTATTACGATGACTTTATCAAGCCGCATAAGAAATACAAGGAACCATCTGCTGAGGAACGCAAAGCGTTGCATGATCTCGTAACTAAATTCACCGGACTTACCCAGCAGACCCCACCGGAGGAAATCCAGAACCATGTTTATAACGTGGGCAAAGAGCATGGCTTTGAAATCAAAGACTGGTTTACTGCGCTTTATCAGATTTTACTCGGGTCATCCCAGGGCCCAAGGTTTGGGTCATTTGTGGCACTTTATGGGGTCGATGAAACCATAAAGCTTATCAACAGTCGCATTGCATGAAGCTCCTCGCCTTTGATACCTGTTGTGGTTATTTCTCGCTAGTGCTGGTAGATGGCAGCACTGTCATATACAGCTATGAAACTGCCACCATGCATGAGCAATCCGCCCGGCTGGTTGCCGAAATCGAGAAGGGTTTGGCGGCCTGCAGCATGACCTACAAGGATTTAAGCCACATTGCAGTGACCATAGGCCCTGGCAGCTTTACCGGCATCCGCATTGGGCTGGCCACAGCCCAGGGCATGGCATTGGCGCTTAATATCCCAATCATCGGCATCACCACCCTAGAGGCTTTGGCCTTTGGTAAACCTGACAAAGTTATTGCCACACTGGATGCCGGCCGTAGCCAATACTATTGTCAGCGCTTTGAAGGTGGCATAGGAGATCCTCCAGCACTGCGTTCGGCGGAAGAAATACTAGGTTTCACAGATTATCAAATTGTCGGGGCACTGGGCGCAGATAAAACGCTGCCTCATGCCAGTAATGTAGCACAAGCAGCGTTACTAAAAATTGCTCGCAATGAGATTATTCCCCGTCCTGAACCCTATTATATCCGCGATCCTGATGCTGTGAAAAAGCTATAGTTATAAGCCGCGGCCTGCCTTGTCTGCCCTAGCAGTTTTTTTTGCAGCTGCATCCGTCTTTTGAGCCTCTGCTTGCTCATCATAAGTTTTCTTTAAATTCTCTTTGAGAACACCAGTGGTTTCTTTGGTCAGTGCCGCATAAGCATCTGACCTTGGCTTCACCACGTGAGACTGATCCACGTTTACTGTTGCCCCAAATGCGCTCTTGGTTTGATTCTCTCCGCTTTCACGCGCAGGAGCTTCTCCCTTTATTTTTGCGGCGAAGTCCTGCCCCGCCTCCTTAACCCCTAGCCCAATAGTGGCGGCTCCGCTTTGCACCCCATTTGCTATAGATTTAAAGCCATTTTCTGCGCGCGCAAACTGTTTTGTACCCTGTACAACACCTTCTGTGACCACAGCTGATGCCAGCACCACATTCCCTGCGCCTCTGCATAGCTGGCCTAAACCCAAACCACCACCTTTACATTCACTTAGTGTATTGCCAAGTTCTTTTAATTGCGTACCCGTTTCTTTCACCATTTCTACAGGCACCATGGCCACGTTAGCCACAGTTTGCGTAACCCCTCTCCATGCTGCCCTCCAGGACGAATAAGCTAATGGGTTGCTGGCAAGCCTGCCTATCGCACCGACTGTGGAAAATGCTTCTTGTCCTACGCTACCTATCTTATCAACCCCCTTGGCCACAACGTGCAGAGGGCCGGAAACACATTTAAGCGCTCCTGCGATAAGCTGTGAGACTACAGGAATTCTTGTTTTAACCATCCAGTTAGCGACCCCATCCAGGCCATTGGCAAGATTGTCTATAAACCCACTCACAACTTTACATACTCCATTAACCACCCCACCAACAAAATTACACGTAGCGTTGATAAGGTTTCCTACGCCTTTAAAAGCATCTTTTACCATTCCTGGCAAACACCTTACCACTTCATAAACACCAACAAGCAATGGGAAGGCGCCTGCTGTAAAAAGCGATAAAAATGGATGGTCCTTGATAAAATTGCGCATTCCATAGAAGGCATTGGACGCAGGTTTTCTGAATACATTCCCTGCAGGCGACCAAAAATTATAGCTATCATGGGTTTTGCCTTTCCCATCTGTTATATAGCGATTTTTACGGAACTCATCTCTGGTCTTGCTCGCTATATCGGCAAGCCCTGCACTGGCCGGCTTGCGGTCAGCAGCTTGCTCAGGCTCTGGCTCTGGCCGAGCAGCTATCGCATTTTTTACAGCGTCATTTACTAGATTATCAAGTGTTTTAAAATGTAAGGGATCTGCTTGAGCTGGATTACTTTCTATAAATCCGTGGTAATCTGCTCTATCTTTAAGAGCCTTTCCAAGAGCTACTTCTTCCTTGCTTGCTGGCTTCATAGCTGCTAAAACAGCTGCTTGCGCTTCACTTGCCGCCTTTGCTTTTTCTGCGTCTGGGGAGCTATCATACTCCTCTCTAGCCTTCGCTGCTGCAACTTGTAACTCAACTAAATCAGGCATAACACTTCTCCCACCGAATTATTGAGGGGTTATCTGCTTATTCTTTCCTCTCCTCTTTCTTTCTTTCTTACTTCTTCAGCTTCATGGCGAACCTTATCAACTTCAGCCTTTTTCGAAGCTGTCATTAGCGAGGTATTTATTTTTGCGTCTTTTATAAGCTCATCAACATCCACATGATCAGGCCCAATTTTCATAGCACTCACTTTATTCCCAGTCTCTTTATTTGGCATTAAAAAGAATTCAGGAGCCTCTTTAAGACTAGGTTTACTATGAGGATTAGCTCCCCCTTCATCTATAGTATGAGGTTTAATACCTTCATAAATAGTTTTCGCTCCGACTCCCATCCCTGCTGCAATTACTGTACCACCTTCTTTTCCTTTACCTTTCGCAAGCAGCTTTGTTCCTACACCACCTGCTTCAATACTTACGCCTACTGCAGCCAGCACATTACCACCTACTTTTATCGCATTGCTCACAACAGGTATATTAGCAGTATTTGCAAATTGGTTTAATTGCAATCCAGTTTCTTTAACCACCTCACCTACCCCTTGAATCACTGTAGCGTAAGTACCAACTAAATTTTGTCCTACTCCTTTAATTGCTTCTTTAGGGTGCACGAACACCTGACACGCGGAACCTGCTATTGCACACGCATTTTGGGCAACGCTTCCTGTCGCATCAAGCGCCTTTCCAGTAACATGACACACACCGGCAACAGCTTTGAATATGGTAGAAAGAGTCCCAAATGTTGCACTATAAAGAGCTTGTCCTAACTTACTGTTCCATTCTTTATCATCAATTCCTTTACTAACTGCAGCAAAAAATATACTGAATGCTTTAGGTACAAATGATGCCAGTTTGCAAGCCCCATTAATAACCAAACCAGTACCGTTACATGCAAAGCTTAGCAGATTAGAAACTGCTTTAAACACATCCCTTATAATTGGAGGAACTTGCAGGGTTCCCAGATGTAAAAATGGAAATCTAAAGTCCACTTTAAAAGGAAGAATATGGTTTAGAATATTCACCGGCAACCCGAGTAGTACTATAACTGGTACAAGATATGGTTTTATATTCCATGCATACCTAATCTGCTCCACCATATCCACAATAGGTCTGGTAAGTATACTATGGGCTGGATTCCAGAAATTATAAATAAAGTGTTGGGTTACAGCTCCGGTAGTACTAGTTTTCCCAGACATGTATCCGTGGTGCATAAATTCACCAACAGTCTTGTCATAAAGCGATAGCTCGTCTGCTTTCTCTAAGGCGACTTGAACACTCTTGTTAAGCGGCTCAACTTGTGCCACTTCACCTGGATCTAAGTTTGCACCTTTCGCAACGTGCTCAATGCCTTCCCAAAAACGTGCACGCGCTTCAAGGACGGTTAGAACTGCCTCCTCCTTTGGCTTATCCGACGGCGGCAATGCATCATAAAGTAATTGTTGTTTCTCAACTGCAGCCCTTGCAAATTTGGCTAGCGCATCTATATAGCCTTGTGCGTTTGTAGGTACTGTAGAGGTCAAATCAGGATAATGAGTTCTATACTGACCCATTACATTATTAAACCTTTTATTAGCTTCTCGCGCATCAGCTCGCAATTCATCTATAGTTGGATTTGCTGCTGGTGCTGCTGCCCCTACTCGTGGTATTGCAGCGTCATGGGCAGCTTCCGCAGTTTGCACTTCTGCAAGGTTGCTAGCAAAATGCCCAGGATTACTATACAGAGTATTAAGTGCATCACTATAGCTTTTAGCTCTTGAGTCATAAGCACTAAATAAAGTCGCATCCGCTGCACTTGGGGTTCCCATACGGTCTAGATGTTCCATAACATCTTTTTGAGCCAAAGCAACGTTGTGAGCTAGAGATGCCATAGCCTCATATTCACCTGCAGTAGTGGGAGGACTTACAGAATAATGCGCATTATACACTCCAGCAAAAGCAACTCTCGCCTCCTGCACTCTAACTCTCAATTCTTCAAGCGTTGGTGAAGCTGAAACGGCAGAAGGTGGAGGAACTGATAGTACAGCAGTGTCAATGGCTGCTATATTCGCGGTTGCTGTTGCTGCAGCTCCGGCGTCAGCGGGAGCTAGCGTTGTGATAGCTGGCTCTTTAGCTATAACATTTTTGTCATGTGCATCTAAGGTACCCCAAACTGTAGCATCAGCTAGATTTATACCAGTAGGGCTTAAAGTCGACGCTCTTGCTGTCAGCTCTGTAAACATTTCCATTTCTGCCACAAATAAGGCATTATTTCTTGGTGTTGCCATTAACACACTCTTCTGTGCATCCCGAGCTTTATTTGCTAAATCGCGTAAATTGACCGTATTAAGCAAAACTTGAGCTGGAGACATGCTTGCATTATATGAAGATTCAAAATCTGCTTTTGTCGTATTATAAAGATCTCTTGCAGCCTTAGCATCAGCTCGTAACTTAACTAAATCTTGTCCTGCCAACATAACACTTCTCCGTAAACTTAACATTAATTCAAGTATAGTTATGATTGATTAATAAAACGTTAACGGGGGTTGGGTTTTATCACTATTTAACCTCACAAACCTCTCCCGGGTAGAAGGGTTTGAAGTGCTCGCGCTCGCGGGGGGAGAGAGCGTCCAGGGCGTCGGATAACTTGTGCATGGGGTGGTTATAGGCTTCATCAGTAAGCTGGAAAACGCCGAAGTGAATCCCCAGGGTTTTAGGCTTACCCAAGTCGATAAACGCCTTCACGGCATCCTCAGGGTTGATATGCACAATTTTCATAAACCAGCGGGGTTCATACGCCCCTATCGGCAATATAGCAATTTTGGGTATGCCATACTTCTCTTTGATTGCCCTAAAAATCCCGCCATCGCCATATCCGGTATCACCGGCAAAATACGCATACCCTCCGGAAGATTGTACTATAAAACCACCCCACAAAGCGCGATTTTTATCCATACCATAACGGGATGACCAGTGCTCTGCCGGTGTGAGAATAATATTTATATCTGGGCTTATTGGATAGTTCTGATGCCAGTCCAATACTACTATATTCGAATTAATCCCCTGCCGTTTTAAAATGACATCATTGCCCAGCGGAGTTATAATCATTGCCTTGTCACGCGCAACTATCGCTTTAAGCGCAACAATATCCATATGGTCATAGTGATTATGGCTTAAAAGAATAGCATCGATTTTGGGCAGATTTTCAAATTTCACTCCGGGCGCAACCACCCGCTTCGGCCCCATTAGCCCAAGCGGTCCAGCTTTCTCAGCATAGACCGGGTCGGTAATTAAATTCATTCCCTGAGTCTGAATCAAAACCGTGGCATGCCCAATCATACTCACCCGAATGTTGTTACCCTCAACTCTGGACGGTGGCATATCCTCAAGTTTATTGCTCAAATGCTCAGGCCAATGCGCTCTGTTTCCCAGCAACCGCCACTTAAGAAAGTCAAGAAGCCCACGGTGGTGATTTTCAGTGTAATTAGAGAAAGTTTTGCCATCAAAATGATCGGTGCTCGGGCCTCTATAATAGATAAAGTGGTGATATTTCAGCCAATACCCTAACACTAAGAGAACCACTAAAGCTAAAAGATAGATGAGTACAAATACAGACATGGGTATTTCAGATAAATGGTTAAAAATACTAAGACCTCTGCATAAGGAGGATTTTTGAGATGATTATTTGTGCGATAGGATCGGAAAGCCGCAGTGTACCGTTATGTACATGAGGACTTGAGAACCGCATCGCGCAAATAAGCGCTCAAAAGGACCCTTATGCAGAGGTCTTATACTTATAGATTAGATTTCTCTTCATTGATAGCAGATTATGCGCTAGAATCATGAACTGAAATTGATTACTAGTAGGGTTAAAATTACAAGAGATCTCGAGATTCCTAGGCATATTGCCGTTATCATGGATGGCAATGGTAAATGGTCGCAACAAAGGTTGCTGCCCAAAACGGCTGGGCACCGAAAGGGCGCAGAAGCGGCAAGAACAGTGGTAAAAGCCTGCCAGAAGCTCGGGGTGCAATACCTCACGCTCTATGTATTTTCCACAGAAAACTGGCAGCGACCAGAAGAAGAGATCAATGGGGTGATGGATCTGCTCAGAGAGTATCTGAAAAACGATGTGAAGAAGCTGGCTCGTGAAAACGTCAAAATTACATTTATTGGCAATCGGGCAAAACTGGCTCCGGACATTCAGGAGTTGATGACGAAGGCAGAAGCGCAAACGCGTGATAACGCATTCCATGTAATACTCGCATTAAGCTATGGCGCGAGGGAAGAAATCAGAGCTGCTGCGGTTAATTTTGCTAAAGATGTAGCCTCAGGTAATGTTGCTGCCAAAGAGGAACTTTTTGAAAATTATTTATTTACCAATGGCTTGCCTGATCCAGACTTGCTCATTCGCTCTGGTGGCGAGTGCAGAATTAGCAACTATCTGCTTTGGCAAATATCCTATGCCGAGCTGTATTTTTGCGACACACTCTGGCCGGATTTTTCCGAAGCCGATCTAATCCAAGCCATCACCGAATATTCCCGCCGCGAACGCAGATATGGAGCCAGGATTTATGAAGAAGCCGTCTAACGTTATAACCAGGACTCTATCAGCGCTCATCTTAGCCCCTTTGGTGTTGCTGGCAATTTATCTGGGCGGCATTGCGTTTAACCTGCTGATTCTGCTTTGTAGCGTGCTGATGGCAGTGGAATGGGGGCGAATCATACGTGCGGCTGAGGCATTAACCCTCAGGCCTCTAGGGAAGCTGGGATGGAACATCTTAGGTTTCTTTTATATTGTAATTCCTTGCGGGTGTTTACTTGCACTCAGACACTTGCCTCAGGGCGAGCTGATAGTAATCTGGATGTTATTCACTATCTGGGCAGTTGATACCGGGGCATACTTTGCCGGCATTACCATAGGGGGCCCAAAGCTTGCACCCCGAATCAGCCCCAAAAAAACCTGGGCAGGGTTGGCTGGCGGCATCCTGGCCGCTATTTTGGTTGGACTTAGCTTTACTCTGCTCGGTATGGAAATCAACGGCAACACCGTTGTAAATAGCGTTATAATCGCATTACTTGCCCAAGGCGGCGACCTTTTGGAATCAGCATTTAAACGGCATTTTAAAGTTAAGGATTCTGGGAATTTGATCCCGGGACATGGAGGCATTTTGGATCGCGTAGATAGCGTTATTACCGTTGCGGTTTACGTGTTTATTTTACAAACCTATAATTAGGTAAGTTATGAAAAATATTCTTATATTAGGAGCTACCGGGTCAATTGGCTGCAGCACCATAGATGTAATCAAGGCTCACCCCAATACCTTTCGCGCCCAAGCTCTGGTCGCCAACACCAACATAAATAAACTCGCGGAACTTGCATTAGATGTGCAGCCTGAGGCAGTTGGGATCTATGATGAAACACGCCTAGATGAACTGAAAACATTGCTGAACGGCAGCGGCATCGCAATCTATAGCGGGAAATCGGGTGTTAATGAGCTGATCGCAAAAGGTTATGACTTAACCATGTCGGCAATTGTGGGCATCGCGGGACTTACGCCCACTATGAATGCTATAAAAAGCTCACGCACCGTCGCACTCGTAAATAAGGAAAGCCTGGTATGTGCCGGCGAACTCATCATGGCTCAAGCCAAAAAATACAACTGCACAATACTTCCGGTCGATTCCGAACACTCTGCTATCTTTCAGGTCTTTGAAAATAACAACTTGCGCCAAATAGATAAAGTGATTCTCACAGCTTCAGGCGGCCCGTTTCGTAAAATGACCGCCGAAGAAATGGCGGTGGTGACACCAGCTGCAGCTATCGCGCACCCCAACTGGAAGATGGGTCCAAAGGTTTCGCTGGATTGCGCCACTCTCATTAATAAAGGCTTGGAGTATATAGAAGCCTGCGTACTTTTCCCTGTGACACCCGATCAGGTCGATGTTGTCATCCACCCAGAATCGATCATCCATAGCCTGGTAAGCTATAAAGACGGCTCAACGCTTGCACAGCTTGGTCATCCCGATATGCGCACTCCAATTTCATTTGCCATATCATATCCGGAAAGGATTGAGATAAAACATAAAACACTTAACCTGCATGAGATTGGAACGCTGAATTTTTCTGCCCCGGATTATAATCGCTTTCCTATGCTAAAAATGGCAATGGAATCCATGCGAGCAGGACTTGCGCATAGAATCATACTCAATGCTGCAAATGAGGAAGCAGGCCAGGCATTCCTCAGCAATAGAATCAAGTTTCCTGATATCGCTAAACTGGTTGGGAATGCTATGGAGCAATCCCCTCATAGAAATCCAGATTCTGTTGAAGAAGTGCTAGGACTTGATAAAATGATAAGGGCAGAAATCGCTTTAAAAATTGCTCAATGTTAAACCCAAATGCTATCCAGCGCTTAGCTTCTGACCCTGAGTATTCAGTCTATGTGTCAGCATCCGCTGGTACCGGCAAAACCAAAATCCTATGTGACCGGTTTCTTCGGCTTATGCTGAACGGGTCTCCATGTGAGAACATATTATGCGTTACATTCACCACAGCAGCAGCAGCGGAGATGGCTGAACGCATAAGGCTTAAGCTGCAGAAGTGGAAGAAGATTGACGATAACGAACTCGTCCATGAGTTGACTGAATTGACTGGAGACGCACCACATGAAAAACAAATTAAGCTTGCGCGCACCCTTGATGACAAGTTCCTGGCAAATTTAAGCAAGGTAAAAATTCAAACCCTGCATTCGTTCTGCATGGATGTATTGCGCTGTTATCTTACGCCAGATCAGCCCATGGCTACATTTGAAATCCTCGATTCCTATCAGCGCAAGAAGTTTCTTAAAGAGGCAATGACCAACGTAATTAATAAAAGTGATATGCAAAAGTGCATAAATACTCTGGCCTGCTTTTACGACTATGCTGGAGTCTTGCGCTTGCTCTCTAAAATCGCACTCAATCGATCTAAGTTTATGCAGTTTATATCAAGATATAAAAACGAAGATGAGCTAAACAATTCAATCTATGATGACCACGGCGCTTCGCCTTCTTTAACGCCAGAAGAACTTCTGCAAAACTTCTGGCAGCAGCTGCCAGATGAAATATTTACCATTGCGGAACGTTTAAATGCATCAGGAAAAGCCCAACTAAAACAGGCATTAATTGAAAGAAGCCCAGTTCTGTTCAAAGCCTTTTTCTTTACCCAGGAAGGAAGCCCACGGAAGAAGCTGTTGCTTGCTGATTATATGCGAAAATTCCCTAATGATTTAACCCTCCTTACTCAAGAGAGCGAACGTTTCTCAACCTTTGAAAGCTCTTATAATGCCCAAATTAGCGCTCAAGCAAATGCTGCAATAACGATGTTAGCACATGCAGTTTTGCACGAATATGAGGCCATCAAGCAGCGTGAAGGTTACTTGGAATATGATGATTTATTGCTTAAAACCATCGAGCTTTTGCACACTTCAGAGCAGGCTGCATCTGTACTTTATAGCCTGGATTACCGTATAGATCATATTCTGGTCGATGAAGCGCAGGATTTAAGCCCAGAGCAATGGGAGATAATCAAGCTGGTAAGCGTGGAGTTTTTTGCCGGAGATGGAGCTCGGGATCTCACTCGCACCATATTTGTAGTCGGTGATTACAAGCAGTCGATATATAGCTTTCAGGGCGCTGATCCAGAAATATTTAAGGCGATGAAAGAGTATTTTCGAGTGCAGGTCACCGAGGCTGCGCAAAAATGGAAGGAAGTGGATTTGGAAGTATCCTTCCGTACCACTGCGCCGGTGCTTAGCAGCGTGGATAAGATATTTCCCACGACTCACGTCCCACATCGCCAGGGACAAGGTCATGTTGAGGTACTAGAGCTTATCGCAAAAGCGGATAAAACTGAAGTAGCCAGCGGCTGGATATTGCCCGAAATGCAACCTGCGAGCAAAACCCCGCGGCATAACCTGGCCGATAGCATAACGGAGAGTATTACCAGCTGGATTACAAATGGCAGATTGCTTGCAGGGCATAGCCGGCCAATCTCACCTGGCGATATTATGATCCTGGTTAGAAAACGTTCTGATTTTACCAAAATCCTCTCCGCCAGTTTTAGCAAATTGGGAGTAGCTTGTGTTAATCAGGACAGTATCCGGCTGGCAAATGAACTTATCGCGCACGACCTGCTAGCGCTGGCCAAATTTATATTGTTGCCCACTGATGATTTCAATCTCGCATGTTTGCTGAAATCGCCGGTCATCGGAGTTGATGAAGATACGCTTTTTAAATATGCATATGGCCGGCCAGCTTCTTTGTATGAAGCGCTGAGTGGTACAGAAACCTGTGCATATTTGGATATGCTTATAGCCAAAGCTCAGAGCCTGCAGCTCTATGAGTTTTTTGCATCGCTTTTAGAAATTGACGGCAAGCGCCTGGATTTTGTTAGCCGGTTCGGAGCACGCGCCAACTACATTCTCGATCAGTTTTTAGAGGCGGTTTTGCGCTATGAAAGCAAGTATATCTCAACGCTTTCAGGATTTGTTGAGTGGCTGGAGAAAGGCGGCGCCGAGGAACAGAAGGTGCATATGCAAGTCAAAAATGCTGTGCGCATTATGACCGTGCATTCTGCAAAAGGCTTGCAGGCACCGATAGTTATACTGGCCGATGCTGCCTCCTCAGAACAGGTTCCCCATGAGCAAATATTTTGGCAGGACGGCAAATTCTATATGGCACTGTCTCAGGAGCACGGACTTAATAGCAACAAAATTGAGCAAGCAAAAGAACTCTATAAACGTGAGCGTGCTGAAGAAAGCAAGCGCCTACTATATGTAGCGATGACCCGGGCTGAAGATGAATTATATGTTGCAGGTTGGGATAACCAGTTTAAAAATTCCAGCTGGCATAAAACAATTGCAGATAGCGATAGTAACTACCGGCATATGGAGAAGTATGCACAAGTGCAACCTGAACAGAATAGCGAAGTCACATTATTGCCTGATTATATTACTCAGACTCCGCAAATAAACAAAACCTCCAGCCAGAGAATTAACGCCACACGTGCTGCTGAGTTGCAAACCACCGCCATGTTGCGTGGAGAAATTATCCATGATCTGCTGCATAAATTACCTATGATTAGTGACCAAGGCTCTTATATCCAGGCATTCAAAACCAAACATAAAGATAGTTTTTCCCCAAGCGAGCTGGATGATATCCACGATAAGGTGACTAAAATACTGACGCTTTACCCGGATATATTCGCGGCAAATACCCAATCCGAAGTAGCAATTACCAGGAAAACTGCCGATGGAACTTCAATGGCCGGACGGATTGATAAACTGGTTTTTTCTGGTGACACCATCAAAATTATCGACTTCAAGTCGGATATAACTGCCACCGATCGCAGCAAATATAGCAAGCAGCTTAACTTCTATGCAAACCTACTCAAGGAAATTTATCCGGAGCACAAGCTGGAAACCTACCTCCTCTGGATAGAGAGAGCTGAGCTGGAAGCGGTTTAATTTGAGTAAGCCATACCTTGGGATGTCGCAACATCACTTAAAGCCATTAGGAATGCTTCCGTATCACCATCTTTTTCGTACTCCCGTAATGCTATTTCTAAGTATATAATCGCTTCTTCAGGATCCTGTAACTTCTCTAAATGGTATTTTCTAAAATCAATTTGCTCCATCACTTACCTTTTAAGTATTATTTTAAAGCTCTAGCTATAAGTCTGACTTTTCAAGTATTACAAGGGCAGCTTGACTAACAAGGCTAGTGGTGTGGTCTTCTGTAGCGCTTGCATCTGGAGCTGGAAGTTTCAGAACAGTATCATCTTGTGACGCAGGTTTTTGATATTCAAGCGCCATAGCCGCTTGTGCTGTTACTACAGGCTGTCCTTTATAATTCTCAAGCACTGCAATACCTAGCGCAGCAGTGAATTCTGCAACAACTGTATCTACGTGGCTTCTAAGACCAGTTTGACCATCATCGAAGACAGCTACTTCTACCTTAGAGCTCTGATTAAGGAATTGGGTAATGACTTCATCACTATCAGTTGCAAAAGGAAAGAGAAAATCACATTGAGACATACCCACTTCAGATTTTTGATCCTCTACATCACAATTTAGTTTATTTTCACTGTTTGCTTGCTCAAATGGCTTACGGATTTTGCAACTTGACGCTATTTTAATTTGCTTCATAACACTAGTGAAACAAATAACTTTTTTAGCATCCACAAGCACTTGCATCAAGCTTTGATATTCTTTATGAACCTGCTCTTTTGATTCATAAGATTCAATGGCCAAAGTTTTTTTTACTTTGTATTTAGCACCAGGATAATCACTGTTGTGGACTGCAACTTCTTTTGAATCAGATAATTCTGTTTTGGCTTCTTCATCAGTAACTGTGACTGTATTTGAGTTCGGTAGGTCTGATATTTCTTTTTTCACTTTCTCCACAATCTGCGAGCTATTTGCAGTTGGTTCTTTCTTTAACTCTTCCTCCTTAGGTTTCTCTGCTTCTTTTGCAGGAGCATGACTGAAAAGGCTGCTAATGGAACTCCAGGCTGTTATAAAGAAACTTGATGATACTGCTTTAGTTTCATTAGTCGCTTGCGTGCCTTCAGCTTTGTCATTCTTATCAAATGCTTTAGCACCACTCAAGAATTCTGCCATCGTATTATAGTTGGCGTCTTTAACCCTGACTCCAGTGCGGTTATCAAGATCAAGAAATGAACTGTAAGTATCGTGGAATTCTTCAGTGGTTTTGAGAAACAAGTCTCTTGCTTCAGTTTTATTGAGCCATTCACTTAATATCTTATGTTCGGTTGTATTTTTGATTTTAGGTAAGGCTGACTTTATTTGCAGAGTATTATAAGGGTCAATCGTTTTAGAGAGAATATTATAAGAGTCATGCACTAACTTCAAACTTTCAGTAGCCTTAACATCTAAAGCTGATCCATATTTCATTAAATAGGATTTAATAATATCCTTTGTGTAATCTTCGCGCAAACGATCTGCTAAATTCTGACATTCTACTATTTGAAAATATCGTTCATTAGGGGGTAATCTACTAAAATCTAAGTGAAAGTTTGCTAAGGTTTTAAGTGTATCTTTCTGTTCAGTGCAACTAGAAGAAAATACCGCATTTTTTATAGCGTTGCATACATTTCCAAAGTGACTATGAGGATCTTTAAAATCCTCAATTGCTATTACCATTTGATATTTAGCGGAGTCAGCAAGTGTTTTTATATAATTATCATAATCTGATTGCCATCCTCTCGCCAATTTAGTAGGGTCAATTTTAAACGGATTTATAGCTGCTTTGAGCAAGTTTTCTATTGTATACTTTTGACCAGATTTTTCCAATTCTTGCTGTACTGTAAGCGTAGGATCAAAGTTCATAAAGTGATTTTTAAGAATTCCGAAAAGAGTATCTACCTTGCTTTCGATTTTGGAACCTAGGGTTTTATACTTTTCGGTAAGCTCAACGAACTGCTGAGTGTCTTTAGTATTTTGCTTTACCTGCTCAGTATTAACTTTGCTTTTAGCCCACTTTCTTTCTTTGCTTGCCATAGATTAACCTAAATAAATTTGCCGCAATGTTACATAAATAAACCCAAAATACAATTAATAAAATATTAAATATTTGGGTTAGTGATTATTATAACTAATCAGCAATCTGCAGCACTTTTGCCTGAACAAGCGTGTCGGAGGTTTCCTGCGAGAACACTTCATCACGCCCGGCTATTTGAAGAATTCCTTGCTCTGCTTGAGCGGCATCAAGAGGCTTTTGATATTCTGCCTCCATAATCATCTGAGCGGATTCAGCTGGCAAAGCCGCATATTTGCCTAATATCGCTTGCCCCAAGGCAATGGTGAGTTTTTCGACAACTTCATCAACATGGCTTTTAAGGCCAATTTTGCCATCATCATAAATATCCACTTCAACCTTGGAACTTTTTTCAAGAAACTCACTGATAATATGATCGCTAGCAGTAGTAAATGGGAAGATAAAATCGCACTGCGCCATACCCGCTTTAGCTTTTGCATCTAATAGTTTGCAATCAAGTTTATTATCACTGCCCGCAAATTCAAATGGCTTACGTATAAAGCAGCTTGAGGCTATTTTAGTATGCTGCATAACGTTATAGAAACACGTTACTTTTTTCGCATCTATAAGAACCTTCATCAAAGTCTGATATTCCTTGTGAACCCGGTCTTGCGGTTCGTCAGACTCTACAGGCACAGTTTTTATCACTTTGGGTTTAATATGTCCTTGCTCCACTATTTCTGCTGATCGATATAAATCGATTTGCATTTCCGCTTCAACAACTTCTTTTTTAGGTTTGGCCTTTGAAGGTGTCGTAAAAAAATTAAAAACCGTTCTAAATAAGCCTGGAGACTCTGTTGCAGGCTCAGTCTTTTGCAAGGTATCATCGGCTTTCTCACTAGTAACAAAGGCTTTCACACCACTTAAGAAATTTAAAATTTTATTAGATATACTGTCTTCGTTTTTTTCTCCCTTGCGCTTATCAAGCTCAAGAAAAGCAATATAAGCATCATGCAATTCCCCAGTTGTTTTTATAAATAAATCTCTCGCAGTGATTTTATCAAGCCATCCTTCAAGAATTATTTTATCTTCTTGACTCTTGAGCTTGGTTAAAGCTGACTTTAATTGAACAATATTGTATGGATCAATTTCAACCAACAAGCCATCAAAGACGGTTTTTGCCAATTTCAAACCTTTCATTGCTTCATCTTCCAAAACAAGGTTATTTAGTTCAAAATAAGCATCTACTGTCCATTTTACTGAACTGTCCAACGAGGGTATTGGTACGATTTTTAGTACGTTACCAAATAATTCAGACAGTGTTGTAAGTTTTTTAGAAGCGCTAAACTCTAATAATTGCTTATATGCTCGATTGTCAGAATCAATTACGCATTTAAGCTGCATTGAATGGGTTGGACCTTCAAAATCAACGGCTGCTATCACTAAATAATACTTAATAGCTTCCGGCATTGTTCTTAGATATTCTTCATGTTTTGTCTCATCAATAACTTTTTCAACATCGAGTTTGTATGAGCTCATTGTCTTTTTTAGCAGCTTTATAATTTCGGCTGCTTGATTGGATTTATCCAAATCTTGCTGTATGGTGAGATTGGGATCGAAGCCCATAAAATGAGTTTCGAGTATCTTAAAAAGAGCACCTATCTTTACTTCTATTTGCGTACCAAGAGTTTTATACTGTTCGGTAAGATCTACGAATTGCTGAGTGTTCTGAGAATTCTGTTTTACTTGCTCAAAATTAACTTTGCTTCTCTCCCAACTTCTAGCTTTTTCCGGCATAAATTTACATCAATAATTTGATGAAATGATGAACTAATCTGAGTAAAATACAATTAGTTTTATGCCAAAATTAATTGGTATCACTCGTATCAAACTTCTCTTTCTTCTCATCTTCCTTAAGGCCATCGCGCAGCGATCTAATGCCCTTGCCGATATCACCCATAACTTTCGGCAGCTTGCCCGCACCAAAAAGCACAAAAACAATCATTAATACCAGAAGAAGTTCCCAGAAACTGCCTGCCATAACCTTACCTCAAAAAAACTATAATTAGTTATAAAGTTTACACCCATCAGTGTCAATTTAAAATCCGAAATTAACTAAAAATTAACCAATTAGGACTACCCTTTAGCTAGGATATTGAACCAGAGTACGCTATGTCAGCTGAAGCAAGCCATGAAATGGGACACACTATAGGTTTTGAAGATGAAGCTGCTGCCTATTTGGAAAGTGATTCCGAAAACAATAGAAAAAAAAGAAAGGAAGATGCCAGGCTAATAGGGCGAGCTACCACAAATCTCACCCCACTTAAACATGGCAACCAAGCTGTCCTCCGGGAATCTGTAAAGCAAAGATCACTTCTTAAAGGCATACTGGGATTTACCGGTTGTTTATTAATGCTTGCCGTGCCGGGTATTCCTAGTGAGGTGAAGGCAAACCTAATTGGCGGTTATGGCATGTCAGTGGGCGCATCATGCATAGCCAGCGCTTTAGCCAAGCCAGGCGATAAGAACCGTGGCGCTAAGTTTTTCCAGGGCTTCGCAAACAAGTGTATGTGGTTGGGAACGATCAATGCGTTTAGCGAATATGGGACAGTATCATTCCAGCAAATGAGTCCGGGCATGGATGAAGAATTTGCTACTGGTCTGGGGAAAATTTCCGGCCGGATACTGGCAGACGCCTTTATGAACAGCAAAGCCTATGGAGAATACCATTTTGGCAGCAACCTAGCTGCCAGCAAAAATATGCGAGTCATTGTAATAAATGGGGCTTTTAAAGGTTTGTTGAGTCCATTTGTTTTAGGAATGATCGTACCAGGCGGGCAATTTGGAGTAGCAAGCTTTTTAATTTTTGTAATTGGCCGATCAGTGGTCGACATGGTATTGAATAACAAAGCCAAGAATGGAAGCTTCCTATCAGTCGCAACAATTAAAGAAGCTGTATATCTGATTATGTTCCACTCGCTCAGCTTTGCAAGCCTAGGATCTCTGGATACTCTCATTATGCCTGGCTTAACCCAGTTTGCCCCTGCACTAGCATCTACGGCTATGGGGCAAGGTGTAGTTACCGCGGCTTACTCCGTCGCAGCGGAACAATATCTCATCGAACCAGTAGCCAAAATAATTTCAGGTAAGCATGGGACACCTAAACCAACTGATAAAGAAAAACCTTCCAAAGAGCCGCCAGTTCCAGAAGTTGCAATTGACGTAAATCCATCTAAGGAATTAAAATCCAAAGTTGCAACGTCAACTCCTGAGAAAAGCAAAGAGCTGGACAAACCTAAGCCTGGAACGCCCGAATACATAGCCAATAAGCATTTCGACCAGTCAACGCAAGAAAAACAATTACAAAGTCAGAAAAGCCTTTCATCAAAGAGTCCCCCATTATCCAGTTGATTAAATAGTTGCTAAGCTGAGTAATCTGACTTACCCTAGCAAAAAACCAGCCTTAATGATTATGTACTTTCAGGACTTAATTTTTACATTGCAAAAATTCTGGACCGAGCAAGGATGTATTTTGCTCCAACCCTATGATATCGAAGTTGGCGCCGGGACTTCTCACCCTGCCACAACTCTCCGCTGCCTGGGTAAGGAACCTTGGAGTGTTTGTTACGTGCAGCCGAGTCGCAGACCTGCAGATGGGAGATATGCGCAAAACCCAAATCGCATGCAGCATTATTATCAGTTCCAGGTTGTGCTCAAACCCTCGCCTGAAAATATTCAGGAACTATGCCTGCAAAGTTTTTATAGCCTTGGGCTTGACCCCGCAAAACACGATTTCCGCTTCGTCGAGGATGATTGGGAGAACCCTACTCTTGGGGCGTGGGGCTTAGGCTATGAAGTTTGGTGTGATGGTATGGAAGTATTGCAGTTCACTTACATGCAGCAGATTGGCGGCATAGAATGCAATCCTATCCCGGGTGAACTGACCTATGGGCTCGAACGCCTTTGCATGTACTTGCAAAATGTGGATAATGTCTGGGATTTAAAATGGAACGATAAAGGAGTTACCTACGGGCAAGTTTTTAAAAGAACGGAAATTGAATACTCTGCATATAATTTCGAGCACGCCGATACAATAATACTCAAGCAGCATTTTAGCGAGCATGAAAGCGAGTGTGAGAAACTTTTGGAAAAAAATCTGGTACAACCTGCTTATGACCAATGCCTCAAAGCCGGCCATATCTTTAACCTTCTCGACGCGCGTGGCGTAATCAGTGTGACTGAAAGAGCATCTTACATAGCGAAAATTCGCAATATCTCACGGAAGTGCTGTGAAAGCTGGCTGGCTAAATCAGAGGCAGCCTGACATGAAGAAGGGGAAGCTGAGGAAAATTGGCTATATAGTTGAAGCGTTCTTTGGATATATTTTATATTTTATATTTCTTATTTTGCCTATCGACTGGAGCTCGGCAATCGCAGGGTGGTTTGGCGAGATTATAGGCCCCAAACTCAGAGTGTCAAAGGTAGGATATGATAATCTGACCAGGTGTTTTCCTAAAATGCAGGAGTCTGAAAAAAAGCGCATTATCCGACAGATGTGGAACAATTTAGGGCGAATAGCGGGTGAGCTGCCTCACTGGCCAAGAATGTCCAGCGCTGAGTTCGCACGCAGGGTTAAATTTATAAATCCATATCGTAACAGCCCCAAGCAAGGCGTTGTATTTCTTGCAGCACATATCGCCAACTTTGAATTGGCTTCTAAGATCTCTCAAGAATTAGATCTAAACTTAAGCTTTATATACAGGCCAGCGAACAATCCTTATATTGATCGCCTGATAAATTCTCTGCGTAATAGATGCGGGGTCAAACTCTACCCCAAAGGAGTAGCCGGATTACGCGAGATATATAAAGCATTGCATCATGGGACTAAAGTGGCGTTTCTTGTCGATCAAAAGGTGAACGACGGCGAAGATATTGATTTCATTGGCATCTCTGCAAAAACTACCACTCTGCCTGCAAAGCTCGCCTTGAAGTTTGGCTCAAAGATTATTCTATCTCGGGTAGTACGCACCAAAGGCGCCCATTATCAAGTTGAATTTTATGATCCTTTGACTATTTCCGCACATGATACTGCAATTTCAATCACCACAAGAATTAACTCTGAAATCGAAGGCTGGGTTAGAAAAAACCCCGAGCAATGGTTTTGGATTCACAAACGGTGGGGATAAATTAGAAGTGCTCATTAGATATAAAACCCGAAAACTATTGCAAGTTATTTAAGTTTATTTATATTTTCATGTAGTTCACATTTTGGATCGGATTATGAAGATTGAAGTTAAGCGTAATGACTTGTTAAGAATACTAGAGCACGTACAGTCGGTTGTAGAAAAACGGAATGCTATTCCAATACTATCAAACGTCAAAATCACCGCGACAAGTGATGGCACACTGGAGCTGGAAGCTACCGATATGGATATATCGATTTCGGATAGCGTGAAGTGCACCGTACTGGAGGCCGGTAACATTACGTTGCCAGCAGCTACATTCTATGAAATTGTCAGAAAATCACCGGAGAAGACTGCGGTGCTCATTGATACCACCCAGCAACCTTCACTGGGCCTTATCACTATTGGCACCAGTGAGTTTAACTTGCCGACTCTACCAGCCGAAGAGTTCCCTTCATTCCAGGTAGGTAAGGCAACCAATAAGTTTCATATACATTCGGAAATCTTAAAAAACTTGTTAGCAAAAACCCGCCATGCGATTTCTAACGATGAAACCAGATATTATCTCAATGGGATTTACCTCCACCCGGCTACTTCTGATGAAGGTGGTCAGGTTCTCAGAGCGGTTTCTACCGATGGACACAGATTGGCGCGCGCACAAACCCTCTTACCCGAAGGTTGCGAAGCGATGGCTGGAGTTATTATACCTAAGAAAGCAGTAGGAGAGATTATCAAGCTTCTGGAAAGCTACGTTGGCGAGGTTGAGGTTTCACTTTCTGACAAAAAGATTTCTCTGAAAATTGGCACCACTGATTTTTATTCCAAACTAATAGACGGAAAATTCCCGGATTATGAGCGTGTCATTCCTAAGAACAATGATAAATATATGGAAGTCTCGCGGGAAAATCTTCTGCGCTCCATAGACCTGGTGATCTCCATCTCTAATGATAAAACCCGAGCAGTGAAGTTTAATATTGAACCTTCAAAGCTTACGGTTTTAGCAACCAGTGAAATCAATGGGAATTCAAAGGGCGTGCAAGAAATGCCTGTCAATTATAACTCCAGCGAAATTATCACTATTGATTTTAATTCGCGCTATGTGCTCGATTCTTTGGGTGCTATTGACGGAGATACTGTGCGTGTTGCGTTATCATCAGGCGCTGGGGCTGTAATCGCCCAGGACGCTAATGAGAATAACTGCATTTACATACTAATGCCAATGCAAGTATAACATAAAAACTGGTTCACTTTGCTTTTGAAACGTGGTAATTATAGCCCCCCTTACGTCGTTGCGAACCCCCTCTTGCGGGGTGAAGCAATTGTAAGTCGTAAGGTTTACGCAACACTTAAACTTATAACTCCACCCTAGCAACTGGATCGCCACGGAGCTAAGCTCCTGCGCGAAGACGGAGATTTGCTGCACTTTAGAGTAAACTATTTTTATGTGAGATATACTCAATAAGTAGCCAAAGCCTTTCAAAAACTGGTTCACTTTGCTTTGGAATCATGATAATTATAGCCGTTAATCAAAGGCAAATCTAACTGTTTACAAGGTATAAAAGTGGCTCAAATAATCAAAGGCATAACTGGTGACTGGGAAGTTGTAATTGGATTAGAAGTGCATGCCCAGGTGGTTTCAAATGCTAAGCTATTTTCAGATAGCTCAACTGAGTTTGGTGCAGAACCCAACACCCAGGTGTCGTTTATTGATGCAGCCATGCCAGGCATGCTGCCGGTAATCAATGAAAAATGCGTAGAGCAGGCAATAAAAACCGGCTTGGGTTTAAATGCCCAAATCAATCTGGAGTCGGTATTCGATCGCAAAAATTACTTCTACCCTGATTTGCCACAGGGCTATCAGATCTCACAGTTTCATAACCCGATTGTGGGCAAAGGTGTTGTCCATATCGATATGCCAGATGGCAAACGTATCGAAATAGGAGTCACCCGGCTACATTTAGAACAAGATGCCGGCAAGAGCTTGCATGATCAAAGTCCAACGGAAACTTTTATCGATCTTAACCGCGCTGGTGTCGCACTTATGGAGATAGTTAGCGAACCCGATATTAGAAGCAGTGAGCAAGCTGGCGAATATATGAAAAAGTTACGCGCCATTTTGCGATACCTAGGTACCTGTGATGGCGATATGGAAAAAGGCTCAATGCGTTGCGATGCAAACGTTTCAGTTCGTAAAGTTGGAGATGCTAAACTAGGCACACGAGCTGAAGTCAAAAATGTAAACTCAATTCGCAACCTAATGCGCGCAATTGATTTTGAAGCAGAGCGCCAAGTAAGCCTACTGGAGTCTGGCAGCGAGGTAGTTCTGGAAACCCGCCTTTTTGATGCCAATACTGGGCAAACTCGCTCTATGCGCTCCAAGGAAGAAGCCCATGATTACCGTTATTTCCCAGACCCGGATCTATTGCCGCTGGTCTTTACTCAGGAGATGGTCGATCAAATCAAGAAAACTCTTCCAGAGTTGCCTGATCAAAAAATCGAACGCTATACCAAACAGCTCGGGCTTTCTCCTTATGATTCGACCGTACTGGTAGCAGAAAAAACTACGGCAAAATATTTTGAAGAAGTGGCAGAAGCAGTAGATGCCAAGCTTGCAGCTAACTGGATTACCGGTGAGCTGTTTGGCAAACTAAACAAGATAGGTAAAGAAATCGAAGATTCTCCAGTACAGCCCAACCAGCTTGCACAACTGATTGGACTGATTACTGACAACACCATCTCAGGTAAGATTGCCAAGCAGGTATTCGAGATTATGTTTGAAACCGGAGAAGATCCGGCTACTATCGTCGAATCTCACGGGTTAAAGCAAGTTACTGATACCGGCGCTATTGAAAAAGCGATAGATGAAATTCTGCAACAAAATCAGGATAAAGTCGCTGAATTTAGATCGGGCAAAGATAAACTGTTCGGTTTCTTCGTCGGGCAAATTATGAAAGTCACTCAGGGCAAAGCAAACCCGCAGGTTGTGAATGACATTTTGCTGCAAAAACTCAAGGGGTGATCTCCTTTCACTTGCAAATGTAGGTCGAGCAAATTAACCACCTGCTGGTTAAAAATCAACCACTCAGTGGTTAATTTTTGCTTGCCCTAATCCTTGAAAAAATCAGAACTGCGTATACAATAGTCCTGCAAAACTAGAACAAAGCATATGTTAGTTTTAATAGATGAAAGTGGTTGCACTGGTTTTAAACCCACTTCATCAACGCACTTTGTTATTGGTATGATTATATTTGATACGTTTAAGGACGCAGAAAAAGCAGCCAGTATAATCACCAACCTTAAAAAAGAAGTGGGATTTAAAAGAGAATTCCGCTTTAGCTCTTGCGATAACCGTAAACGTGATTTGTTTTTTGAAGCCATTAAGAAGGCATGCTTTACAATCAGATTATTTGTTGTAGAAAAGAAGCTTATATACAGCCCAGAATTAAAGGTAAAAGATGACTTGTTTATTAATTATTGCCTTAAGAGCCTGATGAAAGATGGCGCCCATCGCATCAGCAACGCAGTTATTAAGGTTGATGGAAAGGGAAGTAGAGTTTTTCGCAAGAGTTGCGAAGCCTATTTAAGAAAACAAATGCCTACAGGCACAATAAAGGATATAAAGTTCTGCGATTCTAAAAATGACATTTTAATTCAGCTTGCTGATATGGTTGTAAGTGCTTATTCCCGACCTTACAATAATTCTAATAAAGCAGATGCATTTAAATGGCGTAATATGATTGAGAATAAAATAGAAAATATCTGGAATTTTCGCTAATTAATAAAGGCGCCCTGCCGCCTAGCCTAGTATCAGACATGTACACCAAAGGGTGCCGATTCGGACAACGAGGGCATTTGTACTAATATGCTATAACTTTTATAGCGCAATGTCAATATTTTTAGGCACATATAGGACTGCCCTCAAGGGCTGGTTTGAAAGATATTTCGTACATACACATCTTGCAAATTAATCATACATATAAGTATAACCCACCTTAATATCCATTTCATTAACTTTAAATTGTTGCTAGATTGTAATAAGAAGAACCATTTTGGCTATATGGAAAACTCAGTAAGCCTGCATTTTAAGCATAATGACCTCCTGCCAGCCCTGTATGGCGAGAAGAATGCCAATATTGCTTATATAGAAAAGAAACTAAATGTCCAGATCGCTACAAGAGGCAATTTCCTGGCTATCTCTGGTGGCAGCAATGAAGTGGCTGTAGCAGCAGAGCTGCTTGAAACTTTGTACAACAAAGTCGAGCAAGGCCAGGAAAGCATATCCCATGAAGATATTAAGTTTGCGATCCAAAGAATTGATAGCAATACCAATACCCGAACCGGCGACGGGGTTTCCCAAAGCGGGCATGTTTTGCACACGCGTAAAAAGAATATATTTGCCTACACTGAGAATCAGCAAAAGTACCTGGAGCAGCTCAATGAGAAAGACATTGTTTTTGGTATAGGAGTCGCCGGCACAGGCAAGACATACCTGGCAGTTGCTATGGCGGTGACCATGTTTATCGAAAAAAAAATTGAACGCATAATCCTTACGAGACCTGTGGTGGAAGCCGGTGAGAAGCTTGGATTTCTTCCAGGGGATATTCGTGAAAAAGTTGATCCTTACTTGCAACCGCTATATGACGCTCTCTATGAAATGCTGCCTGCTGAAAACGTTGAACGTTATATAGCAACTAAAGAAATTCAGCTCGCACCACTCGCTTTCATGCGCGGCCGAACCTTGAACAAAGCCTTTGTTATCCTTGATGAGGCGCAAAATGCCAGCATCACGCAAATGAAAATGTTTCTCACCCGACTCGGCGTGGGCTCAAAGATGGTAATCACAGGCGACCTTTCTCAAATCGATCTACCCTCGCCGGCACAGTCCGGCCTTATAGATGCCATAGAGAAACTCAAGCATCTCCAGGAAATCGGTATTGTGCGCTTTAATAATACAGATATAGTCAGACATTCATTAATAGGAAAAATTATCGATGCCTACGAGCAAAGCCACTGATGTTCTCCAAATTGATTATGTTACAGAAGATCCACGCTGGAAAATCAAAGGGTTAAAACCCAAAACCCGCAAGGCTGTGCAGGCAACACTACAGCAGCTTGGTTATTTTCAGTCATTACGCCAATGCTCATTAACTATTCTGCTCACCGGCGATAATAAGCTTAAAGAACTTAACAAAGGTTTCCGCAACAAGAACCAGCCTACCAATGTGCTTTCATTCCCTGGCTATAGCCTACAAGAGGGTAATTTTAGTCCTATCCTTGAAAGCGGTGAGAAGTTCCCCTATATTGGAGATGTTGCAGTTAGTTATGATTGTGTATATATTGAAAGTGGGGGACAGGCAAAAGACTTTATGAATCATTATTTACATCTTATTATACACAGTGTATTGCATCTGTTAGGTTATGATCATATCAAACCAAAGCAAGCAAAGAAAATGGAGAACATAGAAATAATAGTTTTATCACATTTAGGAATTGGCAACCCTTATGAAATATAAATTTCAATCAACAATTGGTTAGAAAATGGCAGATAATATAGATCCAGACCCTGGGCAGAATAAAAACTATAAGAAAACTCGCTTGCTTGAAAGAGCAACTAAGTTTTTTAAGCGAGTTTTTGGCATTAAATCCCATGCCTCGTTTGAGGAATCAGTTTCCGAACTCATCCGCGAGCATGATGAAGATAACTCGGTGCATGAAGAAGAAAAAACCATTCTACAGAACATCATCACCTTTGGCGAGCTGGAAGGTGGCGATATCATGCTGCCGAGGACAGATATCATTGCTGTTCCAGCGAACATCAGACTCGAGGATCTCAAGCAAGTGTTCCTTAAACATGGCCACAGCCGTATTCCTATATTTAATGGCTCGATTGACCACATTATTGGCTTTGTCCACCTCAAAGATTTCTTTCGCAATATCGTGAGTAAAGACCGATATAACCTCAAGGAAATTACCCGCGAGCTTATCTTTGTCCCTAGCACCATAAAGGTACCGGATCTTCTTACCAGGATGAAAAACTCATCTGTGCATATCGCCATAGTTCTCGATGAATACGGCGGAACTGACGGCCTGCTTACCATTGAGGATATCGTTGAGGAAGTGTTAGGCGAAATTAAAGATGAATACGATGATGAAGAGCCAGATAACTCTATAAGGCAGGAAGAGGACGGTATTGTTATAGATGCTAAGGCAAGAGTGAGTGAGGTTGGGAAAGCTCTGAAGATAAAATTCCCTGAAGATAATGTTGAATTTGATACCCTGGGTGGATTTATCATTACCTACTTAGGCCGCATCCCCTTGAAAGGCGAAAAATTCTCGCACCCGCTTGGGCTAACCATGGAAATCACCGATGCTGATAACCGAAAAATTAAATTCGTGAAGATACTTAACAGAAAAGATGAAGCTTGATGGCGGAGTTACCGTCATCAGTTCTTGCGCCATGGAACCGTCGTTGCGAGGAGCGTGAGCGACGCGGCAATCCAGTCATAAGGCTGGTGTAAAAATTCAAATATTACGCAAGCATTAAGGCTGGTTCGCCACGCCCAAGATGGGCTCGCGGATGACGTCGATTTGCCGCCATTTCTGGTTCGAACTGACGACTATTCTACTTCACAAACTCGATTTTGACTACTTCAAAGTAACGGTGTCCTGCAGGAGTTACAACCTCAATTGAGTGGCCGGTTTTCTTGCCGAGCAATGCTCTTGCTACAGGTGAAGTGACTGAAATATGCTTATTATGAGCATCAGCTTCAAACTCGCTCACTATCTTATAGATTATGGTCTCATCAGTTTCTTCGTCAATCAGGGTCACAGTAGCTCCGAATTGCACACTATCTCCTGAGAGCTGTGATATATCAACCACATGTGAACGCGAGAGTTTATAATCCAAATCTTTAATCTTTGCCTCGATGAAGCCTTGTTTTTCCTTAGCTGCATGATACTCCGCGTTTTCAGAAAGGTCGCCATGAGCACGCGCATCGGCAATCGCCCGGATGACTTCCGGTCGGTGAAGCGTTTTAAGCTCGTACAACTCTTTCTCTAACCTGGTATGAGTCTCTTGACTCATCGGAAATTTGGTATGTGGCATATTACTAAACTCTACTCTTATCGGTTCCCCATTATAACCTAACCAGTGAAAATTGACAACAAACAAGTCAATAGTGCATTACTTAGTTATGCTTACAACACAAATTATTTTGTGTTACAATCAAGTCCAAATTACTTTAACATTACCTGATGTCTATCACTCACTTACGCCTGGTTAATTTTCGCAACCATACCAACCTTGAATTTGCAAGTCCGGCTAAGTTTATTAATATAATTGGAGCTAATGGCAGCGGCAAAACCAATATTCTAGAGGCTATATCACTGATCGCTCCCGGCAGCGGTTTGCGCAGCGCTAAACTCGAACACATAACAAATTTCACGGATAAAGCTAATGGCTGGGGAGTTATGGCCACCCTAAACCATGACAATGATGAAAACCACATATCGAGCCGCTATGCGCACAAAACCAAGCGTTGCCTGCAAATTAATAACACTGTCCTCAAGCAAGGTGGCGATGTTCTGGAGCACTTGCGCATTATATGGCTTACACCTCGACTCGATTGCGTGCTGGCTGAGTCTTCCAGCATAAAGAGAAAATTTTTTGATCGCATCTGCTATAATTATTTTCCCGCACATGCTGGAAGCGTAAGCCGCTATGAGAAGGCTATGCGCTCGCGCAACCGCCTGCTTCTGGATAAAATTGATGACGACAGCTGGCTTTCCAGCTTCGAGGAGATCATGGCCGTCGAAGCGATAAAGATTGCCCACATTCGCGAGAATTCGCTGAACATACTTAAGGGGGGGTTAGCAGATTTCACCAGTTCTTTTACAAAGCCCATCCTCAGCATTACCGGCAAACTTGAGGACTTACTGGCTACCCTCCATCCCGAACAGGCTTTCGGCGAAATAAAGCAATTGTTTAAAAGCAATCGTATAGCTGATGCCCGAGCCAAACGCACTCTTTTTGGTAGCCATAAAAGTGAGATTACCGCTAGACATCTGGCTAAAGGCACTCCGGCCACTTTCTGCTCAACAGGAGAACAAAAGGCCATGCTCATCTCTCTGATACTGGCCCAATGCTATTCAATAAAAAAAATATTTAATGGTAGCATAATACTATTACTTGATGATATATTCTCTCACCTTGACCAAGCGATGAGAAATAATCTGCTGCAAGAAGTTATTAGACTGGACATTCAAGCCTGGTTTACTTCTACAGAAGAAGCTTTCGATAATTCTCTTTGTAAAGATTACGTTAAGATAGCAGTTTAATAGGTTGATTTATATATCTTTTATTGCTATCTATTTATATTACAGCTAAGGGTAAAAGCTCAGTTTTAACTAACTTGTTATAGTGGGGTAACATGTCAAAAATAGTTATTTATACGCAATCTAATTGCAGACAAAGTGAAAAAGCCAAACAGTTGATTCAGTCAAAGAATCTGACTTTTGTAGAAAAGGATATTACTTATGATGTCCTGGTAAAAAGAGAGATGATAGAAAGAACCGGCGGCAAAGCTACAACGCCACAGATTTTTATCAACGGGAAACATATCGGTAATTACGAAGACTTATCTAAATCAGGCATACCTAAAACCGGGTAATTTACTTAGCAAAGTCGTATATGATAAGCGACCTTACCCCTGAAGAAGTATCGTATGCCCTAAATAGAGCCTCGGGCTTTAAGATGCAGCTTATCAACATCGATCCGAATTTTGTTTTTAGCTGGCTTAAAACTCTGTATAACGATTTATTTCTCGATACTCATTTTTCCGAACCTGCCATTAGTTTAACTATGGATGAGAATCTATTTAAGTTAATTTCGCAACTAGTGCATGATTTTAACATTGTGAAATTTGCAGAAGACTTTATGCAACTCCGGCCTTTTGATTATGGCAATAGTCTTACCCTTCGCATCTTTCTTACTGAAATCTGCAAAACCCCGGACTTTAGAGCAAAGCTCCCTCAAGGTCTTGATTTTAGACGTATACCGATAGCAGAGTTGAACGATGACTCTTATGCCAATCTTATAGCAGCCGCCTTAGATAAAAATTATGACACTCACTTACCTCTAGACTATGAAGCCTGGGCGCCTTTCCCCTCTTCAGAAGCTGCGGTTGCAGGATACCGCTTTTTAACTTTTACCGGCAATTACTTCGTAACGCTTGATGGCGGCATTGTTTCCTGCGATGCAATTGCTAAGGAGCTCGAACAGTTTTTAAACTCAGGAGGGCATCCTTCCGAATTTACCGTAGCGACAACCCAAATAGAAAGGTATATCAGCACAGAAAAAATAACCGAGATCGATTTTGAGGGGCAAATCCCGCTTTTCTGTTTGGACACAGATTATTTTACCGGGCTATTGATTAAAACTGAGCTCCCTATTTTCAGTCAGGAACTAATCCACCAAAAGCTCACGGCTCTGGATGTCCCTTATAGTCAGTTTAATCACCCAGTAGTCATCCGTGCGGCTCCCAGAATCAAAGCACTCCGCCCTCTGGTATTAGATGCGGTAGCGAACATGTTCAAAAACAAAGCCCCGGCTTTAGGCAAAAAGCCTAAATTCTTCATGAGTATGGGAGGCATCGGTTCAGGCAAAAGCCATCTTGAGAAATATGCCGAAACCAACACAAACAATAACGTGGTATTTTCATCAATCGATATCGCACGCCAGTATAGCAAAACCATTGAGCTCTACCACAAATGCAATCAGCATAGCGATGACTATAAATCCCTGGCCATGTTTGCCTATGTGGTCATGGGTGAAGTCATCAATCAGGCAATCGCCGGCGGCTACAATTATTTCCGCGATAGCACTGGCATCCCCTACCTGGGTAGAAATAGCAGCTATATCAAGATAATGAAAATGGCCGGTTATGAAACCTATGTGATTGCAGCTGCAGCCCCTATATATATAATGCCTGATCGTACCGACCTCAATGAGCCCATCCATATACGAGTTATACACCGCTTTGAGAAGTATAACCGGGCAGTGCCCTGGGATATAGTGATCAGCAAAAATGTCCAGTACCCGCTAGCACAAATGCAGGCAGCGCTGGATCCATTCCTCGATCACCTCCTGGTTTTTGACACTATGATGCCGCGCAAGCAAACCTATGTTCTGGCAAAAACCTTCAGCGTAACTGCTTCACAGCTCAACAGGATCATGATGACTATGGCGGACAAAACCGCTTTAGTCGCCTTGCTGCATGAGT
>Ga0207081_1004_pt1 | contig 31223 bp, 17 predicted proteins | sample Alteio_BWMinHeat_59_FD_153524 | JGI IMG/M metagenome (GOLD analysis project Ga0207081, IMG submission 153524) | Enriched cells from forest soil in Barre Woods Harvard Forest LTER site, Petersham, Massachusetts, United States -... | ecosystem: Environmental > Terrestrial > Soil > Temperate forest >... | reverse complement strand
TAGAAAAACCGAAGTCAAAAAAAACAGTAAATAATTCATCTAAGGCAGCTTTGCCTGTAACGTTTGCCGGGAACCCTGATGTTACTGCATTAGCAGGAATATGGAAGGGCAGGGATATTTCATTGAATGAACTTCGCGAAAAAGCCTGGGGTGAGCGTTTATGAGCTTAGTAAATTGCGATACAAATATTTTCATTTTTGCAAAACGGCTTTTTATCGTTACTTCATGATTCCCTGCGGAACATCAGGAAGAACACGGGTATTACGCTTTTAATACCTGCGCTGCCTTACCATAAGCCCATCAAAAACAGTGAATGTATTTTCTGTAGCAATTTTATATTCCTGAAATAATTTGTGTACTATAACTCCGGGTGCTTCAGGTTCATATTTTTCCAGCCTTAAATAAATAACGCCTTTCGCCGGCCTGTAATTATGCTTATAAATTAGTTCACCATAATCTCTGTCGAATGTAAGAATTACCCTTTCCTCAGTTAAGGCTAGTTTCATTACATATTCGTCAGACACGCCTGGGTAATCTTCTCCGATTGCGATAACATCATAGCCTTTGTTGCGTAAAAAACGAATACTTGCAATCGGGAAATTCTCATTAGCAAGTAATTTCACTAAGATGATTTTTTTAGCGTCGTTATAAATAATCCATCCTGCATACACTCATAAACATAGGCGAAAATAGCCTGGATGCTATCTTTTGTGAGGCGGGGATAATTTTCAAGTATTTGTTCCTCAGTCCAACCTTGTGCAAGGAGGCTGATCAAATGATCTACTGAAAGACGTGTACCTTTAATGGTAGGCTTACCAAGTAAAACACCTTTATCTGATACGATATAGTCCTGCCAATTCATAATACGAAATTATAAAAAAATATTAAAGTATCGTTACCGTTCCGGATTGGAGCGTGAGGGCATGATCTTCCTTAATCAACCCGGTTACAAACCGGCCTATTTTTTATAGACACAGGTGGCACTGCGGAACACCCGCGCCAGGCGGTTATTCATAAATATCTTTTCTGTCGCCTAGTTCAACTACATCTACAATAAGTATGTTATCATAAATATCGTAGATAATACGGTAATCAGAAACCCTGATCCGATAACCTTTTTTCCCTTTTAATTTCAGGTATCCGAAAGGGCGCGGATTGCCAGCCAAAGCATAAATAGCCGTTTTGATATTGGAGTAATAGGGCTCGCCAATTTTCTCCAACGTCTTTAATACCCTTTTTTTAATGCTTATTTGATAAGCCATTTATTTTTTCTTTCGGCGATTGGCTTCAATGATTTTAAATGCTTCATCAATAGGGATAGAAGGCTCATTGTCTGCATGGGCTTCATCATATAAGCGGATGTCATCCAACTCTTCCAGGTCTTCCATGATTTTTTTAAATTCCTGCATCGCAAGTACAACGGAAAGTTTGTTTCCTGAATTATCTGTAATGTATTGCGGGTGTATGTTAATCATAAATTTATTATTTAATGACACCACAAATTTAGCTTACGAATTTACATATTTTCATGCAAATCAACGGCTATAAAATAAACAAACAATACTTTTTGGCTCTGAGCAGACGGGACAATCGACCGCAAAACCCCGACCGGAAGAGCTTGTGAATATCCGCTGACCTGGATTGACCTGTATATACATACTCATTCGACAACGACTATAGCGGCAAGGATATTACACTACCACATAGGAGGATGAAGGGCGACCAGTTGGATAGCTTTATTTGGCTGTATCAAGTCAGTTCCGTTTGCAAAACAGCTTCTTACCATTACTTCCTGATGCTCTACGGAACATCAGGAAGAACACACCTTAAACATGCAGAAGAACACCGATTGAAAAACAGCCATCAGGACAGATAGTATTCCGTAAGTTTTTAGCATATTGCATGGAAATAAAAAACTACATTTGTAACACAGATCAAATGTGTTATGCCGGAAATAATTGTGAAATATAAGAATGCAAAAGCCCTCAATGCTTTAAGGGATTTTGCCAAATATTTTGATTTTGTTTTAGAAAAACCGAAGTCAAAAAAAACAGTAAATAATTCATCTAAGGCAGCTTTGCCTGTAACGTTTGCCGGGAACCCTGATGTTACTGCATTAGCAGGAATATGGAAGGGCAGGGATATTTCATTGAATGAACTTCGCGAAAAAGCCTGGGGTGAGCGTTTATGAGCTTAGTAATTTGCGATACAAATATTTTCATTTTTGCAAAAAGGCTTCTTATCATTACTTCCTGATGCACTGCGGAACAGGAAGAACTAATTATATCGCAGCATCGAGAAAAAATTCAAACTGAGATACAACCAAACTTTCAACTAAATTTGTTTGTTAATCTACTGTTATTGCGAAAAAATATAAATTATTTTCCGAGAAAACGTGTAGTTATACTTACCTTTGAAAAGATATATAAACGACAAAAGCCACCAGTTGGATGGAGGCTTTTGACAAAAAGATAAAAGGAACTTTGATTGATCGTCAGCAAAGTTAACACTATAATTGAGCTTTGCAATACTTTTCATATCTTTTTTTCAATTATTCCATCCATATCCTGAGCTGCGTTGTTTATTAAATTTTATTTAATAACCCATTCAACAAAAGGAGATGCAATTAGTAATTAAGTACCAAGACAGGATCACGACAACATCAATGATTGTCGCTGAAATTTTTGAAAAACGGCACGACAACGTGTTGAGGGATATTTATAATCTCGAATGTTCCCCCGAATTTAGATCCCTCAATTTTGAGGAATCCTCTTATAAGACATCGCAAAATAAAAATGCACCTATGTATTTTATTACAAAGGATGGTTTTATGATGCTTGCAATGGGATTTACTGGCGAGAAAGCCACCAAATTCCGAGAGGCATTTATAGCGGCCTTCAATAAAATGGAGAAGGCGTTATTCGAAGCTAAAACACCAAAATTAATTCCCACATACCAAGCGAGAATTTTAAGCATGCCAGCAAAAAGCTGTCCGGTGGATAGATGGTGCATCTTTGACCAAGCAAGCGAAATAATGCTACTTATTGAAAAAGAGGTCGGGAGTATATCTCAATACGATTTGGCTGATGGGTCTATAGGGATTCATTGGGCTAAATACCGGGAGGGAAAGCCATGGACTAAAACTGCATCAACTTATTGGCATGAATTCAATGATAAGAGAGGGAATCAACAAAGTAAATGTTACGAATATTCAGAACTTGAATATTTTAAAATATGGCTAAAAACAACATATAAGCCGGTACATTTATACGAGTATTTGCATAATAAGTTTAAAAAAGATATACTGATGCTTCCAAGGGTTGAGGCGTTTAAGCCTAAGCTATTAAAAAGCGGTAAGGCTGCATAAAATACGATTTTCAAAAGGGGCATCGCGCCCCTTTTTGCTTTTTAGGAATTCAACAATATGTATCATGGAGATAGTAACAACCGCAGCAGTAACAGCGCGGATTAAAAAAATAGATGAACAAGAAAATGATATTTTAATAAAGCAACTATTGGAAAATGCTAAGGCGGCAATATTTGGCGCTGTAGAACTTCATAATAAACCCATTTTCCCATGTAGGTATGAGGTATCTATAATTCTCACAATAAACGCTTGGGAAATGGCTACAAAAGCCTTTATACTTAGGCATTATCCAGGAACAAATATATTTGAAGATGACGGCAAGACTAAACCGTTTGATAAGTGCGTAAGTTTTATTACTCATCAGTTAGGAAAAGAATTTTTACCAACCCAAGAGAGTATTGAATTGCTTTATAAATACAGGTGTGAGATTATTCATTTTTTAGGTCAAGGTATTGAAGCAATTCTATATTCGCTTTTAAGACCGAATATTTTATTTTTTTCAGACTTCTTAAAAAAATATTTTGAGATTGATTTAAGCGATGAGGCTAATTTAATAATCCTGCCTATTGGTTTTAAGCGTATAATTTCTCCCATTGATTTTTTAAATGAAAAATCTTTAGAAGGTAATGCATTTGTAAGGAGCCTCATTGATAGCATAAAAAAATCTGCGCAAGCACTTGCGGATAGTGGATTTGAAGATGGGGTACTATGCAATTACAAAATGCACATTGAGAAGGAGCATAATATTAAGAATGCAGATATTATAGTTGGGGTAACACAGGATAAGGAAAAAGCAACATTCGATGTAGATTTCAATAAAAAAATGAGGTTAACATCAGATACTAATGCGCAAGTAATTAGGCTTGACGAAGAAAGTATATTTAGAGACCATTTCTTTATGACCTATACTGTATTATTGGAGAGAGCAAAAAAGGAAATTGAAGGATTTAAGTTAGGGCAAAAATTTAATAAGCTACTTATTAAAATAAAAAACGATGAGAATTTATTTAGAAAAAGGTGTTTGGATATAAACCCAAGACCTAAAAGTATCTATAAACCGTACTACAGCGAATTGGCAATTGAATTTCTTAAAAAGGAATGGGGAGAAGCGACTTAATGGAATCCATCAAAGATTGTACATTTTTGGGTAAGATAATATCTAATCCTAAGCTCATCAAATTTTAGATATAATTAATAACAACAATTAATCTATTTAACATGAAAGAACAACTTATTACATGTCCTAATTGCAATCGAAAATTTCCTTTGTCAGAAGCGATGCAACATGAAATTGAAGAAAGAGTACAATCAGAACATCAACAAGAACTTGAAGACATTAAAGCTAAACACGCGAGAGATATTGAAAAGATAAAAAATGATACGGCAAAATTTGCTGCTGAAAAGGCAAAGGAGGAAAACGAAACTGAACTTACAGACTTGAAAGCACAAGTAGAAGAATTTAAAACTAAAACACGAGAATTTAATAAAAAGGAATTGGGCTATCTAAAACGAGAAAGAGAAATCAAGGATAGAGAAGATCAAATTAAAATCGAACAACAACAATTTATCAACAAAAAAACAGGAGAATTAGAAGTTTCAATAAAAGAAAAATTGGAACTTGATTTTAAAGGGAAACTATCGGAAAAGGATCTTAAGATTACAAGACTAGAAGAATTGGCAAATAAACTTCAAAAAAATGCACAACAAGGTTCAACTGAAGAACAAGGAGAGGCTTTCGAACAAGAGTTAGAAAATATTTTAAAGAATTGTTTTGCAATTGACGAATTTGATCCTATACCAAAAGGCAAGCGTGGTGCTGATATTATTCACAAAGTTAAAACCGAAAACTTGAAGAACTGTGGGACAATAATTTGGGAAGCAAAAAATGCTGAGAATTGGAATGATAATTGGATTACAAAATTGAAGGACGATCAAAGACAAATAGGTGGTGAAACAGTTGGGATAATTGTTTCGAAAGTCCTGCCTAAAACCATAAAACATTTTGGCTGCCAAGATGGGATTTGGATAAGTAACCCTTACTGTATGATTGGTCTAGCAACTGCTATGCGAACAAAATTTCAGGAACTTCATCAAACTAAAGCCGCAATCGCTGGTCGTTCCAGCATTATGGATTTGATTTATAATTACGTCACGGGATCAGACTTTAGAACAAGAATTGAAACAACAGCCGAGGCTTTAAAGGAAATGAAATCTGATATTGACAAAGAACGTTCCGCTATGGAAAAAAATTGGGCAAAGAGAGAAAAACAACTTTACCGTGTTGTACAAAATATTGCTGGTGTATATGGAGATTTGACTGGCCTTGGCGCAAATTTACATAGAGTAGAAACATTTGAACTCGAATCCGGAGATAACAAATAAATACATTTTTCTACTCCCTGGGGTCGCAACAGGGTTTAGAGGCCTCACTCCGGGTAAACCAGATTGCGGCAGATGTTCATTTAGGGCATTTGGTGCTATATATTCACCCTGATTTCGAATCGGCATTCTTTGGTATTAAGTAAAATCAAAGTATCAGCACATATTATCAAAATCAGCTTATATTTACAGTATTAATTTTTTATATTATTTTAATTAATTATATAACTTATAATATAACACAGCACTTTTCCAAAAAACTGGCCGACTGTGCTGTGTTATAAATTTATTTTCAAATATCACGTCATTTCGCAGCGGAGCGGAGAAATCTCCTGAGCTTTAGCAAGTAGCCAAATCACGAGCAGCGGTAACACATATTAAACCGTAACATTTAATGAAAAAAAGGGGGTACTGCGATACGTTATACGATAATTCTATTATATCATTTTTCAAACAGCTTGTCCATATCGGCTCATACTCATTGAGCCATTGAGCTATTAAGCCATTAAGCCCTTTACCGTATCATCGCCTGCCGGTCGGCATCAAGGCGCACTAAAATGAAAATGAGTATGCTGAAGGCGATCAGCGAAGAGCCCCCATAACTAATGAAGGGTAAAGTGATGCCAATTACCGGCATTAAGCCAATGGTCATGGAAATGTTCACCGCAAAATGGAAGAATAGTATTGACGCCACACAATAGGCATATACCCGCGTAAACACAGACCGCTGTCGCTCACCAATAAACACTATCCTCAGCATCAGTGATATATATATGATCACCAGCAACGCGCTGCCCACAAACCCGAATTGCTCGCCAATGGCGCAAAAAATAAAATCAGTATTTTGCTCCGGTACAAATTGGTTCTTGGTGGAAGTGCCGTTCAAAAATCCCTTGCCCCAAAACCCACCGGAACCAATGGCAATTTTTGATTGCAATACGTTGTACTCAGAGCTATTGCCTTTTTTCTCCTCCCCTGCCACCATTGTTTTGTCATACTCATCCGGCACCTCCTTGCCCAATGTGGAAAATATACGGTCTATCTGATGCCGCTGCAGCACATGCTTAAATACAAAGGGCACTGCCACCTGGGAGAATAGCATACAGAAAAGCCATGTACCTATTAATATGATGCGGGGCACTATTCGCCTCAGCACGGTATTCCGCAGGAGCAGCCCTATCAGTATAGCAAGGGCAGTAAGCACTATGAACAATATTTTGCGCTCTACCAGCAAAGTGGCTAATACGAGCGCGACAACTGAAAAACCGATAACCAGCACTGAATTAGGCAGGCCCTCGCGGTACATGGCGAGGAAGAAGCAGAAATAAACAAGGGCAAGCCCCGTTTCCTTTTGCAGGATGATCAACACTGCCGGCGTCAGGGCAATGGCGACTGCCACCAACCTGTGTTTGAGCGTTTTGAAATTTGTTTCAGACAGTGACAGGAATTTGGCAAGCGCCAGGGCAGTAAATATTTTAGCTACCTCACCCGGCTGAAACCGGAAGCTGCCAACGCCCAGCCACGACCGCGATCCCTTCACATCTACTCCGGCGAATATGGTAACAACAAGGACTGCTAATGCAACGGTGTAGATGAGGAACGCAAACGATGAAAAGAACTTGCTGTCTGTAAGCAATATCACAAACCCAAGCAGCAGGGAATAACCAAACCATACCAATTGCTTCATGTAGCTCTTGTTCATCATTATGAGCGATACATCGGTAGTGCGGTGCTCTACAGAGAAAATAGCCATTATGCCTACCCCAACGAGCAGCACATAAAGCAGCAATACAACGCCGTCTATCCTGTAAAACAATGCTTTTCTTAATGAGCTCATACTTTCCTCCTGCTATTTACTATATACTATCTACCATTTACTATATACTATCTACTATATACTATCTACCATCTACTATTTACCATTAACCATTAACCATTAACCATTAATCATTATTTCTTGCTTCTTATGCTTCTTAACTGCTCATCCACCCACCTCATGAACATGGCGGAATCAGTTGCCTGCTTTATGCTGTCCAGCATATACTTCCTTTCCATTTTTGCCTGGTACACCTGGGCATCATGCAGCCGCGAAACAGAATCTATGGTATATACGTATTTATTTATGATGTGCGCATTGAGCATTTTATCCTCCATGGCCTTTCTTTTCACCGATACGCTGTCTTTAAGGTATTTTTCTATCAGCAAGCTGGCGATGGGCGCAGCCCATGTAGCGCCAAATCCCGCGTTTTCTATTGCAACAGCTATCGCTATTCTCGGGTTATACCTTGGAGCAAATGCTACAAACATAGAGTGGTTCGGCATTTTTATCACTTCGCCATTTACGATTGCCTTATTTTCCGCCGTCCCGGTTTTAGCGCAGATGGTTATTCCTTCAATTTTGGCCCCTTCTGCCGTGCCACTTTCCACCACATCCTGCATTGCCTGTTGCACTATGCCGAAGGTAGTATCCGGTATGTTGAGCACAACATGCTTCTCAAGGTAAGGTTTCAACATGGCGTCGTGCTCATTTTTGCCAATGGCCCTTACAAAATGCGGTGTATAATAATAGCCTTTATTGGCTATGATGCACATACCGTTTGCCATTTGCAGCGGCGTTAATGCCAGTTCCCCCTGCCCCATCCCAACAAATACAATGGTACATGAGTTCCACGAGAAATGATACCTGTTATTATAATAAGCTGAGTCTGGCAGCAATCCACGGCCTTCAAACGGGAGGTCTATCCCCGTCTGCCGCCCGTAACCAAAGGATGAAAAGTAATTATGCCATATTTGCAAGCCAGTTCTTACACTTCCAAAGTTCTTATAATCAACCGTAAGCCTGAATATATGGCAGAAATAAGAGTTGCAGGAATGTGCCAGCGCCAGCCGGAAATTTGCCGCATGGCCGGGGTCTTTATGCTCACACGCAATAGGCCGTCCGCACCCATTGTAGCTGCCCCGGCAACCTATGCCGAACGATGGTGTAATGGCTCCTACACTCAGCGCTACCAACCCGGTCATAGGTTTTATTGTAGAGCCCGGCTGGTAAGTGGCCTGTGTAGCACGATTGAATAAAGGGCGTGTGGGCTCACGATAGAGTGCAGCGTAATTTCTTGCGCGTTCCTTACCCCTCAATAAATTGGGGTCATAGGTGGGGCTGCTCACCATGGCCAGTATCCCGCCGGTTTGCGGGTCTATGGCTACCACACTGCCTATTTTATTGGCCATCAGTTTCTCGGCATAAGACTGCAGGTCTGCGTCCAGGTAGAGATCCAGCGATTTACCGGAAATTTCCTGGCTGTCAAGCGATCCTCCCCTATAAGGATCTCTTGGCCGGTTAAACTTATCTCTTTCTAAATAATGCACCCCACGCTGTCCGCGCAATGCTTCTTCATATTGCAGTTCCAGGCCGCTCAGCCCTGCATAATCTCCCTGCCGGTAACTCATGTATCGCGGTTTTTTGAGCATTTCAGGCGATACCTCGCCGATATATCCAAGCACTATACCAGCACTCGCGTTTTCATATTCCCGAATATTGCGTTCAACCAGCTCAAAACCAGTAAACAAATAAGCATTCTCCTGGAAGCGGGCAGTCTGCTCCTGGCTTAGCTGCTCCATAAAGGGGCTTTGGCGCACATCTATGTTCCTTTCCTGTACCCTTTTCATTATAGCGAGGTAGGTGGCCCTGTCAATGTCCAATGCTGCGCAAAACTGGACAGTGTCGAATGTTTTTGGCACATTATGCGGTGTAACCATCAGGTCGTAGACAATAGTATTCGACAGCATTACCTTGTTCTTCCGGTCATAAACGACACCACGCGGGGGATAAACTACCTTTTTGTAAATAGCGATGTCATTGGCTAAAATTTTATACTTCGCCTCAAAATTCTGTAGAAAAAAAAGCCGCAGCAATATCACAGACGCTACGCCTATAAATATAAAGCTAATGATGTATTGGCGCGGGTTTGCCGCTTGTGACATACGAAGGGGAAAATTGAATTTTGGCCTGTTGCAAAACTAACATAAAAAACATCGCCAACATAAAAATATCATGTGCTGACAGTCTGCGTTTTAACTATTTGTGTGTGTAAAGTGATGCTAAAAAAATGTTTGTTTTATTAAGGCTGCCTGATTAACTTTGCACTCCCTTACACGAGATCGTTAGTCCTGTGGTGTAACGGTAGCACAACAGTTTTTGGTACTGTTTGTCCTGGTTCGAATCCAGTCGGGACTACAAAAAAGAAGAACGAAATGCAGTAAGCGTAGAGCGTTGCCTGCATTTCGTTCTTCTTCCTCTCTTCGTTCGCGCTCCGTTTTCCCGCACTAAATGATAAATCAGGCTTCTTGTATATCCTGGCCTCCAATATGATTATTGGATAGCCCTGGGGTGCAAATACCAATTTTGACAACCATATTACAACAAACAAGTGAGCATATTTAATATGCTGTATGTCTGGATAATACTTACAAGGAATGTAAAGCTACTCATTCAACATTATATAACAAATGTATTATACAAGAAGTCCAATAGTTTCATGCAACATCCATTAGCCTTCCCGGTTTTATTTCACGGTCACTACAAAAATTATCCCCGGTTGCACCAACCGGGGATAATCAAAACCATACAATGACCAATATTTACACTATTTTTTCACCATTGACGCAAATACCTTATCATTTAGCTTCATAGGGTATTCTTTGCGCATTTTTTCATTCCACTGTTTTTCCAGGTAATCCTGATACTCAGCAACCGCGTATCCGCGGGCTTCCTCCAGCGTTTTTTGTCCCGGGCCGGTATAAACTTCCCTCGCATAAACAACCGTGTAAGGTCCGTTTGCCGGAGCTGATACCTTCATTTTGTTTCTTTCAAGCTCTTCCTTTGTTGCGTCTTTGAAATGAGAGAACTCATAGCGCCCGCGTTGTATAGACACGCCATCAGGATGGGCGGCAATATTTATTGCCTTCACTATATCTTCATCACTGACATTTGCGTTGATCAGCGCTATGCCTGAATCCTGCAGGGCCTTCGTCTTGAATTTATAGACGGCCCCATCAAAGCCCGGCTCCCACATGTACTTGCTTTTATGTGTTTCATAAAATGCCTTCAGCCCTACGGTGTCGCGTGCAGCCTTGCTCCATACATTCCGGTCCATTAATTCAAACAGCATAATACCATCGCGATACTCTTCCATCAGGTTCTTAAACTCAGGGTTTTCTTCCACCAGTTTGTGCTCCTCAAAATCGTTCACAACATTATTTACATAAAGGCCATATGCGTCGTGAACTACAATATTTTTCGGGCCATTCAACTTGCCATGGGTAAGGTTTTCGATAAATACAGCAAAGTCACTCTGCAAATAGTTTTTGCCGCCAAGCGCAAAAACCGGTTTATTCATATGCTTATAGTTTTCTGCTTTTATCACTTTTGCATCTTTACCAGTGTCAGAAACAGCCATGATCTTATTCGATATCTCCTTTACATTTTCGGGGTATTCTTTAAATCCGTTTTTCTCCTTGACCTTGTTAAAAAAATAATCCCTGGCAGTTTGTGCACGGGAATCGTTTTCCACTTTGTGCTTTATTTGAGTATATAATGAGTCGTAAGGAAGTATAGGAGTTTTGGCAATAAGTTTTAGAATATGAAACCCATAATCGGTCTTGACCGGTTCTGAAATATCCCCGGGGTGCTTCAGTGCAAAGGCAGCATTCTCAAGCGCAGGCACATACTTGCCAACTCCAAAAGGTTTCAGGATACCGCTATCTTTTACAGAGTACTGATCATCAGAATATCTTACCACGAGCTCCGCAAACGGCACCCCTTTTTTCAGCATAGTTTCTACGCTATCCGCACGCTTGCGCCCGGCCTCGATCCCTGCCTCACCCTGTGCTTTGGAAACCTTTATCATTATCTGCGCCACTTGCACCTGCCCGCGATCAGGACGCTTGTCCAGCACCTTCATAATATGGTAACCAAACTGGGTATGCAGCGGAGGGGCCACCTTGCCAACAGGTGAATTGTACGCAACATTCTCGATGGCGTATACCGTTTGGAATACCGTAAAATAACCTATATCACCCCCATTTTCCCTTGAGCCTTTATCATCAGAAAATTCTTTTGCCAGGGTTTCAAAATCAGCCTTTTTACTTTCAACGAGATGATAAATACTGTCAATTTTGGCATAGGCTGCGGTAGTATCTGATCCCGCTGTGCAACTGATAAGAATATGCTCTATGCGCACATCCTCCTTCATCCGGTCGTAGGCTTCGCGGATCAGCCTGTTCGTTACCTGCTCGTCGGTAAGGTAGTTTTTTGCCAACTGCTTGCGGTAGTTACCGAGCTCATTATCTATAGCCTGCACGGTATCCAGCTTTTCGTTGTCAGCTTCCGCCACCTTCATCCGAAAAAGCGAATAGAGGTCTAAGTAGCTCCTCAGCGCCGTGTCAGACATGTCGGGCTTCTTATTGATCGTGTTCTTTTTGTAAACCCTCAGGAATTCATCTTTTGATACCGAATAGGGGCCGTAAGTAAATAATGTTTGAGCATAACCCGACATCATACAGATGCCGGATGTAAGGCAAGTTAAAACCAGCTTTCGCATTTTTGTGTGTTTTGTTTTATGACTTTGTTTTAATTGTTTTATCTTTTTTTGCTTTTTTCTCCAGCATATCAACTAACCCAGCTACATTGGAATGATCTAGCCTTTTACCCCTGATTATTTTCTTTTCGTCGAGCAAATATATAGTAGGTGTGCTATACACGTCATATTTTCCCCTCCAGTCACCGACATGGTCATGGTCCCAGGTATTCGTCCATTCTTCCAGTTTGTTTTTAGTAACAAAATCAGTTATAGACTTTTCATCCCCTTCGGTAGCCACAGTAAATACTTTCAGGCCTTTCCCTTTTAATACTGCTTTGTATAAAGAGTCAAGCTCCGGTAGCTCCTTCTGGCAATGCCCGCAGGTTGGGGAATAAAAAATCAACAAGGTGTAATCACCTTTAACGTCGTGCAGGCTTTCATCTTTCTTAGTGAGAATGTTTGGCAGCTTCACCTCCGGCGAAAGGTTCCCGATTACATTGGGAGCAATTTTTTGGGCCCGGTCCAGGTATTTATTCAACTCATCAGTGCTCAGCCAGAATGCATCGCCCTTCATGTAGTAATTCTCCACCAGGTACACAAACACTTCATCCATGCCCATGATCTTGCTGTCCTCCACATTACGGGTAAGCCACCAAAGCGTGTATTTGAACATATCCTTTGTTCCGCGGGCCTTTTTCAGCAGCATATCACTTTCTTTTTCTACGCTATCTGGCCAGGGCAATACCAGTTTATTCATATATTCACTGATCTTTGCATCATATATCGGGGCATGTATCAGCCGGTCGTCCTGGAAATCAAATCCATCCCAGAAATGCTCTTTATAATAATTGTACGCAAAAGATGAATCCTTTGTTTTACCGTCCGGCAGCAAGTGTTCTCCCTCCGGGACCTGCGGCACATCAAGTGCATTGAAAATGGTTGCCAATAAAGTATTGGGATGATTTTTTGCATATTCATGCCGGTAGTTAGTAAGGTCCTTTGAAGATGCCGAAGCCTTTTTACGAACTGTCGCAGTATCCGCAGCGCTTTTGGCCTCCGAATATTCTTTCTTCAACGCCTGCTGATGTTCACTATAACCTTTTAAGAAATCAACATATTCCTGAAAATGTTCATTTTCAGAAGAGTTTTTAAATTTGACGCCTTCCGGCAACTTACTCACGTCAGCGGTAATAGACATATCATCGCCATTATCAGCCAAAAACTCGAAATAAGTCTTCCTGTCCGATAACAACATCATATAAATACCGCCTACAAAGGTGGGATCGGCACTATTAAACTCAGCAACGCCATTCTTGTCAAACCGGGCGGAATCTCGTTTATATATAGTTGGCAACGGCTTTCCATAATAATGGGCGAGGTACACCATAGTGTCTTTTATACCGGTAATTTTTAATCGAATGTGATACCCATCCCGCGCAATAGCTTCTTGCGCCATGCCGGTAAAAAAAAGCACGGCAATAAATAAAAATCGCTTCATATAATTTTAAAAATTAATTCCGTATATAAGACGGAAATAAAACCACAAACGTAAGTTTGAAAACTCAAAAATAATTCATTAATTCGGTGTATCCCAATCCAATTAAAGTTAATCTGTATTTATAACATTTTTTATAAAAATTGCAAAAACAGGTAATGTGATAAGTGTTTTTTATCCAGGTTTTATTAAAAAAAGGTGGGCCAGTTATTAACTGTACCCACCCTTTTCAGATTAGACCAGGTGTTGATTATTTTTCAATCACAAAATGGAATATGTTATTTTGATTTGCTGAGTGAACGCTCAGTAGATACATTCCGTTAGCGAGGTTGCCATTCAATGAAATTTGCTCTTCTATTTTTCCGTTGACGGCTGTTACATTATTGGTATAAATTACCTGGCCAAGCATATCTGTAACCACAAGCATTACTTCTTCATCCCCCTGCGATCCCAATGTTCCTTTCACAGTGAATGTTCCCTTGTTAGGATTAGGTACCAGCCTGATATCATTGCCGGCAGATGTTATCTGCTGAACGCCTACCCTGGTGATATGTATTTTAGAACCAGCGCCCCCTAAAAGGCCTGAACATACGCCGCTGCTGGTTACTTTGCATATTACTGAATCGCCGTCTGCAAAATTACTTCCTGAGAATGTACTGGAATTAGCGCCGCTAACCGGAGAACCATTAATATACCATTGATAAAATGGGTGCGGGCCGCCATTGGTTACGTTTGTGGTAAAGGTTACCTGCTCTCCGGGAGAAACAGTTGTGCCCGGACTAGGAATTACAACTACAGCAGGATCAACGGGCGCATCAACCTGCATGTTAATCGTATTGCTTGTTCCTGAATCTGCAGTACGGCATTGGTAGTTACTTCCTAAAATGCAATTGATGATGTCATGATTTACGGGTGTATAAGAAAATGAACTACCGGTACCCATGATCAATGTATTCACCACCCACGTTAAAGAAGGAGCAGTACCACCATACGTTGTTGTAGTTGTAAATGCTACAAGGCTGCCCTGGCATACTGTATCACCGGGGCTAACACTTACGTGTACATAAGGCGCGCCTGCCGGTAACACACTTAGGCTAAGGCCGCTGCTTGCCAGGGCGGGGGATGCGCATGGAACACTACTTGTAAGCACCACATTTACATGGTCACCATCTGATGGCAGATAGCTATAAGTACCGCCTAAAACTGAAATCGGCACACCATTTAAGCTCCATGAATAAGCAGGGGTAAGGCCACCGTTCACAGCCGTTGCTGTGATGGTAAGCAACCTGCCTCCGCATACAATATCGCCGATACCTGTGGATATATTCACAGAAGGAACCACTGTAGGATCAATTGACACTGAAGCTGAAGACGTCATATTAACTGTACACGTGGTAGCTGCATTTGACGCAACAACAGTGTAGGTGCCTGCCCCCGTTTCAAGGCCAAAATCCAAAGGCCCTGATGCACCCGTCATATAGGGCCCAACAGGAAATCCATCATTGTACAACTGGTAATTTATGCCGGAGTTAGAACCGTCAAGACCTATATGTACTCCGGTACCGGATATGCAATAATGCCCGCCCCCGGTAACATTATAGATCGCTGGCAGTGAATTCATAATTACCGGAGCATTGCCTGCCATGGTATTGGCACAGCCTGTCGTTGGGTCAATAGCAATCACCGTATATACTTCAGCGAGTGTTTGAGCGCCAAAGTCAAGTGGCCCGCCGGTACCGGCGATCGGGCTGCCAACATGTGTAACACCGTAGAACAATTGGTATGTAGTTCCACTTACAGAACCCGTAAGGCCAACATGTAAGCCTCCTGCGCCTGAACAATAGTTGCCCCCACCCGTCACAGTATAAATAGCCGGAAGATGATTTATTGAGGCTACAATAGTAGCAGAACAACCTGTTGGTAATGTATAAGTGATAACCGGATTGCCTGATGATACCCCGAAAATTACACCTGATGTGTTTACTGTGGCTATTGCCGCATTACTGCTGCTCCATGCGCCACCAACGGAAGCATCTCCCAGCGCTGATGTAGATAAAGCGCAAAGATGCGCTATCCCTAAAATTGCCGACGGCAACGGATTAACAGTGAAATTTTTGGCTGCGACACAACCTGCAGGCGATGTGTAAGTAATTAAAACATTGCCCGGTGAACTGCCAGAGACCGTTCCTGAAGCATCAATAGCAGCAGCGCCTGTACCTGCACTGCTGGCCCACGTGCCGCCGGTAGTAACATCACTCAAAACAGTTGTTGCACCCTGGCAAATAGAATTAATGCCGGTAATGGTAGCCGGCGCCAGGTTTACCGTCAGCGTTTTATAAGTTGGGCAACCTGAACCCAATAAGTAGGTGATGGTGGTAGTACCTCCTGAAAGCCCGGTAACCGTACCGGTTGTTAAGCCGACTGTTGCGATTGACGGATTGCTGCTGGTCCATGTGCCAAAGCCGCCGTCAATCAGTGACATGCTGGACCCTCTGCACACGGAAGAATTGCCCGCTATGGCATCAGGAGACAAAGCAACCGAAATTGAAGAAGCCGCGGTACAGCCCGAAGGTAAAGCATACGTAATATTTGCTACGCCAGGCAACGTTGTGTTGAAAATGCCTGTTGCAGGGTCAATACTTGCCACAGCAGTGTTATCACTACTCCACACCCCGCCGCTCGTGGCATCAAACAAGGTGGAAGCCAATCCTGAACAGATAGCGGACAGCCCGGTGATATGGGACAGCGGGTTAACAACAACCGGGATAGTGGCAATACAACCTGTAGGCAATGCGTAAGTGATCACGGACGTTCCCGGCGTAATTCCGGTAACTGAACCGCTTGTTATGCCAACTGATACATTAGAATTGCTGCTGCTCCAAGTTCCACCGCTTGTACCGTCAGTTAGCGGTGTGGATTGCCCCTGGCATGCATTTGTATTCCCAAGGATAGCTGCCGGTAATGAATTCACTGCTACATCAGTTGAAACCAAACAACCCGTGGCAAGTGAATATGTTATTGGAACTGTTCCCGCTGTTTCGCCGGTGACCACTCCGGAAGCCGGGTCAACTATTGCGTTCGCATTGCCGCTGCTCCAGGTACCACCAGTGGTTGACTCATTCAGGGTTATGTTAAGGCCCTGACATACACTACTAAGCCCAGAGATCGGATTAGGTAATGGATTAACAGTTACTGCTACAGTTGTCTGGCAACCGGTAGCAAACGCAAATGTAATTACCGGTGTTCCCTGGCTGATGCCCGAAACATTGCCTGACGCATCTACCGTAGCTTGTGTAGTGCTGCCACTGATCCAGTTACCAATACCATCATTACTTAATGCAGTAGTTGAGCCAGCACAGACCACAGGTGTCCCGGTTATAGCGTCCGGAACCGGGTTAACAATGATGCCGATGGAAGCCATGCAGCCACCAGGTAGTGTATAAGAGATATTGGGTGCACCTGAGCTAATACCGGTTACCATACCAGAAGCGGGATTTATGTTAGCAGTTCCGTCACTGCTGTTCCATATTCCGCCGGTAATTCCATCGAGAAGAGAAATTGAAGAACCGACACAAACATTTGTTAGGCCGGTTATATTTGCAGGTGTTTGATTTACAGTAACCGTGATGGCAGTAATACATCCTATAAGGGTTGTATAAGAAATAACCGGCGTGCCAGCGGCAACCCCTGACACAACCCCTCCAAACGGGTCAACTGTGGCGAGTGCAGTATTGCTGCTTGACCAGGTACCGCTCGATGTATTAAATAAACCAGTAGTCGCCCCTGTGCATAAATTGGTTGTTCCGGTGATTGCCGGCACGGCGCCATTAGCGAGCACATTTGTCGTAATAAAACATCCGGTAGGCATTGCATAAGTGATTACAGAAAGCCCTGCCGAAACTGCAGTAAGTAAGCCCGTAGCAGGGTTGATCGTTGCAACAGCCGTAAATCCACTGCTCCAGGCGCCGCCTGTAAGTGCGTCGCCAAGTGTTTCTGTGGCACCCGCACAGATAGTGACATTACCCGTGATGGCGGAAGGTACCGGATTGACGGTAACAACCGCGCTGCCTGTCATAGCGGTAGCACAGGTGGGAGTAACAGTGTTAACCGCGGTAACGGTATAAGTACCGCCTGCAGTCACATTGCCAAAGGAAATTGCAGACCCCGTGCCATTCACCGAGTCATTAATATAACTGGCCCCTAAGTATAAATAATACCTTACGCCTGTTTGCGAACCGTTGAGGCCGACCGCGACGCCGGTTCCGCCTGCGCAATAAGCGGCACTGCCTGTTACATTGTGTGCCGCGGGAGGGCCGTTAATAACGATGTTCGTTCCATTATCATTACCACTGTTGATTGCAGGGTTAGAATTAATAACCCGTACCCGGTAGGTACCCGCAGCAGTTCCCAAAGGAATAGAAGCGGATATAGGAGATGTGGCTCCCGTGCCTATAATTGAAGTACCCGAGGCAAAACTTCCGGCAGCATTCGATAATTGGACCGACCAGGTGCCGGTAAAACTGCCAATACTTGTAAAGGCAACGCTTACAGGATTTGCACCTGCATTGCAAAACGGCCCATATGTCGCTGCTGTCGTAGTAATTGAAGTACTAACTAAGTAAGGAACACCATCAACTGCTACGTTATCAAACCGGTTATTTCCGCTGGTACCGGTAGTATGATTAATGAAGTGGATGCGGAATACCAATTTGGGGTTATTGTTCACGCCAGAGTCCGATGTAAAGTTTACAGAAATTAATTTAAATGTAGGCCATGCTGAGTCGAACGGCTCAGACAATAACGCATTATTCCAGGTAACCCCGCTGTCCTTGCTGTAATCAAACCACTCTTCACCATCGCCGCTGCCTGTGCTTGACGATTCTGCCGCCCAGGACACTGCGATATTATGGTAACCGGTAGTAGGTATATAATAATAAAGGTAGGCGCTGTCCAGTGGGTTCCTCGGCCGGATGGAAGTACCTGCCACCGCACCGAAACGCGCATTAACATTACCATCTGATGCGTTAGGATCCATTAAAGTGGTCATTGCGCTATGCCACGTTGGAGAGGTACCTGGAAAAGTTCCAAACCATATTGCGGCTGTGGAAGTGCTGATCAGTGAAAAATCGGCATTTATCGGGCCAAGGGGAAAAACATGAGGGTAAGTGTAAGTAGTAGCATAAGAATTAAAATTCCAGTAGTGGATGGCTACGGGGTTAATAATAGAATCTCCGTCAACAGTTACATTATCAATACGGTTATTGCCACTGGAGCCTGTGTTGTGGCCTACGAAATGCATCCGAAATACTAACTTAGGATTGTTGTTTACTGCGGGATTTGTAAATGTCACACTGATCCTTTTGAACGCAAGCCCGGCAGAATCCTGCGGCTCCGATAATCCGGTAGTGATCCAGGTAACCCCACTATCCACGCTATAATCAAAAACCTCGTAGGTGTCGCCACTGGCAAGACTTGATGACTCAGCGCCCCAGGTTAATCTTATATTCTGGTAATTAACGGTTGGAATATAAAACAAAAGATAGTCGCTATCGTTCGGATTACGCGGCCTGATAGCAGTCCCACCTGTTTGTCCCATCCTGAGATTAACGGTGTCCGCATCTGCAGGGACTGTTACATCGGGATCCATATAAGACGTAAATATACTATGCCATCCCGGAGATGTTCCCGGGAATGTGGTCTCATATATTCTCGCTTTCGACGTATCATGAATTGAAAAATCAGCATCAATAGGGCCTATAGGAAATACAGTGCCGTATGCATAAGAATACGTAGTTACAAAATTATTAAAATGCCAGTAGTGGATCAATGTGCCCTGCGCATTGCTTTTATTACCCAATACGAACACTGCGCTTATCACCAATAAGGCGGCAAGTAGATTTTTTCTCATTTTAGCTGATTTTGCTACAAAGAAATAGCTACAGTGTTACCGGAATATTACCACAGCATTATGGAAAGGTTATGTGTTATGTTTTAGTGAATTTTATGTTACCAAAAACAGCCAGGCTGTCTCAACTATACTGAGGCAGCCTGATTGTAAAATTTGGGTTACAAAAAAATAATACCCGATTATTGCTCTATTACCATATGGAATACTTTACTATCAGTTCCCGACCGCAATGACAGGATGTACATGCCATTGGCAATTGTGTTAAGTGAGACCCGCTTGTTTATCCCGCCATTAAGTGTTGTTATTGCGTCTTTATAAATTACCTGGCCGAGCATATTGGTTATCTCAAAAGAAACTTCTTCATTAACACCGGTACTTGCGCTACTCAATGTTCCTGAAATAGTGAACTCACCTTTGTTTGGATTTGGCACCACTCTTATATTATCCGCTGATGTAATTTGTTGAACACCCGAACCGCTGTGCACTACAATCGTTATTGTAGCAGAAGCAGTCTGCCCGGCACAGGTGCCGCTGCTCGTAATGGTACAGGTAATAATATCCAAATTAGAAAAACTATTGCTTATGTACGTTGAATTGGTAGCTCCGGCAACAACATTCCCGTTTAATTTCCATTGATAACCGGGAGTAGTGCCGCCATTGGTAACTGTTGCAGTTAAGGTGTCATACTGCCCGGCAATGATAGATGCACCCGGGTTAGCAGTAACAGTAACAGATGGCACCACCAGCGGCTGAACGGTCATAGTTACGGAACTGCTGGCAGTATCAGGTGATGCGCACGCAGCATCGCTGGTCAATACTGCTTTTACAATATCTCCATTAGCAGGTATATAAGAATAGGACGGCCCGGCAGCGCTGACACCTGATCCGTTTACTTTCCATTGATATGTTGGTGTTGTTCCACCATTTACCGGCGTTGCAGTAAATGTGGCAGCAGCACCTGCGCATATGACGCCGCCCGGGCTTGAGGTAACACTTATTGCCGGTGTTACCAGGGGCGTAATTGTTACGGTCACACTATCCGGCATATGCGCTGAACATCCCGCAACTCCACTTGTTGCAATAACACCATAGGTGCCCACTGAGGTGTGCAGCCCAAAATCAAGAGCAGTTCCGGTGCCTGTCACAATTCCGCTGGCGGTGGCGGCACCATCGTATAATTGGTAATTGGTCCCAACATCGGATGTGCCTAACCCTATGTGAACGCCTGTACCACCACTGCAATAGCTGCCTCCGCCGGTAACTGTATGAAGTGAGGGCAATGGCATTACAGTAATTGTTGTGCCACCCATATCGCTGGTGCACCCGGTAATAGCATTGGTAGCAATTACTGAATAGGTACCTGCTGCTGTTTGCAAGCCAAAATCAATATTGGAATAGGTGCCGGGTACAGAGCTCCCTACAGGTGTTATCCCGTAATACAATTTATAATTAACACCCACAAAGGATGAGCTAAGTCCAATATGAAGGCCTGTACCGCCGGCACAATAAACACCTCCGCCGGTTACTGAATATGTTGCAGGCAGCGGGTTAACCGTTACATTCTCAGTAGCAATGCAGGATGCTCCAACGTTATAAGTTATGGTAGCAACTCCCGCCGACATCCCGGTAACCGTTCCACCCGTAGCTGCCTCTGCTATAATGATGTTGCTGCTGCTCCATACGCCACCCGGCACTGCGTCTGACAATATCACGGAACTGCCTGCACATACTGATGTTGTGCCCAGTATAGCGGACGGAAGCGAATGAACAAAAACTGTTGTAGTTGCTGCGCATCCCATACCATTAGTAAAAGATATTGTAGCACTGCCCGCTGATACTCCTGTAACAATACCGGAACCCGGGGCCACGCTGGCTACCGATGAATTGCTGCTGCTCCATACGCCGACTACAGTTATATCATTTAAAATTGTTGTTAGCCCAACACAAAGATTCGTGTTCCCCGTGACAGGCCCTGGCAATGGGTTCACGGTGATGGTAGCTGAGTTAGAACAGCCCGAAGGAAGTGTATAAGTCACTGAACCAATTCCTGGCGCCGTGCCCGTAACCAAACCAGAATCTGAAACTGAGACTAAAGAACTGGTCCAGGAACCTCCGGGAATGGAATCATGTACCGTTAAAGTTCCTCCCCATGCGCAGATATTACCGGCCCCGGTAATCGCCGGCACTGAAACAACATCAATTGTCCTTGTAGCAGCACATCCGGAGGCTATGGTATAACTGACAATGGCGGCGCCATCAGAAACACTGGTAATTAATCCTGAAGAATTAACCGTAGCAACAGAAGTATTTATGCTGCTCCATGTTCCCCCGGTCGTTGTCTCCCCTAAGGACAATGTTGTTCCCAGACATACATTAGCTGCGCCGGTTATTGGCGCCGGTAAAGGATCAACGGTAACAGGAATAGCCGTTGCGCAACCAAGATCAATAGTATATGTGATTTCGGCAACTCCTGCCGCCTGCCCCCTGGTAATACCGGTTGCCGGATCAACACTGGCAATATACATATTGCTGCTGCTCCAGGTGCCGCCAATGGGTTCAATGAGCGAGGTCGAAGAACCTGCACATACTAAAGTAGTTCCACCGATTGCACCCGGAATGGGATTTATGGTAACTACAGTTGTAGCCGGGCAAATAGCGGTTACATAGCTTACGGTTACAGTACCTGCTGATACCCCGGTAACTAACCCAGCACTGTTAATAGTTGCAATCGTACCATCACTTGTGCTCCACAAACCACCCATTAGCGGATCTGCTAACGATGTTGTGAGCCCCTCACAAGTATGGTGTGTTCCGGTAATGGGCGGAGCAATAGCATTTACCGTTACAACGAGAGTAGCTATGCAAGTAGTTGGCAATGTATAAGTAATAGTAGGTGCCCCGGCCCCCACCCCTGTTACTACTCCTGTAGTGGGATCAATAGTTGCAAGCGCTGTATTGCTGCTGCTCCATGTACCGCCGCCCCCTGAAGGGTCGCTGAGGCCGGTATTTAATCCGAGGCAAACATAACCGGATACCGTAATTGGTAACGGCAATGGATTTATCGTTAAAACAGCGATTGACATACAGCCGGTAGGAATGGTATAACTAATCGTATCATTTCCCGGCGTCAATCCATTAACAATTCCAGCAACGCTTACTGATGCAATTGACGTATTAGTGCTGGCCCAGGTGCCGCCTGTCGTTCCATCTGTTAAACTTGTGGTTAAACCTAAACACACCTGTGGAGTACCTGATACCGACAATGGTAAAGGATTTATCGTTACTGTTGCAAATACGGTACAACCTGTGCCGAGCGAATAGGTCACTGCGGCAGTGCCGGCAGATACGCCGGTAACTGCGCCGCTCGATATTCCTACTGTCGCTCTTGACGCAGGACTAATACTCCAGGTTCCACCGCTTGCCCCATCGCCTAAAGAAGTATTTGAGCCCACACATGTTTGCAGGATCCCGGATATTGCTGTCGGAATCGTATTAACAGTTACTGATGTTGTTGTGGTGCACCCGGTGGCTAATACATAAGTAATGACAGCAGCACCAGGCAGTGCACCTGTTACTACTCCAGACCCATTAACCGTTGCTATTGACGTGGGCGCACTGCTCCATGTTCCACCGATTATCGAAGGAGTTAATGCGGCCGTTGAACCGACGCAAACTCCGGTAGGCCCGCTCATAGTGGCCACAGGATTAATAGTAAGGGGTTTAGTTACCGTGCAAGAACCTATCGCATAAGTGATGATTGCAGAACCTGCAGATACCCCGGAAACCGAGCCCGATGAACCTACAGAAACCGTTGTGTTCGGGCTGCTCCAGGTGCCGCCGGTAACGCCGTCGGTTAGTGGCGTTGTTAACCCGGCACAAACATTTGATGCTCCCGATATAGGAAGGGGGGCCGTATTTACAGTCACAGTGGTGACAGCCGAACAACCGGAACCTGCAAGTGAATATGAAATAGTTGATGTACCAACACCTGCACCGGTAATGCTTCCTCCGCTTGTAATACCAACCGCGCTCGTGCTGCTGCTCCAGGTGCCGCCGCTGGTCAGATCATTTAACGCGGCCGTAGTTCCCAAACATATATTTGCCGATCCTGTTATCCCTAATGGCGATGGATTCACTGTAATGGTTTTTGTTACACTACAGCTTGTTCCCAGCGAATAAGTAATCGTTGTTGTTCCCGGATTGACGCCGGTTACCTGCCCTGTAAGAGACCCGATTGTAGCAATAGTTGTGCTGCTGCTGCTCGTCCATAACCCGCCGGACACTACATCTGTTAGTGCAATAGCAGTTCCGGCACAAACGGCAGAAGGGCCTCCGATTGGCCCTGGCGCAAGGCTTACCGCAACTATAGTGGATGCCGCACAGCCGTCTGAAAGCGAATAGGTGATCCCCGTTGTCCCGATGGCAACTCCCGTAACTGTGCCGGTCGTGCTGATTGTTGCAACGGAGGCCGTACTGCTTGTCCAGGTGCCACCGGTCACAACATCCGTTAAATTTGTAGTTGCTGACGCACACACCGTAGTTGCCCCCCCGATGGGTGACGGAGATATATTAATACTCATCGTAGTAATTGCCTGGCAACCTCCCGGTGTTGTATATATTACCACCGAAGTGGTACCCGACGTTACTCCTGTTACAACTCCAGTAATAGAATTTACCGAAGCATTAGTATTGCCTGCAGACCATGTACCGCCGCTGATCGCATCACTCAGAGCTGTTGTTGCACCCACACAAACATTGGTAACCCCGGTTATTGGCGACAATGGATTCACGGTTATAATTGCTGTTGCCGAACAACCGGCTGCTGTGTATGTTATAGTTGGATTGCCTGACGCTACACCTGTGACAACACCACTGGCGCTGACCACCGTAGCAAGCGATATGCTGCTGCTGCTCCAGGTACCACCTGTAGTGGCGTCGTGCAAAGGTACTGTTTGGCCTGCGCATACATTCATTGTACCTGTGATGGGAGCAGGGGCAGGGCTAACCGTCACCGTTGCACTGCCTGTCATTGAAGTAGTGCAGAATACAGAACCGCCAAATGAAGCCCTGACAAAATAAGTACCGGCTACATTTACATTGCCTACTGTGATAGCAGAACCTGTGCCAATTACCGGAGATCCAACCGGCGCCCCTGACAGGTATATCTGATAAGACGCCCCTAGTTGTGAATTGGCAACTCCTATAGGCACACCACTTGCGCCTGCACACACTGCGCCGCCGCCAGTTACAGCATAAGCAACCGGAGGCCCGCTGACGATAATATCAGAACCATTGTCAGACCCATAGACCGCCGGAGTGACTACAGTATTAATTACACGGAGCCTGTACGTACCTGTCGGTGTTCCAAAGGGTATTGATGCAATTATGGGTGAAGTAGTACCGCTCCCAATGATGGTGGTGCCGGAAGAAAAACTACCGCTGGAGTTTGATAATTGTAAAGAAAAACTACCCGTGAAAGTGCCTATTGTAGTAAACGGAACGGTAATAAGAGTAGTGGTACCATTACAGTAGGGCCCAAATGCGCCGGGAGTAGTAGTAATAGCGGCGGCAGTAATTAATGTATCCCCATCAACCGTTACATTATCAAATCGGTTATTACCACTGCTGCCGGTGGTGTGGTTTATAAAATGAATTCGGAATACTAACCTGGGATTGTTGTTTACCAGCGGATTTGCAAATGTTACACTAATTCTGTGAAATACAAGCCATGCTGAATCGTACAGCTCTGATAAGCCGGTGGTAGTAAAAGTGGCGCCACTATCCACGCTGTAATCAAACCACTCTTCACCATCTCCGCTGCCGGTGCTTGATGATTCTGCCCCCCAGGTTAATAATATATTCTGGTAATTATTTGTGGGAATATAAAATAAAAGATAGGCACTGTCCAGCGGATTACGTGGCCTTAGCGCTGTCCCGCCTGGTTGTCCCATCCTGAGATTAACGGTGTCGTAATCTCCTGTTGGTCCTGTTACAGTTGGGTACGGATCAATATAAGCGACATAGATACTATGCCAACCTGGAGACGTTCCGGGGAAAGTGGCCTCATATATTCTCGCTTTTGAGGTGTCAAGAGTTGAAAAATCTGCATCAATCGGGCCGATGGGAAAAACAGTCCCATAAGCATAAGGATATGTAGTTGTGAAATTATTAAAATGCCAATAGTGAATTAATGTACCCTGTGCTTGTGTTGTAGTACTAAATTTAAAAGAGGCGACCAGGGTAAATAAAATTGCAAATATACATTTCTTCATAATATTCCTTTCTTATGCAAAGAAATAGCGACAATGTTACCGGAATATTACCCCAGTATTAAGAATTAGTTTTTCAAAGATTGAAAACTTGATGATTCACGGTCATTTTCATATAGCGCGCAACCTTTCCTTAACCTTGCGGTAATATTCGCTTAACCTTGGCTGTCTTTCTTTGCACTCAAAATCAAACGATATGAAAAAACAACTACTTACTGCTTTATTCTGCCTAAGTGCGATGTTCGCTTTTAATAAACAAAGCAATGCCCAGACATTAATTCACTACTGGCATTTTAATAATTTGACCTGGTCTGACACGTTACCGAACGCAACCATGGCGCCTATAGTTGCGCACCCTGGGATATTTGGAATAGACGCTGATTTTTCAATTCACGATACATCGAAGGCAAAAATACTTTATGCCCCTCAGTCAGGAGTTTCATCCAATTGGCCGTCTGTGTCTGTAGAGAGTGATAGCTTTACCTTTTTTGATCCTTTGTCGCCTGGCACTTCGGTTAATGTACAAATGGGCGCTGATACCGTCGGTAGCTGTTTTCGCGCCCGCAATCCCAGTGACAGTATGCAACTTTTATTTTACATTCCAACCATAAATTATGAATCCATAGTGTTAGCGTATGCCTGCGAAAGTTCTGGCAGCGGAATGCAGCAGCAGGTTTTTGATTTTAGTGCAGACAGTGGCGCTACATGGGGAACAAGCGGGCTCTCGGTCACTTCGGACTCAACCAGTCAAAGTTTTTCTTTAATTTCTGTGGGCCTATCCAGCGCTACAGCCAATAATAATTCTAAATTAGTTTTTAGAATTAAATTTAATGGAAATACTACCCTGAATCATGGTAACAACCGGTTCGATAATGTCACAGTTGTAGGTGATTCTATTGGCGCGCCAATATCAAGAGTTACTCCATTGAATGCTAATACGACAACTTACACTTTATCCCCAAATCCGGCAACAGCCAGCCTCTCTGTTAATTGCAGTGTTTCGGGTGAAAAAAATATCTTAATATACAATTCTCTTGGACAATCTGTTTTTACCGGAACAATTGTTGACAAACAAACATCAATCAGCACTGCCAATTTCACAAGTGGTACCTATTATATTAGCATCCGGGAAACTGCGACCGGGAAAATCACCAGCATACCCTTTATTAAACAGTAACTATAGTACATAACAGTTTAAAAGGTTGTCCTCAAATACGGGACAACCTTTTTTCATTTTGGGTGATGACCCTCCTTTTCAAAAAAATGTCGAAGCATGAATACTAATATTTCAGCATCAACCTGCTCAATAGGATGCGGTGTATTGGGTAACACAGACACATCTTTGATTTAGCTATGAATGTCTGTCCATAAAATTAGCGCTGACACACACAGCGCCCTGAGGGCGTTTTAGATACAAATCACACAGCACAGTCACCCCATTTTTTAAAAAGGTGCTGTGTTCCAACATTATTATTCAAATATAAATATATCAATATTTAAATCATATTTTATTTTTTATTTATAAATTAATTATTAACTGTTATATTGGTGATAACAAAATTAAAATTAGATAATTTTTGGGTTATATTTGTCGTCTTGCATTTTTTAGTTATGACGAGGACCACCCCTTTAATACTTTTATTCTTTGTCCCTCTACTGCTAAACGCACAAATTTTCCCGAAAGAAGAAAGCCACCTAAATTTTCGGTTAATTGGTTTTTCCTTTCCGCCGGAAAAGGGAAATGCTGCCTGCACCCTTGAAATTGCCAAGGGGCATTTCAATAATACAGATTCTTTTAAAAAAAATATCATCAAATCAATTAATTGCAAAACCAATAAAATAGTTGCTGAAGTGCCTGCTTTCGGCTGTGATTATACCTGGTGCACCGTATATACGAATAAGGGAAAGAAAACGTTTAGTGACTTACATCATTTTGCAGTTACCTCTATACCGGAAATTGATACTAATCTGAGGAGATTGAGCATTGAAACGGCCGCGAAGAAATATAAGGACGCATACGTTTTTTTAGATGGGTTCAGGGAGTTGTTTGATATGAAAGGCACCCCAATATGGTATCTGCCGCCTGTTGAAGGTGCTTTTATTTCTCCACGCGACCTGAAAATTACGCCGCAAGGCACTCTCACTTTTCTCTTTAACGGCAAGGCATACGAGACAAATCTCAAAGGCGATATTTTGTGGAAAGGCCCTGAAAACGGTAACGGAGACAGGGATAATTACCATCATGAACTAACCCGGTTAAACAATGGCCATTACATGGTATTGGGCAATGAACGCATATTACTGAAACTATCTTCGCATGACAGCAGCCTTCTTACCCTGACTGCTTACAAAGTTATTAAAGGCGACGATGGCAACTTATACCAGGAGGTAGAATTTGGCGACGTAAAAGAATACGATGAACACAGTAATTTAGTATGGTCGTGGGGCACTGAAAAATATTTTGAAAGCACTGATATTTTTCTCTGTAAAAATGAGCAAGGCCTGCTTGATATAGATGTACACGAAAACGCATTTTACTTTGACACCGCTACTAAAAGCATCTATTTGAGTTTCCGGAACATAAGCCGGATACTTAAAATTAAATACCCTGAAGGCAACGTCCTCAGTTCTTATGGAAATACATATAAACCAGGCGGGGGAAAAGAATTAGGAAATGATCTGTATTGCGACCAACATTGCATCAGGAAATCGGATAGCGGCTATTTGTACCTGTTCAACAATAATGACTGCAACATGCCAAACCCGCCGAAGATAATTATTGCGAAAGAGCCAGAGGAACCAGGAAATAAATTGAAAAAAATCTGGGAATATGAATGTAATCCCATGCATGCGGGAGTAACCAAACGAGCAAAAATAAAGCCCGCGGGCAACGTAACAGAACTACCTGATCATTCCATATTTGCGCAGATGAGTTGGGGCTACAGTTCCGTTTTTATTATAAACCGCAATAAACAAATTCTCTGGAGCGCCTACCCTGAAATATGGAACCCGACAGAACAAAAATGGGACGTGTTATTGTATCAGTACAGGGCAAGTATTATTACTGATCCCAAACAATTAGAACAAATGGTATGGAATGCAGAAATGTAAAAAGAAAACGATGTTGACAAAATCCAGGTTTCTTTTTTTTGTATTATTCATCGAAGGAGCGGCATTGATGGCTGTGGAACTGATGGGGGCAAAACTCTTAGCACCTTTTTACGGCAGTTCCCTGTATGTATGGACAACAGTATTGGTAACTACCATTGCCGGCTTGACCCTGGGCTACTATTCAGGTGGCCTGTTATCCCAAAAAAGAAATTCCGAGAAAAAACTTGTCGCAATTATTAGCATAGCCACATTACTGGTTTTCGCGCTACCCTATAGCGCTGCGCTTCTTATTTATCTCACATCAGGTTTCAGCCTCATCGTCGGAATATTCATTGCCTGCGCGCTGCTCATAGTTCCGCCGTTGCTGTGCTTCGGCATGGTTGGGCCCATGATAGTGCGGTTAGTGAGCGCACGCCTTCAAACCGAAGGCACTGCTGCAGGCACTGTTTATTTTACTTCCACTTTGGGAGGAATATTAGCCACCTTTTTATTTGGCTACTATCTCATACCGTGCGCAGGATTAAGATTTTCTGCGCTTGCCACCGGGCTGTCACTTGCATCAATTCCCATAATTTACTTTGCCGGATCAGTTACCAAAAAACGACAAGAAGAACACGAGCATTTTCAACCAAATGAACAAGCGGGAACTGATGTAAAAGAGAAGAAGGTAAACAAAAGTATCTACCTGTATGCCATATTGGAAGGCGCCGCGGTAATGGCGACAGAGCTGATGGCTGCCCGCATGATGGCCCCTTACTTCGGGTCTTCGCTTTTTGTATGGGCGGCTGTAATAGGTTTTACACTTGCGGGCCTGGCAACAGGCTATTATTTGGGTGGCAAAATAGCACATAAATATGATACGACAGATACCCTGCAATGGATATTTCTTGCGGCTTCTGTATTGCTTATGATCATGCATTTCACCTCGCAACAACTGACCCTTGCATTTGAATCATCCAACTTTAATGCTGCCATAATTACCGTAAGTTTTTTCCTGGTTGCACCTCCATTAATATTACTGGGAATGGCACCTACCCTGCTGATAAAGCACATAACAACAAAGGCGGATAATTCAGGCGCCGCTGCAGGCAATGTATACGCTATATCGTCCGTTAGCGGCATAGCATCTCTTATTTTATTTGGCTTTTACGTTATTCCGGAGTTCGGACTGACAGCGCCTTGCATACTGACTGGAATAGCTGTTGGGCTGATACCTTTAATAAAACTGATCTCGGGGAAAAAATATCTGTCATTATTTTTCATCGTTTTTGTATTGCTGTCCTGGTCTTTAAAAAAGACCGTGCAATCTTCTACCAATGTTGAAGTACAATATTACTCGGAAGGGCTGCTGGGACAAGTATTGGTAGCAGACCTGTATGGCGACAATGAAAATCACAAAACCGCCAGTGCAGACCGTATGCTATTTGTGAACCGGATAGGTGAAACGGCCGTTGATAAAAATACAGGAATTCCCCGCGCTGACTACATCATTTATGTTTCGTCAATAGTCAGTAATTTCCCGGAGCACTCGAAGGCATTATTGTTAGGGCTTGGAGGCGGGTCAATAGCAAACCTGCTACAGAATAATTCTAAATTCAACGTGGATGCAATAGAGCTTGACGAACGCGTAGCGGAGGTATCGCGGGAATATTTTTCTTTAAATAAAGATGTGAACGTGGTGGTGGATGATGCAAGGCACTATATAGAACAGACAAGCAAAAAATATGACGTTATTTTTTTTGACGTTTTCAGGGGCGATATACCACCTTCACATGTGCTCAGCCTTGAATGCTTTAAGAAAGCAAAATCACTATTGAATAAAAATGGGGTTTTGATCGTAAATTTTTATGGTTTTTTAACTGGGGATATCGGGAAAGCGGGCAGGTCGGTTTACAAAACTTTATGTGCCTCGGGATTTAATACAAAAATATTACCGACAAACAGCACCGGCTCTGAGGAAGAAAGAAATATACTATTTGTCGCCGGAATGGAAAACGAGGAGTTTAAGACATTAAAAATTCCATTACTCATTAACGGACAACCGGTGGATGTTGACACCATGTTCATAAAAATACCTGAGATAAACAATGCAATAATCCTCACTGACGACAAACCT
>Ga0207081_1023_pt1 | contig 31529 bp, 27 predicted proteins | sample Alteio_BWMinHeat_59_FD_153524 | JGI IMG/M metagenome (GOLD analysis project Ga0207081, IMG submission 153524) | Enriched cells from forest soil in Barre Woods Harvard Forest LTER site, Petersham, Massachusetts, United States -... | ecosystem: Environmental > Terrestrial > Soil > Temperate forest >... | reverse complement strand
GATAAATTTAGAGAAGTTAGGTTTTCGATATTTTGTGCGTGCTTAACGAAATTTTCCAATCCTAAATTATTGATCCTATTCGATCTTAAATTGAGACTTTCTAGTTTGAGATTAGCTGTTGATAATAATTTTTCAACTCCATCAGACCCTATTGAACTACAGCTTAAATCTAGATTTTGAAGATTTGTTAAATTATCTAAAGCACGCGCAAGGCTTTTTGCTCCTTGAAAACCGAAATAAACTCCCACACTTTTAAACAATAAAATATTTTTACCCAAAGGTTTAACAAGTTTATCAAGATATTGCAAATTTTTTCTGACATAAAAAAGCTCTACATCTAATATCGGTCTCTCATTTTCTAATATCTTTTTTAGATATTCGATCATCTTGTCATTTTTATCGTTATTTTTTGGTTCAAAATTGATTTTTAATTTATTACTTTTTAGATGATCTAGCACCATTATATCGGCAAGTTGCGCCGATTTTGGACTTGCCTCTCTGAGCCTAATTATATCCTTCAAGCTAAGAGACCCGGATATTTCTAATAAAACCTCAAGAGGTAGATCAAGAATTGATACTGAATCACACGAAAAAGAAGCAAAAGAAAAGAACGACAATGCAGCTAAAAAATTTTTAACCATCGTACAGACCTTAAATTACTGAATAGCAAAAGGGTGCGCCAAAATGAAATCGGGAATGAGCACTTTTATGGTAGAGCCATCCTCATCGAGCATCAGATAATATCCGTTCATAGTGCCAAAGTTGGTTTTTAGCTTGCAGTATCCGGTATAGGAATAAGTTTCATCGGGGTTGATCAAGGGATATTCTCCAATCACTCCATCTCCTTCCACATACTCTCGATTTAGAAAAGCATCGGTGATAGTCCATGAGCGCTTTTTTAGTTGTATCGCTTTCTTTCGTTCATTTTTGATGGTGATTTCGTAAGAATAAACATATACAGATTTTTCTGGAGCAGATTTTTCTGCCAAAAATTTAGGCTGCGCGCTCACATAGACGCCGTCGGTGATCAGATGTGTGATCGTCATCTCGATCAGGCATCAGGATTTTTAAAAGGAAGAAGCCCAGCGGCTCTAGCTCTTTTTATCGCTTTTGTCACTCGACGCTGGTTGATCGCAATTAACCCCGATCTCCTGGAAGGAAGAATTTTTCCTTCAGGTGAAATAAATCGCTTCAATGTCTCTGAGTCTTTATAATCGATGGCCATCTTATTTTGGATGAAGAAATCTGATAGCCGTCTTTTAGATGAAGAATTTTCTGTCATTACGTTGATCCTCTTCTGCATATTTCTTGAATCAACGATAGTGCCCAAGCGATACACTTTTTCAATGGGGTTTTTTAGTCTTTTAAAAAATATGTAATATATCTTGTCCAAATCGCTTTTATGTTTATACTTTAATTAGCAGATAGGACTGCTGAGAGGAACTCGAAAGAGTCCCTAGAGGCGAGCGGTAGCTTCGCCTGGCTGGGAGCATAACGGAAGCCCAGAAAATCCTAAGGCGGGAAGGGTCTTAGGTGGGTTGGTCTCCTGGCCTAATTTTTTATACTGTTTACCGCAAAATTATGCATGAGCCCGGCTAAACAATACAAGTTTACTTCGTTAGTATTGCCTTCGTTCTTCATATCTAATGCTTCGGTTAGGGTACTTTCAAATGAAAATTGTAAGCCTGGTTTTATGCGCGGGAAAGAGCGATCGCTTAAAAAGCAGAACAAGCAAAATGCTCCATGAGATCTCTGGCTGGCCCATTGCATGTTGGTCGGTGCGGCTTGCGAGCCAAATCTCTAATGTCCCACCTATTGTAGTTTTGGGCCATCAAGCAGAAGAGATCAAAAAAAAGCTTGAGAATGAAATAGTGGGAGATCTGAGTTTTGTAACTCAACAAAAATTAGATGGTACCGGAGGGGCGGTGAAGGCTGCCATAGATAGCTTACCTGATGATTGCGATATCGTTATCGTCATGTGTGGCGATGTGCCTCTTCTCACCACAAAGACTATGGAGCGATTAATTGCCCTAAAAGTTTCAAGTGCTCTTCCGATCGCATTTTTGACTTCGAGAATCGAATGTCCCGCTGGTTATGGCCGCATATTAAGAGATGATTCTCAAAAAATTCAAAAAATTATCGAAGAAGCTGATGCCTCTCCAAAAGAAAAATCCATATGCGAAATAAATAGCGGAATTTATGCTTTTTCCATGTCTTTTCTTAAAAAAAATATATTTAGCCTTAATAACGATAATAAAAAGGGAGAGTTTTATTTAACTGATCTAATAAACCATAATGCCGAAGCTTTATCAGCTCCATATGAGGAGATTTTTGGAATTAATGATCGAGCACAACTCGCGAGAGCTCAGTCGCTTATGAATCGGCGGATCATCAATTTTTGGATGGAACAAGGTGCTAGCTTCATTGATCCAAGAAACACACTCGTTGATGCTCACGTCAAGCTCAGCAAAGATTGCGTCATTTATCCTCAGGTGCATTTACAAGGTCGCACAAAGGTCGGGATTTCATCGGTGATTAAAAATGGCTCCATCATAAAAGATTGCGATATCGGATGCGATGTGATCGCAGAGCCATATTCAGTATGCGATCAAGCGATCATCAAGGATCATTCGCGGATCGGTCCATTCGCCCATTTGCGCCGCGGTACTATTTTGGAAGAAGGGGTAAAAATAGGAAACTTTGTGGAAACCAAGGCTTCTCATCTAAAAAAAGGTGTGAAGGCGAATCACTTGGCCTATATAGGTGATGCAGAAGTTGGTGAAGAAACCAATATTGGTGCTGGCAGTATTACCTGTAACTACGATGGCAAAACAAAACAAAAAACCACTATAGGCAAAAAAGCATTTATAGGCTCAAACACCACCTTGATCGCGCCCCTTAGGGTAGGAGATGGAGCTTATATAGCTGGCGGTAGTACCATCAGCAAAGAAGTTCCTGCGGGCGCTCTGGCATTTGGACGCGCTCGGCAGAAAAATCGGGAAAAGAAAATCGTTTAAGAGTTCAACCCGGCATCGTTATAAGGTATCAAGATGCCATCATCCATGATCCTAAATTTGGAATTGTTTTTTGGCTCTAAGAATATGCTGCGCTGTTCATGCTCATTAAATATTTCGATGACTGCGCCGATCGAACCATTAAAAGATATGTTCTGCGCATAGTATGTAGTCCCATTATCTACAAACTCAGCAATCCCGCCATTCCAAATTACATTTATATTCGGGTCAGGAATGCTATAGGGAAAAAAAGATTGAGTGTCTATAATCGTCATATTATATTCACCGTTTTCTTGTTTGAGCTCGATAAACCTCTCGGCGACGATCGGCGATGACATGAACGATGCCAAAAATATAGCGAAGGAAATTGCTCTTCTCATTTTAGATCTCCTAGACTGATTATCCATCTATAGCGACGGAAAATTTTTTAAATAGCCTTTAACGAATAAAAGGAAAAAATCCGAAAAATATGAGCAAGGATGATCCGCATATCAATATAAAAGGTATCGTACTCAGATGTTCAACTTCATGAGGAACTCGCGGCTCTTTACTAAATAGAAAGACAAAAATACGCATGGTGCAGCCAGTGCCGATTAGGATCGATAAAAAAATTGCCAAATTGAGCCAAATACTTTTTTGTATTTTAGCGATCAATGAGAGCTTTACAAAAAAGCCGAGCGTTCCGGGCATTCCAGATAACGAAGCGAGAGAGATCATTAAGCATAAAGAAGATACCCTGAGGCTCTTACCTAAGCCCGCGATGTCTTCCCAAGTGGGTGTATGCTGATCGAGAGGCGAAAGATAAGAGAGCGAATAAAATAATATAAATAGCGATAGGCTTAAAAATATATAAAGTATTAAAAGATATATGAGTTTTGGAGTTAAAATTGATGAGCCAAAAGAGAGTGTTAATGCAAAAATAGGGGCGAGTGAGGCAGCCATATAAATAAATGTTCTTTTAATTTTGCTCTGATCGGACGCTCTCAACAATAAAAGCAGATATCCGCACAACAAAGTTATGATCACTAAAGTGGCGCTCTTTTCGTATGAGGTTTGGAATTTTGATAAAAGTTTTACCACACCCGATAAATTAGTGCCGCATTGTATGGCGCCGTTACCGAGCAGCAAAAAAGAAATGGCGACATTTCCTCCGTGAGCGGCATCGATATGGGAAAAATGAAATGGAGGGATTCCTCCAAGCACTAAGAAGGAGGCGAGTATTAATAAAAGCCCAGGCACCCCCAATAACTTAGAACCAGCAATATTTGCAGAAATCTTAGTGAGCTCTATATTTTTGTATGCGGTTTTGATGAAAATTAATCCCATTAAAAACAAAAGTGCCAACACCATAATATTGACCATCATTTTTATCCCGATTTCAGTTTTTAAAGCCGTATCCGCACTTTTAAGCACTAGTGTTGTCATAACTATGAGCCAAGATATGGAAGTTATAAACTTAACTAAAAGATCAGGAGAAGCGATGTTAGCTATGGCTAGTATTAGTGCGCATAACAATAAAAAATACATTTGTCCGGTTTGGAAATTCTTGAGAGTTTTTTGGCCTATGAATATAGCTCCGAGAGTGTTGATCATTAAAAAAATAGCAGCGATATGATTGATATATTGATCGGGAACCTTATGAAGCTTGGTACTATTATAGAGCTCCATAAGCAAAAAACTGCCCAACATCAAAATAGAAGCGATACAAAATAATCGTATGTGAGGTTTTTCTTTAGTATCTTTAAAGGATATTTTGGGCCCAAGCCCCTCCAAGAGCAAAACGATGATGGCGCTGCCTATCAACAAAAATAACGATACCTCAATAGAGCGATTCATATATTTCCTTAGCTTTTATGAGGCCAAAATATGGCAAAAGGTATCAACCAGGATAGAATTACAGCTGCTATCGGGCTGAGTATAAAGAAGCTTTTGATCTTTTTTTTAAATGCTTCAGAAATTTCTCTAGTCATATTTGATCTTTGAAAAAACTCAGCCCTTATAGTAAGCACTAAAGCTACGGCTAAAAGTATGAAGGCTAGAAACCACAAAGAAAGAAAAGCTATCCAAAGTATTTTTTTCGGATGGGCATCATGAGCAAATTGAGTGGCCATGGTATAAAGTGCGGGCCATAGCGATACTCCAATACCTATGCCAGGTACACCTAAAAATGGACTTAAACACAAAAACCACATCGCTCTTAAATCAGATTTTTTTTCATATGGTGAACCAAAATAATAAATCAAATTATGTGTTTTTGTGGTGTTAAAAAATATAATTATGTTGGTTAGATAAAGAGAGATGGTCAGGTAAAAAAATAATTTTTCTGAAGAAGCAAATAGTACAGAAGGTATTAAACTCGAATAAAAACAAAGAGAGTAATACGGCAGTACCTCGGATTTGAAATTAGTTATCGAGATCAAAGCTACATTTAATGAGCTGAGCATTCCCAAAGCTGCCATCATAAGCGGTATATCAGCACTTAAAAGATTTTTTCCGATCTCATTTTTGGCTAGTACCAATATGTATAATCCCACCAATTGCAAAAATGCGAATATAAATGGCCCTTCCCGCCGGTCAACATTTAATATCAATCTCTGCAAAAATGGTGAAAAAGCTGGCAGGCACAACCGCGCAAGACCGGGCGCTAGAATGCCCAAAGCGATCAAAATAAAAAAAATGTACTCTTTGAAGCTTTGCAACTGCAATATTACCAATGCTAAAGCATCTATTCCGAAGAGATATGTTCCCATGTGAAAGATGGCAGATCCTTTCCTTTGGCGGTCAGAATGCCCAATTAAAAAATAGATCATAAATGTGGAGATAGATAAAAGAGGAAGAGCAATCCTCAAATCTTTTTGGCCAAAACAGATATTGGCGATGAAAGCTAGCAAAAAAGGTGAGACATGGTGAATATTACTTTTAGTGTCAGAGATTTCAAAAAGAAAATTATAAAGAAGTAAAATAAGGCTTATTATTCCGAAAAAATAGATATTATATTCATTTAAAAAAAGGAGAAATTTGATCTTAAAATTGAGCAGAGAAAATGAAAATGAAATATTTTTTAATTTAGATCCTATACCAAATAAATAAAAGATTCTGATAAATACACAAAAACCCGCTACTGCAAAAAAACACGATAAAGTATTTTTTGATTCTATATCAAATGAAGGAATTAAAGAAATAAAAATAGAGGCTATTAATGGGATTAAAATTAAGATGTATAAACTTGCCTGATCAAAAGTATACATCACGTTGTCCAATAATATACATATGCGGATAATGTAAGAACCACAAAAAGAAAGGATCGAGATATACTGCCATTATGAAAAAATCTAAGGGGTAATTGGACGATACCAAAGATGAGTTGAGGGGCTCGAAAGAATAATATATTGGTATAGAAAAATCCGATAAATTTACTAAATATTTCGCCAAATAAATATATACCTCGCAAAGGAATTTGTTGAATAGAATAATATATTGGAAAAATTTTTATCTGCTCTTTTTTCTTAGATCTGAAAAAAAATAATGAACTGAAGGCGATCATTCCGCATAAAATCATCGAAGACAATATTTTATAATTTCCTAATAGCACAAAAAATATGTTAGAAAAAAAATAATAAAACATGCCTGGTGGCCTTTGCTTATTTCTAAAAATCAAGAGCAAAAACAGAGTTATCAGCGAAAAGGCAAAAGAGATAGAAAAAAAAATGTCATCCAAAATATCTTGTTGAAAAAGCAACCACTGAAGCCTAAGGGCTATTACTAAAACGCAAAAAAAGATGAACTTGGAATGCGTAAAGATGAGCTCAGATATAAAAGATGCAGTAAGCAATCTAAACGATAACGCCGAAAAAAGCATAATTCTTGGAAACATGGAAATATCATTACTAAATTCCGCTAATTCTTTCGCGTCCATAGTGTCATATTTCATGTATAGCAGGGCAAAGCTTGCCAATAAAAAAGCATCGCAAATCCTCTGCAATAAAAAATCTTTAGTGCATTGCCAATCGCTTACAATATCCGAGTAATTTTTTAAAAATAAAAATGTTGAGATCAATGTGCCAACGCTAAAAATAGAAATCAAAATAAAATAATCGCTAGCCACAGAGATGATTAAAAGAATAATGGTTTGTACTACGCTTATCCGAATTATGTTGTTATCTTTTTTTCGGTTTTGAAAAAAATCAAGGCTTAATCCAATTAATAAAAATAGGATGATCACAGAAAAATGGCCATCGATTAATATTCCAGGGCGAATATTTATTCTCGAAAATTCTAAAATTTGATAAATTGCCTCGCCTTTTATTAAAGTTTTTTGCATTAGTAGGACAATGTTTATAACAGCTAGACCTAAAGAAAGAAATGAAACGATGATAATCGCTTTATTTGACGCCCTAAAAGCACTAGTTAAAATCAAAACTATTATTAAAGAAAGGAAGATTACAAATAAAAGAATCAATTGATCCATAAATTTTACCCATGAAGTTTATTGAGCTCATCTACGCTTGTCATAGGGCCGCTTTTTGCGCAAAGTACCATCAAAGCAATATTAAAAATGTTAATCAGAAACCACATCACTATAGAGATTGTGGACAATAAAAATCCCAATTGATCATAGCCAAAAGCGAGTATCGCTATTCCTAAGATCGAAAGAAAAATCTGCCAAAATGAAATCATCATGTGTGTAAAATTTTTGTTTATTAGTACTCCTATTAGCCCAATTATTAAAGTAAAACTCAAAACCAGTTCGATATTCATCTTTACTTCCTGCCTTATTCTTGATCCTTAGAGCTGTAGAGTGATAATGCACAAAACATAGCGCACACAACAGCAAAAAAAATTATCACCGCCGAACTTAAGTCTGTTTTGTAAATTAACTGAATGTTTTGGTGATTTGTGATCGAAAAAAATACTTCTGCAATTTTTTTATGCAGAATGAGTAAGATAAGTGCAAGCAATACCAAAAATGTTCTTAATGAACTAAACACATATACTTCAGTTAAAATAGACAGGTAATAAACTTGGGCTAAAAAGAATATCATTGCGATCATTAAGATCGAAATAGCAGAAATTTGAAAGATATCGCCTTCGATAAAAAATAGATAAGCCAAAAAGGAAATAACCTCTATAGCCAGAGATAAAGTGCTCACATGGGATTTTCGGCTGAGAATAGCAAGAATTGATGAAGCTCCTAAAACTAGCAAAGATAGATATTGAAGTGTCGATAAATTTTGCATGTCTTACCAATTTTAAGCGATTTACGCTGACAGCGTAACTCACTCGTATTGAAAATTTTTTGCTGGTTTCTTTTAAACATATTTCACTCACTGCTCCCTCAAATAGACCAGCTATTATCGGTAGCATCTCATAAAATCTGTTTCAAAGATCCTACGCAAAATTCTTACCAATCCAAGTGAGTTACGCTGTAGCCAAAATATTAAATATCTCATATGCAAAAAAAACTTACGATAGAGGCAAGTGATGGCATTAGATAAAGATCATATGATTAAGATTATTAAACTTGCACGTCTGGCCTTAAAGGAGTCAGAACTTATCTCACTCGAAGCCGATCTCCAAAAAATTGTAAAATTTGTTGAGCAGCTCTCTGAGGTCGATATTTCAGAAGTAGAACCAATGCTACATGCGCAGGAAGATGGGCTGATAATGCAAGAAGATGACACTCCACATGAGGTGATCGGCTTGAAAGCACTTTTATCGTCCCGTGGATTTGAGGATGGTCTCATAAGAGTTCCTAGAATTATTGAGTAAAAATGGAAATGTTTGATATTAAAGATGCGATTGAGCTTCTTTCAGAGAAAAAGATATCTTCTGTTGAGCTCACCAAGAATTGCCTAGAAAAAATCAGCAGTATTGATCAAAAACTCGGATCGATGCTTTATGTAGATGGAAAAAAAGCTCTCGAGGATGCAAAGGCTTCGGATGAGAGACGAAAAAGTCAGTCGGTTTTAAGCGATATTGACGGCATTCCCGTTACTCTAAAAGACATGATCTTGACTAAAGATATGCCCACCACAGCAAGCAGCCGTATACTCGAGGGCTATATTCCTCCATATGATGCGACCGTAGTTCTCAAACTTAAACAAGCCGGGGCAGTTATTTTAGGAAAGACCAACCAGGATGAATTTGCCATGGGTGGGTCTAATGAAAATAGCTCTTATAAACCATGCTTTAATCCTTGGGACTTAACACGGACGCCTGGAGGATCTTCTGGAGGAAGTGCAGCATCGGTAAGCGCTGAAATGTGTTTTTCAAGCTTAGGCACAGACACAGGCGGCTCAATTAGGCAGCCAGCAGCGTACTGTGGCGCTGTAGGGTTAAAGCCTACCTATGGAAGAGTTTCTAGGTTTGGCATTATCGCTTTTGCGAGTTCACTTGATCAGGTAGGGCCAATCAGTAAATCAGTTACTGGTACTGCTGCGATCCTCTCGCATATCTCTGGATTTGATATAAACGATTCCACTTCAAGGAATTGCTCGGTGCCAGTATTTCATAAAGAATTATCTAGAAATCTTAAGGGTAAGAAAATCGGCGTTCCCGAAGAATATTTCTGCGATGGAATTGATGTGGCGGTTAAAAAATCCATTTTTTCGATCATCGATTTATTAAAAAAAAGCGGATGCGAAATAGAAAACATAAGTCTTCCTCACACCAAATACGCCGTCCCAACCTATTACATTATTGCCACAGCAGAAGCATCCTCAAATCTCTCGCGTTATGATGGCATTCGCTTCGGTCCTCGCGTAGGCGATGAAAAAAGTCTTTTGGAGTTATATGAAAGAACAAGAGGAGAGCTTTTCGGCAAAGAGGTAAAACGCCGGATCGCTTTAGGAACTCATGTATTAAGCGCAGGATACTACGATGCCTATTATCTGCGCGCTCAGAAGGTGAGAAGGCTCTTTGCGAACGATTTTAAAGCCGCATTTTCAAAAGTAGATCTCATTATTTCTCCAACGGCGCCTACAACGGCTTTTCGCATAGGTGAAAAAATTGATGATCCAATAGCTATGTATTTGAATGACGTTTATACCATCAGTGCCAATTTAGCGGGATTGCCCGCTATATCTGTTCCTATTGGATTTGATGAGGCAAATCTTCCTATAGGGGCTCAACTCACGGGGCGCCCTTTTCATGAACAAGAGATTTTAAATTGCGCATTTCACATCGAGGGAGAGCTAAATTTAAATTTGTCGCCTGCATCTCTCAAATCATAAGGATCTGTTTATGTCTGAGAAGAAGAGTTGTATTTTTTGTGAGATCATCAATGATAAAAATAAAGCCCGCATAGCCTATGAGGATGAACACACCTTAGCTTTTTACGATATCAATCCTGTGGCTTTAATACATATAGTGATCGTCCCTAAAATCCATTTGGCCAATGTGAATGAACTCGAGGATTCAAATATAGATTTCGTCGCTTCTATGTTTACTGCTGCTAAAAATGTTGCTTTCACTTTAAAAGTGAATTCATCTGGATATCGATTGGTGATAAACAATCAGTCGAGTGCTGGTCAAACGGTATTTCATCTTCATATGCATTTTTTAGCCGGCAGAGATTTTTTTTGGCCTCCTGGGTAAGATACTATTTATGATCTGTGGAGAAAGCATGGAACAAGAGACAGTTCACGATCACGAGTTAGAAATTATTATCAAAGCTTGGCGAGATGAGTCATTTAGAAAAAAATTATTTTTAAATCCCAAATCAGCTATTGAGCATGAGTTTTCATTAATAATCCCTAAAGATATGAATATATTTGTGCATGAGGAAGGTGAAAAAAACATGCATCTCATTGTTCCTAAAGTTCCACCAAGCATTCACTCTGAAAAGATGTCAGATGACGATCTTAAAACTGTTATAGGAGGAGTCGCAGCTACGGGACATTTGACTGCATTTCCCATATCTAGAGATCATTCGAGAATACTAAAATTGCAAAAAGAAAATGAGCAGCAAAAAAAGATGATCATTAAGCTTGAAAAATATATAGAAGAGATAGAGAAAAAAATTTTTAAAAGTGGCAAATGATATGCCATTTCCTCGTGCAATAGATCATCTAAATTTATCCAAACCAGAATTGATAGAACACGCCATCAAAAAAGGTGAAGGTTTTTTAAGCGAAGTCGGATCCTTGATGGTTAGCACAAAAAAATATACCGGCCGTTCTCCTGAAAGTAAGTTCATGGTGTGTTCAGATGACATAGCTGCTCAGATCTGGTGGAGTGAAAATAATCATCGATATGAAAGTAATTTTGCTCAGACACTTTACGAGGATGTTGAAAAATATTTAAAAGAAGAGCCTTGTTATGTGATCGATGCACGCGTGGGAGCAAGGCCTGAGCAAAGCTTGAAAGTGCGTGTTATATGCGAAAGAGCTTGGCATGCGCTATTTGCAAAGACCATGTTTTTGCCAAGCGATCCTCATGATGAAAAAATTGATTTCACCATTTTTCATGCGCCCGGTTTTTTTGCGAATAAAGAAATACATAAGACCAGCTCCGAGGCTGCCGTCGTTACCGACATCTTGAATAATCGTGTAGTTATCTGCGGTACGGAATATGCGGGCGAGATCAAGAAAAGCATGTTTGGGGTACTCAATTTTTTGCTGCCTCAAAGAGGAATTTTAGGCATGCATTGCGCAGCCTCATCGAAAAAAGATGAAGATGTTGCTCTCTTTTTTGGCTTGAGCGGAACTGGAAAAACTGCTCTTTCGGCCAATATTGATCGATCCCTTATAGGTGATGATGAGCACGCTTGGGACGATTTAGGAATATTTAATTATGAAGCTGGATGCTATGCGAAGGTGATCAAGCTTTCGCCAGATGATGAGCCGCTCATTTTTCAAGCGATAAATAATTTTGGCGTGATCTTGGAAAACGTCACATTTAATAAAGAATCGAGGGCGCCAAATTATTTTGATAACTCCATTACCGAAAATACTCGTGCGAGCTACGACCTGTCCTTCATAAAAAATTCAAAGAAGGATGGCACGGGGCCTCATCCAAAGAACGTCATCCTTTTGACCTGTGACGCCTTCTCTATTCTGCCGCCTATAGCAAAATTGGATCACGGCTCAGCTGTGTATCATTTTTTAAGTGGATATACTGCAAAGGTTTCTGGAACTGAACTTGGGATTTCTAAACCAAAGGCCGTATTTTCACCTTGTTATGGGGCTCCTTTTATGCCACTTAAACCTTTAGTCTATGCAAACCTTTTTTTAAAAAAGCTAAAAAAGCATAATCCGAATTGTTTTTTATTAAACACCGGATGGACTGCAGGCCCTTTTGGTATCGGCAAGAGAATTCCGATCAAAATAAGCAGGATACTTCTAGAAATCGCTCTCAATGGGAATCTAGATAATGAGGATTTTTATCTAGAAGAGAGATTTAAGTTTTTGGTGCCAAAGATGGTTTCAGGGATAGATGCAGATATCTTTTTTCCTAAAAAAACTTGGGCTGATGAGCAGGCCTATGATGCTCAGGCCAAAGAGCTTGCAATTCTTTTCCATGAAAATATGAAGCCATATTTCCCCTATCTGACTGATGAGATATTGAGCAAAGCGCCAAATATTTGAGGCTTTAATTATGAAAGAGCATTTAAAACCAGAGTTTGTCAATGTACCTGAAGCATTGATCGAGGCTTTGGTCACTTCCTTAAAAAAAACGCTCGTTCCCGAGCTTAAAACCGATGCCTACTCATTAAATGTGCTTCGCTCGTTAAAGATCGATGAGCGCGTGGTGGTCGATCTGGTCTTGCCGAGCTTTGGCCTCAGATCGGAAAAAAATATCGCCTTAGCTGTGAAGAAGGCTTTGGTGAGCCATATTGCCAATGCCGATCTCATCGATTTAAATATTTATTCAGATGTGAAGCCATCGGCCACTCAAAGCATTAAAACTAAAGATATCGCAGATGTGAGAAATATAATCTTAGTCGCATCAGGAAAGGGTGGCGTAGGAAAAAGCACGGTCGCAAGCAATCTTTCCGTGGCTATGGCTTCTTTGGGCCTCCGAGTTGGGCTCTTGGATGCCGACGTATATGGCCCATCGATACCGGTGATGTTTGGTTTGTTGGGTGATGCCGAAGTTAAGGGTTTTACCAAGGAAGATAGCAAGATCACCTACATGATCCCGCCTATAAAATACGACGTGTCTTTAATGAGCATCGGCTTTTTAATAGATTCTGATGCTCCGATGATTTGGCGCGGTCCCATGATCGCCTCAGCTTCGATGCAGATGTTTCACAATGTTTTTTGGGGACAGCTTGATTATTTGATCGTGGATCTTCCTCCTGGGACTGGAGATATCCAACTCACTATCGCGCAAAAAATCAATGTTAGTGGTGCGATCATCGTGTCCACTCCTCAAGACGTTGCTCTTAAAGATGTGGTTCGCGCGAAAAAAATGTTTGATAAAGTAAATATTCCAAATATCGGGCTTATCGAAAATATGAGCTATTTTATATGCGATTCTTGTGATAAGCGCCATGAAATTTTTTCAAGTCAAGGAGCAAAAAGGCAAGCAGAGATATTAGATCTTCCGATATTAGGTGAGCTTCCGCTGATTTCAAGCATCAGGCAGGGCTCTGATAATGGAATACCTTTTCTTGCAAGCCCTGAGGATCATCCTATTAAAAAACACTTTATCGATATCGCTCATGATGTGGTTGCCAAAGTGACGAGCATGGCCATTAATGATGAGACAAGAGACAACGTTTCATTAAATCAAATTAAGAATCCAAAAAATTCTGAAATCCCTGAAAAAAAGCGCCGATTGCCCTTAATTTAAGGTCGAAATTGTTTTTACAGCTGAGTTACGCTGTATGCTTGTAAAATCGCAAAAGCTAAAAGCCAAAAAATCAAAAATCTAGATATGACTATTTAGCCAAAGGTGGCCTGCGCTCTCTCATTTTGAAAGCCGCACGAGGAAGATATGCCCAAGATCGATAGAAAGCTCTATAACATTTTCGAAAACAGCATCAATCAAAATAGCAAATCTGGTAGCAAGGTCTCGGAAGAAGAAGCGATGCTTCTCATCAATAGAGCGCATCGCATAACTGAAAAAACTCCTTTGAATTGTCTATGCCCACCAGAAGCCAAAGAAGGGAGCAAGCATCTGAGGAGACTTTTAAGGGTTTATCCAGAGAGCTTCACCCCCGAAGGCAAAATTATCATTCAGCAATATATGCTAACCGGCAAAAAGCACATTTATCATCACTATCGCGACACGGAACGGCATCTGAATCAAAATCTCAATAATCTAGAAGATAATATAGTTGTTCATCCGAGCAAGCGTCGACACAGAATTAAGATGGATACAAATGCTCCGATCGAGGGTGAGATCCATTCAGAGAGGAGGGATTCAAGAAGAATACGCAGCACTGAAGATGAAGGAACTATTACACGCTCAATTGAAAATCACAGCCGCCATTTAACGGAATCTCGAGACAATATCAGCTCTCGTAGCAATAATGAAAACGTAGAAAATTCTATCCCGAACATAATCGTAACGGAAAGCCCGAGCGAGCATGTGGACGTAAGTAGCACTGTGATAGAGCCAGAAATAAGAACAGAAAATATAAACCATTCGGTCAATTTGAATACTGAAAATATTGGCGATGGTCTACATGTGGAATCTAGTAATCAGCCATTAGTGGATAGCGTTTATGGCAAACAAATTTTAAATTTTATGGCTAAGAAAAAGACAGAGCCGTTCCACTGGTTTCCGATGGAAGAAACCAAACCAGGAGGAGATACAGTCAACAATCTTTACACCATAGGCGGCCCACTAGATAAGCTCGACCGAATAAATGAAGGCAAAGCGCGACTCTATGAATACAACAACCTAAGACAGCCATTCGGCTCAGGCAGGCGCTGGTGGGGTCACTGCAATAACGCTTCGGAAGCAGGCTGCTTATTAAAAGCTCCTAGGCATGGTGTAGAGATGGTAGCCAAGGATGGCTCTACTATAAAACTTACTAAAAATGATATTGAGGGTCTAATTGTTAAAGTTGTGCCCTGTCTAGTCGCAAAAACCGATTTTAAGGGAGAGAGAAACAACGGACGAGGGGCAAGCGAGGAGCCTGCGCCTGCAACATTTATTAATATAATGAAAGACTGGGCCAAAGATGGATTGCCATTTGTCATGGACATCGATCCAGAATCGCAGGTGTGGAATTTTCCATATGACCAAGTGAAGATTTATGAGTCTAATAAAGCTCCTGAAGGCTCTAATGTCGATATACCCGGCAAGACAAAGTTTTACCACATCGAGATGGAAGGTACTGGCTATAAAAATAAAGCGCGAGTTTATGAATGCTATGTCAAGTATGGCAATAACGACAAGGTTATTCATAGCGGGTGGATCAAAACACCGAATTCCAATAACAACCCAGATTTTATGTGGAGGCCGCATCCAAAAGGTGATCTTATGGATAAATCTCTTTGGGTGTTAAATAGCCGAGCAACTAACCCCGAAGTTGATCCTCAGCTGGTTTATGACATCTATATGAAATCATTGGCCTGACCAGGCTATTTTTTTATAAAGTGCAAGAAATCTTTCCTGATTTCAGCATCGGTACTAAAAATGCCTAAGAATTTTGATGTAGTAGTTGTCGTCTGATTCTTTTTTACTCCCCGCATCGACATGCAAAAGTGTTTTGCTTCGATCACGACCGCAACTCCATGAGGCTTAACCGTTTCGAGTAAGGCATTTGCTATCTGACAATTGAGCTCTTCTTGTATTTGTAGGCGTTTACTAAAGATATCGACTATTCGGCCCAATTTGCTAAGGCCTAATATGTACTCATCTGGCATATAGGCTACGTGCACATAACCTGTAAAGGGCAGTAGGTGATGCTCACAAAGAGAAGCAAATTCGATATCTTTTTGAACGACCATTCCAGAAGAGTTTGCTTTGAAAATTCCTTTACGAACTACGTCAAATGGAGCTACACCATATCCGCTGGTGAGCTCTGCGAATGCAGATGCCACTCGAGAAGGAGTATTTTTTAAACCATGCCTTTTAGGATCTTCACCTACGGCAGATAAAATTTGCGATACTGCATTTTCTATTATTTGCTGATTCATATTTATATTTTTAAAATCCATTACCAGCTTTTTGTCGCATTAAAGCTTTTTGTGCAAGTCACTATGGTATCTATATGACCCTTAAAAAGCCAAGTAGATTTATTTTCTATTGCTTTAAAAATATTAAGAATATAGGACTCACTCTCGCAATCTATAGGTTCTTTAAGCGACTTTATGATCTTTTGGCATATCGCTTCGTAGTCATAAAGAGGATTTAATTGATCTTTTGAGCAAGGATGCTCGAGGATATTTTCGCTTAAAAAAAAGGAAATATCTATTTTTGGATAACAGAAAGAGTGGATGAGGCAAGGCTTATCGTGGGTGATCAAAAGATGTTCGACAAATATTTGGATATCTTCGAGGAGTATCAATTTGAGAATCCCTTATATAAAGATATGAATTCCGGAGGTGAAATTTAAATTTTTTTCTATATTAACAAGAACCTAAGCTAGAATCACATTTGGCATCGCCTATAGATAGCGATGCGTCAACAAAGGAAGGATAAAAATGAAAAAAATATTCGCTTATATACTGATCGCTTTTATTTGGCCGATTTTTGGTTTTGCTGAAAAGCTAGAGAAAGAAAAGCCCACCCATTTCGCAATTAAATCTGATGATAATAAATATTCCTTGAAATTCAGTGGTCTTCTGCAGACTTTGGCAAAATTTGAAAAATCTCAAGAAAAAAATGATTTTGATTTCAGTCTGAGGCGCGCGCGCTTGGGGATGTCTGGGTCGATTTTGGATCCTATGTTGACCTTCGGTGTGAAAGCAGCATTCGAGAAAGAAATACCTTTAGGCTTTTCAGAAGGGAAAAAAATGAGCATTGTCCAGCTCCACGATTATTACGTCGATCTATCCTTGTGCAAAAAAGATAGATTTCATCTAAAAGCAGGAAAATTTGCCCTTCCATTTTTTGGGAAAGTTTCAAGCTCAAAGACGCAATTTTTGGATCCTTTCTTGGCGCAAAAGGGATTTGGCTTCGATAGTGGTATCGGTGTCATGGTTCACGGAAGCTTGCCAAAAGATTTCGATTATGGCTTAGCCGTAGTGCAGAGAGGATTAGTAGGGCGAGTAGCTTATAACCATGGGAATATTGATGTAACTGATGCAGTTGCTTATGCCGATGATGCCGGTTTTTCTCTGGGAGTTAATGGAGCCTTGGGAACTGATTACAGCACTAAATTTGATGACAATCGCGCAGGTGTAGACTATTTGGCAAAATATAAGCGATTTTCTTCAAACGGGGCTTTTTATTATCAAAGGAAAGAAAAGGATAACAATTTCGGCGTAGGCTTCGATGCTGGCTACTTGCTTATCGATCACTTAGAGCCCGTAGCTCGTTATTCTATGGCCAATACTAAAAAGGCTCAGCATGAAGCAGCTTTGGGCTTAAACTATTACATCATCGGTCATAATCTAAAGGTTCAAGTTGAAGGAGGGGCTTCTATAACAGATAAGTTCGGTCCATGGCATATCCAAACCGATCTTCAGCTTGCATTTTAGTTTTTTAATGCCCTCACCCTTAATCCCTCTCCCACGCTTACGCGCTGGAGAGGGTTTTAGTTTTTAATTCAATTTCTTAGCCGCAAAGTTGCTGGGAGAGGGTTATGGTTTTTCTAAGGGGACAAACCGCTTAACATTTCCTCTTTTGAAAAAAACTAACAGTGCAGATTCACTGGGAGCTGCATCAATTAAACTTTTTAAATGGTTTGCGGATTTAATGAGTTCGCTATTTACTTCGACGATGACGTCATTTGGCTCAATGCTTGCAAATGAAGCTGCGGATCCATGAAGCACTCCGATCACATATGCGCCTGAATTATTAGCCGAAAGATTTAACTCCTTTTGGATCTCTGCTGTGGTGTTTGTGATTCTCAGGCCCACACTCTTGATCTCTATAGCCTCTTCTTTGGCCGCTTTTTCTGATATGCCTGATGCGATATTTGCATTTGGTCTTTTTTCTAATTTGGCTTTGATCGCTTTTTTGCCCACACCCTTTATATAAACGGTAAGGTCTACCTCTACTCCATCACCCATGTATGCGATCATCTGTCTAAAGCTAAAAGCGTCGGTTACTTTTTTGCCATTTAGCTCTAAGATCACATAACCGGCTTTTAGCCCTGCCTTTTCAGCTGGGCTGTTTGCAATAACTTGCATGATCACAACACCCTTTTGTTCAGGTGACAGTCCTAGAGCTTTTGCATGCTGAGACGAGAGATCAGTTGGTTCTACCCCGAGAAATGATTTTTCCACTTTGCCATGTGCAAGCAATTGAGGAACGATCTGCTTAATGGGATTTATAGGCAAACAAAAAGAGATCGATTGCCCTATAGTAGGATGCATTATCGACTCGGCCACGCACATTACTCTCCCATATTGATCCATAACCGGGCAGCCTGAATTTCCGCTATTTATGGGCATCTGCAGTTGGATCATCTCTGCATAGATCTCTTTTCCTGAAGGTCTGATGCCTCCTCTGTTTTTATAAGAGATGATACCGACGGTGACAGACTGTAATAATCCCATAGGACTTCCCAAGGCCATCACATTATCGCCAAGCCTGAGCTCATCTGAATTTCCGAGCGGTAAATAGGGCCAAGAAATTTTTTCATTAGCGTCGGTTAGAATTTTTAATATAGCAATATCTAGTTCTTCATCAGATCCGATCACTTTTGCCTTAAATTTTCTAGGATTTACGCCTACCATCACATCTATTTTTTGGGCGCCATCGATTACATGATGGTTGGTTAAAACATAGCCGTCTTCATTGATGATGAATCCGCTCCCTTGGCCTTTTTGTTTTTCCTGAGGCATAGGAGCAAAAAAGCGAAACGGCGCTGGCATATTCGGTAATTCAAAACCAGGATGCTCTACAGTTGCTTCCGTAGAGATCACCACAACCGCCGGCTGAGCCCGCTCCACCAAAGGCGCCCAGGAGGGCATATTAAGCCCTTGTCTTTTGGCCTGGGCATCAGTTATCTCTCGCCACAACTGACCTTTAACTAGCAAAAATGCAGGAGCAGCTAACAGCATTAAAAAAAACATTAATTTTAGCTTTTTTTTAGAAATTTTCATGGTTTTGTCCCATCCTCACAGCTCTAGAAGTTACGCTGTAAATACTTTTGTGTTATGGCCATAAAATCAAGGGGGCAGGTGATTTTTAGGGATTTTAAATATGGCTATCGTGATTTCACTCATCCTTTTTTCGAGTTTTTCTTTTTCTGTGACTTTTGAGGAGGTAGAAAAAACCAAAAGTCATTACGAATTATTCGATCGAGGACTTGCTTTAAAACAAAAGGACATGCCTGAAGGTGTTCCTCTCGCTTTAATATCGCCTGAAAAACCTTCACTAGAAAAACTTCCAGATGCTTTGATCAAAAATGCTTCTTTTATCGCTCCTTTTATCTCTGACATATCGCTCCCTGAGTTAAAAAAGTTAGCTAAGAGATTGAGGCATGAAGGATTTATGAAGCCGTTACCACCCAGCAAATGCCTTTTTTATGAAGGAAGTATGCGGATGGATAGGGCCATGGTTTTGCAGAAATTATTGTGCAAAAATGTGCTTACGATAAAAGAAAAGCATGCGGTTATGCACGAGCTTTACATCGGCCTTCCCGAGGCGATGGATGAAGAATTTTTGAAAGTTTCGGAATTTAAAAATTTTAAGGAAGATCTTTCAGGCAGCGATATTGCCAAAAGAATGGAAAGGTTGGTTTTTTTTGGAAAAAATGACGAAGCCTTAAAAACTTATCAAGAATATGAAAATTCCAAATTTTCTTTACCAGATAGATGCGAGATCAAGTATCAAAAAGCTAAAGCCCTAAAAAATTTAAGGAAGCGCCTTGATGCCCAAAAGGAATTCGAAGATCTGGCAAAAAATTGTCCTGATGAAACTAAGATCAAAGCTCGATATATGTTTTTAATTATCGCCGCCATGCTTGATCAAAAAGATGCTATTTCGAAATTTGATAGTTTCGTCAAAGATTATAAAGATCACTCGTTTAGCGATGACGTGCTTTATTTCAAATCATCTATTTCTGATCGCGCAGAAAATTTGAAACGGATTTTAAAGGAATATCCTAGAGGAGATATGGCCCCTCGGGCTTTGTTTAATCTGGCAATGATCTCGGCCAAAGAAAAAAATACAGATGCAGCCCTTAAATATTTGATCGAACTCAAAAAAAATCCTTCCTTTGCCACACAAGCTGAGTATTGGATAGCTCGGATATCGTTGTTTCCAGAAATTTTTGATCTAAAAAATTCCACAAAGTCCGAGGAAGCTTTGAAGGCATTAAAAAATCTGGCAGCTAAATCTTATGGTGATTATTATTCTTTGCTCGCGAGTGAGCTTTTAGAGCACATGCATGAAAAAATCTCTTTCAAAAACAATTCTAAAAAAGAAGGATTCAAGGGTGAGTTGCCAATAGATGGGGAGCTCTCCATCGCTTTAGAACTTATAAAAAATGGATTTCGCGATGATGCGCTTAGGCAACTTTCTGGAGTTCATATCGATTTTGGCAATATTGATACGGTAAAAAAAATAGCTGTTCTTTATTACATGGCAAATAGACCAGAGCTCGCCTTTAACAGACTGAGATGCGATCCAGGTCTTATGAAGATGAGCGATTTTGCGCCCAAAATTTATGCAAATATACTTTATCCCTCGCCTTTAAATGAGGAGATATCTTATGTTTCGGCTCGTTATGATATGCCAAAAGCGCTGCTATATGGCCTGATCAGACAAGAAAGTGGCTTTTTACCGGAGGTTAGATCCTGGGCCGGGGCTTTAGGGCTTGCGCAGCTGATGCCTGCGAATGCCAAAAGCCAAGCTAAAATGATGGGTCTTAAAGAAGTGACGATCGAAGAGCTGCTAGAGCCTAAGCTGAATTTGATGCTAGGAGCTAATTCGCTATTTCGTGATTGGCATAGTACTGGTCATGTCATATATGCCATAGCTTCTTATAATGCCAGTTCGAAAAACGTTTCCTCATGGCGTAAGAGAAACTCTAAGTTGATGCCGATAGATATTTTTGTAGAAGATATTCCTTTTAAAGAGACCAGAGAGTACGTAAAGAATGTTTTAGGAGCTGCTTTTAATTACTTTAAGAGCAGTGACGGCGACCATGGATTTTTAAAATTTTCTATGATCTGTAAGGCCAGCGATTAAAGAGCATATCTTCGATAGCGAGCCTAGGATTTGCATTTCTTCTAAGCGCTTTTTCCATAGAAAATAAAGAATCACTTAACAAAAGTGCGACTTTAGGATCTATTTCAAACTTTCTAAGCATGTGGTGAGTGACTACCAACAAAGAATCAACTTCAATTAATAGCTCGCGCTTGGTGGTAGGAAATTTGGATACCTCAGAAAACCTTTTTTGTGGTTTTAGGGAGATGATTTTAGAAATCAAATTAATTTTATTTTCGAGATTTTGTGGTTCTACTAGAGTTGGCCGCAGGCGATGCTCGATAAGCCTGGAAGCAACTGTTGCCGGTATTGATCTTTTTGATGGTGCTAAGCACAAAAAAAACTTATGTGCTGATCCATTTTCAATAACTTTTAAGAGCGCATTCGAAGCATTTTTGGTCATGAAATGCATATGCGTGATCAAAAAAATCGCTGGACCTTGCTCGAAATTAGCTTTGCTATGCTCTTCGATGACCGAGCGTATTTGCTCAATTTTTATGGTGCCTTCATTTGTGAATTCCTCTTCATTTGCGCCCGCAGGCTCGACGATATGAATATTTGGATGGGCTTTTTTCTCGATGCGTGTGCAGTTTTCGCAAAAATCGCATGGAAGAGAGTTTTTCTCTAGGCACAATGCGAGCTTTGACTGAATCAAGGCGTGTAGCATACGCGCCTCTTGATCTGCTCCTGTGATCAAAAAACTTTTCATCGATATCTCTTTTAAGGCGATTTTTTGGGACATAGTTGTAAAAAAGCTTTTATCAGCTGAACGCTAATTACGCAATTAGGCAACAGCGTCCCTGTAGTATTTTTAAGCGATGAGTCTGAGAAGAATATTATTCCAATAAAAGTCGGTCAAAAAAGATACATTTATATCATGTTGAAAATATTTGCCAAATCATAACTGCCTAGTGATGTTTATCACCAAATATCTTTAAAAAAGAAATATCGTCTCTTTTTTGCAAAGCTTAGGGGAAAAAGTTTTTTACATAAATATTCGACTAAATACTCTACTTGAGCGAATATAAAAGTTGATGGTACAGCGATTTATGCTGTAAGAGCGTCGTGAATTAAATTTTTAAGGGGGAGAAATAATAAGATGGCTGAGAAAGTCCTCAAAACTGGCATAACTAGGAAGCCTGGCTGGCTATACTACCTTGACCGCAATTTGGATATTTACAGAGCTAAAATGGTTCGTGGCGGAGAAAAAAAACCTCAAGGCCAACGACCTGAGCTCGTGATGAAATCTGGTTTGCGAAGAGATGAAAACTACCTTTATTACGTTGATAAATCAGGAGATATTTCACGCGTGAAAGCAAGCAGAGGTGGAAGTGCCAAAAAAGGCAAAGGCAAGAAAGCAAAAGCAAAAAAACTATTAGCGGCTAAAAAGAAAAAGGCCATGGCCAAGAAAAAGAAAACTTTAGCCAAGAAGAAGGCTTTGGCTAAAAAGAAAAAGGCCGTAGTTAAGAAAAAGAAAGTGGCTAAGAAAAAAAAGTCAGCCGTGAAAAAAGGTAAAGCAAAAAAAGCTGTTAGCCGTAAAAAAGGGGGCGCGGCCAAAAAAAGAGTAAAAGCTAAAGCCACGGGAGCTGCTAGACGCGTCAAGCGAAAGGCTAAGCGCAGAGCTGCCTAATTTTTTGCACATTTTAAAAATGAGCCCGCTATCAAGCGGGTTTTTTTATGTATCGCTTTGATTTTTAAATAGATGATGTAAATGATTGGTATTTTCGTCATCACGAGCGAGCGTGGTGATCCAGTAGAATGAAGTTCTTTATTTCTAGATTCTGGAATGACTTAAAATATGAGGCTATTATTCAAAGCTCAGGTAAAAATTGTTCGGAAAAAGCGATGGGTATTAAAAAAACTAAAAAAATTTTGGAGTTTTTTTTCGTAAGCCTGGTGATCACAGGTGGTTGCCATAAAAGCACTTTGGAGCCAAAAACCATAGCCATCAAAAAATTTGTAGCCATAGATCCTTCTTTGCTCAATTATCGAAAAAGCATTTCTCATCTGACCATCTCTCGCGATAAAAAAAATATCTATTTTTCGGCAGATGAAATAGAGCTTTATCACTCTACGTCAGAGGATATAGAAAAAAATATAACTCTCGTGCCGCTAGCAACCGGTTTTTCAGGAGATCCGGGCAAAGCGAGTCTTGCTACAGCCAATAAGGTGATCGGCATCAGTGCGGGCAGAGATGGGGCAATGGTCAGCGTGATAGGAGAGACTACTGTATCTCCAGATTTTAAAAGCCCCGATAATGGCTGTTTTTACGTGCGAGAAAAAACTAAGACCGCTGCTTGGGCATCTCGAGCAGAAGACATGGGAGCACTTCCTGCTACATCGAGATCTCCCAATAACATCCTTGCAGAGACGAAGATTTTGGGCTTCTTAGTAGAAAAAGATAGCAACGATGTGCCTTATTTTTATGGTAATTCATCAGATTCAGGCCGTTATGTGGCCATGACCAAACCCGATCTGAGCCCGAGCGCTGCGCTATCTGCGGTGCGCAGGCAGCTGCCCATGAATTTTTGGAGTCCTGAACATATTTATTTTGCAAGCAGCAGAGATTTTTTGTTCGCTGTCGATTTATATGGTGTATCGGTTATCTCGAGCTCGGAGATCGGGAAATCCGCCAATTTTTTAAGCGTAAATTCTAATACGCCTCCAAGCGCCTCAGGCGTCGTCGGATCAGAGGCCTTTAGGATGAAGACAGGGTTTAACAATCGACTTATCCAAGCGGTGTTAGTGGTTGATGACCTGCTTTACATAGCTTTTAAAAGCTTCAGTTTTTCCGGAGGGGTTGCGGTCTATAAAATCAAAAAACCGGGTGAAGCTCCAGAGGTGAGCCCGCCTGATATCGCCTGGAGTGGAATAACCGTCAAAGGCTTGATCAAGGATGATCTTGGCAAAGTTTGGGCTATCACCGAAGACAACATTTTTATGGCTAATAGCGATGGAAAAAAGGGCGTAAGCTATTTTGATACCCTGCCGCTTGCAGATGAGAGTCTTGATGAAGGGGGATATGATGAAAAAACCTTTCCACGATCCGGCATCAATTGCGCTCAATTTGTAAATGGTGAGCTGGTGATCGGCACTAAAGAAGGACTTTACATATCGAAGAGCTTTGAAAAACCGATTGATGACTTCAGCAGGAAGAGCAAATGAATATCATAACTTTCGCTCTTATCTCATTTTTCGCCTATTTTATCGGATGCGGCCAAAAACCAAAGCTTTCTGAAAAGACCATAATCGTAAAAGAGTTTTATCCTGTGGCGAGCAAAAATTTTGCAGGGCACAGCGATTTAGAAAATCTGACTATATCTAGAGATGGCAAGAGCATTTATGTGACTGCCAATAATAATGGAGATCTATTTTATGGAGATGCTTCCACAGGCGAAATTAAGTGGAAGCAAATACCTTTGCATACTGGGCTTTCGGGAGGAGTCGGTCAGGCAAAGCTCGAATATGCCCGCACCGTAACACAGGTATCTCCTGGAGAAGAGGGGGGGCTTATTTCGGTTAGAGGAAATCATCCAGCAGGATCTCCGGCGGGCACTTTGAATGACAATGGCGCATTTTATTTAGCAAAGGATCAGCATCTAGCGGCCTGGGTGTCAAACGTGCAGGATCTAGGCACCTTGTCTTATGGAGATCCTCCTATGCCTTTCAGATTTAAATATAATGCCAAAGCCACAGGCATTTTGGTAAAAGGCATCGATGGCAAAGATGTCCCCTATTTTTTGGGTAAAAGTTCGCAGGCACCAAATAATATAATTGCGAAAACTCGAAAAGATCTCACTGCAGCACAAGTCTTTGGACTCGTTGTGAGAGGGACTCATCCTTTTACGGGTTTTCCCTTGTTAATAAGCAGTAGAGATTATTTATTTGCGGTGAGTTCCGAGGGAATATCGACCATGCCATCGGCAAATATTGGCGTAACTGCTACTTTCTCTGATGTGGAAGCTAATACTTCAGCGCAAAATAACGGCGCCATCGGCTCAGATAGCTTTAAAATTAAAGAGGTGGGAGGGCATGTTAACAATACCGTGCAAGCGGTGGCCATTTTTAAAGATGATCTCTACATCGGCTTTAAAGGTGCGGATTTTTCTGGAGGGGTTTTTGTATACCATATAAAACCAGTAGGGTCTGCTCCCGAGGTGAGCGCTCCCGATAAGAGGTGGAGAGGGATTTCGGTTACGGCCTTGATCGCTACCAAAACCTCGGTGTGGGCGGTGACGCCAAATGATATTTTTAAAGCGCACGCAAATGGCGAGCGAGGTGAGAGCTATTTTGATGCTCTGCCATTAGCTTCTAGTGAATTCGATGATCCTAAAGATGGTTATTTAAAAGAGAGTTTTCCTTTAAAAATAGCTAGAGCGATCTTTGTGAATGATGGGCTCATGTTTTTGGTCAAAAACAAAGGTTTATTTGCAGTCAAAGAGATCAAAAAAACCATCTATTCTGATGAGCGCGCCCATGAATAAGCGAAGGCATTTCAGTATTTTTTTGATGATTTTTCTTTTTGGTTGTTTTAAGCCGCCCGAAGAAAAAACCGTATCGATAAAGAGGTTTTCTTTTATTGATAGCAAGATCTTTGATGGGCATAGAGACCCAAAGTTGCTCACGATCTCGCGCGACGGCAAAAACATCTACGTGGCTTTTAATGACGGTAAAGAGCTTTATCATGCGGAAGTTTTAGCAGATAAAAAAAATCTCGATTTTAAACCTTTGCCGCTTACAACTAATCTCTCGAATGGCCCAGGGAAAGCTAGTATAAAAAATGCTTACAAGGTAGTTGCCATTTCTTCAGCTAATGATGGAGCGCTGATCAGCATATATGGCTTGGCGCCTGCAGGTGCGCCTCCTGGCACGTTGCAAGATAATGGAGCTATTTATTTTTCAGGCAAGGCTCCTAAAGCTGCTTGGATCTCGCGGCCAGAAGATCTAGATACGGGCCCGGGAAAAATACTCACCGATGATCTGATACACGCCTTTTTGGTGCAGGACCAAGAGGGGAAGGATGTCCCTTATTTTTGGAAATATAATCCTGGCACTGAACTCATTGAAATAGCTAAGACCAAGAAAGATCTAGCTCCTGCACTCGCCGATGCTTTGGTGGGAAGAGCTGGGGGGGGAACATTATCTCCTCTGATGGAGAGCGGAGGAGACTTTATTTTTGCCGCTATTTCTCGAAAAGAAACCCCTAACCCTCTCCCGCCCCCAAATCCGAGATGGGTCATAGCGCCTGGGGTGGGTGTCACTGCGATTTTACGCATGAACGCAGGCATAGCTGCAGATTTTCCAGATATCTCACGAGGCGATGCACCGAGTGCAAAAGGAGTGGTTGGGGTTCAGAATTTTCAAATGAGACCAGGCTACAGCAATGACAAAATTCAAGCTTTGCGTTTTTTTAAGGGCGATCTCTATATTGGACTTGGGATCGGCAAAACCATTAATGGTACGCCCAGTGATTTTAATGGCGGTGTAGCAGTTTTTCACTTAAACCTTCCGAGCATAAGCCCGCCCGATCGTCTGTGGGAGCAAAAAGCGGTGAAGGGATTTATGGTTGGCGATGATGTTTTTGCCATCTGCGATCATGAAATTTTAAAGGCTTATCCTGACGGCAAGCGTGGAGGGAGCTTTTTTGAGGGCTTGCCATTGGTTGATGAAAACTATGAAACCGCAAAAGACGGATATGTAAAAGAGAGCTTTCCCACTTTGCAAAACTTTGTGATCGATAGCGCTGTATTGGTGAATGGTGAGCTACTGCTTGCGACCGATAGTGGTTTGCTCGCTGTGAAGAAGATAGAAAAGAAGGTTATAACCAAGCATCAATCACCGTACAAATAATCATAAATATTTAATTATAAAACGTAGGGGCCGGCCTCTGTGTCGGCCCGTGTCGGCCTGTGTCGGCCCTGTATTTTCCTAAAAAAACCATTGCCAGCACAAAAAATAAATATTATGTACGCTTGCTAGACTTATTGATATATGAAAAATACGTAGTGTTTTTTAAATAAAAATGCGGTGAATGAAATGAGAATTAAAAATCATCAAATTTTAAGCTTCTCGCTGGGGCTTTTTTTTATAGGCCTTGGCTGTGGTGGGGCTAAAAAAACCTTTACCATTAAAGAGTTTGTCCTACTAGATTCTAAACTCACGGGCTATAACAACGATATCAACCTATTGACCGCATCCAAAAACGGCGAGCATCTCTATTTCACCGCTAATGGAAATAAAGTTCTCTATTATGCTAAAGCCGAAGACGTCGCAGGCACAGCTAAAAAAATCGAGTTAAAAACCGGATTTTCTGGAGATCCCGGCTTAGCCACACTCGCGACTGCCAAAAAAGTCATGGCCATTGATGATGGTATGGATGGGGCTATGGTGAGCGTGCAGGGAGAGCCTGCCGCAGGCGGGGTAGCAGGTTTAAGCCCTGATGACGGCGTCTTCTATATCAAGGGAGATACTAAAACCGCGGCTTGGTCGTCGCGCGCGGCAGATGTTGGCGCAGCAAATATTGGCTCAGCAGTGGCAAATAAAATCATCGAAAATTTCTTAATCTTTGGCTATATCATCCCAGGAAAAAACGGCGATGTCCCTTATGTTTTGGGGTTTGGGAGTGGATTTAACTTAGTAGGCGTGACCAAAGCAGATCTTTCGCCTGGTTTGATGGATCTTTCGGTGACCAGGAACAATGCTGAATTTGAGTATCCCACCCAGCTTACCAAGAGCGATAAACATCTGTTTATGGTGAACTCTGCAGGAGTGAGCCTGATCGAGGCCGACCTTATTGGAAAAAAAGCAGATTTTCCTGCTGTGGCATTGGCTGATGCCGCTAATGCTAATGGCACCGTGGGCGCATCTTCATTCAAAATGACCGGGGCAAAAGATAACAATACAGTAAATACCGTAGAGGCCGTCGGCGACAGCCTTTATATCGGTTTAGGTGCGGCTGGTGCTCTTACCGGCGGAGTAGTTAAATACGAGTTTAAGAGTGGTTCAGCTCCTGTTGTCACTCCTCCGAGCGTCAAATGGAATAACATCGGTGTGATTCAGATCATAAAAGATGAGAACAAAAAGCTGTTTGCGGTCACCAAGAATGACATTTTCGAGATCCTTCCAAGCGGTGATCGAGGTGAAAGCTATTTTGACCAATTGGCAAAAGGTGATGAAGCCGCCCAGGCAGATGGCTATATCGGGACATTTCCTCGCGAAAAAATCACCGGGGCTCAGTTTGTAAAAGGCGGTGAGCAGCTGGTGATAGCCGCTGATGGCTTTTATGTGGTGAGAGAAACGGTCAAGCCTCTGGTTGAGGTTTCTAAATGAAAAATTTTATGAGCAGTGGATACTTTATGAATGCGTATGTGAAAAAAATTTTGAGCAGTTTTTGCCTGTTTGCTGTGGTTCTTTTTGCTCTGAGCTGTGCTGAGAGCAAGAAAAAGACGATCTCAGTGAAAGAGTTCGTTTTGGTGGACAGAAAAGATTTAGCCTATCATAATGACCCGCAAAGGCTCACTAAATCGCTAGATGGAAACAGTATTTATTTGACTGTGAATGGCGATAATACTCTCATCTACGGTGATGCTTCAGACGCTGATAAAGGTATAGCATGGAAGGAAATTTCTTTAAAAACTGGCCTTTCTGGAGCCGCTGGGCTAGCTGAACTTGCAGATGCAGAGAGTGTAACGCATATATCTGCTGGTAAAAAAGGCGCCATGATCTCGGTGACCGGAGGTGAAGGTAGCAAAGGCGCTTTTTATGTGGAAGGTGCCACTCACAAAGCCGCCTGGGCTTCTAGGCCTGAGGATTTAAATACCTTGGCGGCACCTGTGGGAGGTATTGCACCACCTCCAGCTCAAGGGCGATTCGCTTATGATGCCGCGATCACCGGCATCTTGGTGCAGGATAAAGATGGCAAAGATGTTCCCTATTTTTGGGGTATGGATTCTAATAATGCGGTCAATCGTAATATTGGTCTCACGAAATCGGATCTTTCTCCTGCTGCTGCGGCAAAAGATGCTGTTGTCCTAAATACTGGTCCTAGGGCAAGAGGATATTTTATTGAAATTCCCAAGCTTATGGCCAGTGGCAGCGATCGCGTTTTTTTACTCATCTCTAGAGGAATTACTGCGATATCTCGAGAACAAGCAGGAACTGTTGTAGATTTTCCTAATGTAGAACGAAATACAGCTCCACAAGCTTCTGGGGCGGTTGGCTCTGACGCCTTTAAGATGAAGGCAACACAGGATAATAACATAGTTCAAAATATCGCCATCTTTGGTAATAAGCTCTATATCGGTTTTGGGCATAGATCCTTATTCCAAGGCGGCGTGGTCATATATCACATCCCCGCATCCGCAGGTGCCGTGCCCGAGATCAGCGCGCCCGATAAAAAGTGGAGCGCAATATCTGTAAAAGATTTTTTTGAAAAAGGTGGCGCGGTGTGGGCGGTGAGCGATCGAGCTGTCTATAAGATTGTGGAAGATGCAGCCTCTAAGACGGTAAAAAGAGGTCCGAGCTTTGCTGATGAACTGCCAGAAGCTGATCTCACTTTTGACAATGCTTCAGATGGATACCTTAAAGAAACCATCCCGCGTGAAATAAACCTAGGCACAATTAATGTGAATGGCAACCTATTTATAGCTACGCAAAAGGGCTTGTTCATGGAGAGAGAGCGCGAAGAGATCATTTATAAAGACAAGGAACAAATTTAGGTTTTATGGTGAATATTATGATGAATGTCATTAACAAGAATAAAAAAATCTTTGCTATCTGCGCTCTCTTTACGTTCGGCTCATTTTTAATAAGCTGCGGTGGGACAGAAAAAAAAACAATAACTTTTAAAAAGTTTGCCTTTGTCGATGCCAAGCATTTTGACGGCTATTCAGATCCACAAAATCTGACTATTTCTAAAGATGGCAAGAGCATCTATTTGACGGTTAACTATGATCAAAATCTCATCTACGGTGATGCTTCCGATCCCGAAAAAGATATTGTTTGGAAAGAAATTCCCCTAAAAACAGGGCTTTCTGGAGCGGCTGGATTAGCTGAGCTCAATGATGCTTCAAAAGTCACGAATATATCTCCCGGAAAAAAAGGCGCTCTGATCTCAGTGATCGGAACTTCAGGTGGTGGTAACGGTGCTTTTTATGTGGAAGGTGCCACTCACAAAGCCGCCTGGGCTTCGAGACCTGAGGATTTGAATACCTTAACATGGACTGTAGCGCAAATTGCTGCCCAAAAAGCTCATACTGATGCTGGAGGACCTCCTGCTAATGGCCCTCATCCTGGCGCCGTTGGAGTTGATGGTCTGTTCGCTCGTGATGCCGCGATCACCGGCGTGTTGGTGCAGGATAAAGATGGCAAAGATGTTCCCTATTTTTGGGGAGGTAACTCAAATAATACATGGAACATCAAACTAGCTATGACCAAAAAAGATCTGTCGCCGGGAATCGCCGATGCCTTGGTCAAAAAGAATTGGAATTACGTTGCAGGAAACAATTTTGCCGTAGCGCCTTTTGTCCAAATTCCTTATATGGCTAGCGGTGGCGCTTATATATTCGCCGTACCTGCGAGCTCGGTAATAAATTTTGGAGCAGTATTGAATCCACATAATTCAGTTAAACTCGGTGCTACGGTAATTCCCATAAATGACACCGGTGCTCGCGCGGATTTTGCCGATGTGAGTCCAAATATAGCGCCACAGACTTCCGGAGTGGTGGGCGCTGATAGCTTTCAGATGAAGACCGGAATAGATAATGATGCAGTTCAAAATATCGCGGTTTTTGGCAATAAGCTCTACATCGCGTTTGGAATTGGTCAGAATTTTAATCCTGCTACCGGTGCTACAACCGGGGATCGAGATTTCAACGGCGGCGCGGCCGTTTATCACATTGAAGCTGCGGGGACTGCACCCAAAGTTTTTGCACCTAGCACAGAGTGGGATGGAATTGCTGTAACAGGGTTTATCAATGATGCTGCTAATAACGTTTATGCGATCACTGGAAAGAACCTCTTTAAGGTGTCGGCCGATGCCAAAAAAGGCGAGAGCTATTTTGACACCTTGCCGGTGGTGGATGAAAATTTTGAAACCGCATCGGGTGAAGCAGGCTATGTGAAGAAGAGCTTTCCCACTGAGTCTATGCGGGATGTCACATTTAAAGGCGCCGGATTGGTAGGCGATCATCTGCTGATTGCGACCGACAAAGGTCTGATCGCTCCGAAAAA
>Ga0207081_1021_pt1 | contig 32093 bp, 21 predicted proteins | sample Alteio_BWMinHeat_59_FD_153524 | JGI IMG/M metagenome (GOLD analysis project Ga0207081, IMG submission 153524) | Enriched cells from forest soil in Barre Woods Harvard Forest LTER site, Petersham, Massachusetts, United States -... | ecosystem: Environmental > Terrestrial > Soil > Temperate forest >... | reverse complement strand
TGGTTGCAGATGCGCTTCGAAAACATTAGCAAAAGCAAAATTTAATTCCTGCTCCGACTCTTTTGACACAAACGTAAAATCTGTCTCAGTCGCCGCCTTCAACGTTCCAAAATAGTTTCTCTGGCCGTTCACTGGTAGCTTAGTAGTCAACTTCATCAGCTGCCCAACATTGTTTACAAAATCCTTATGCCGAGTAAGAGGCCTGTTAACTCCAGGCGAACTTACTTCAAGGTTATAGCGGACAGGAATCACATCTTCAACATCAAGTAGTACAGAGAGATGTCTACTCACCATTTCGCAGTCATTCAGGTTGACCGGTATACCATCAGTACGATCAATCATTAGTTGCAAAGTCTTATGGTGAGCGCTTCCCATCAGGCGAATGCGGACGATTTCATATCCCATTTTCTGAAGCGGTTGCTCACTAATATTTGCAATCTGCCCTTCCAACTGCGTTTGGAATATATTCATTTAACTCCTATACATAACAAAAGGTGGGACTTGCCCACCTTGATATTTTGTATGTTACATTATTTTTTCAAGCTATGGAAGAGGAAAATTCATGAGTACTTTACTTTTTCCAATGAAAAAACGCTAACAACAAGCCGCATTATACCTGAAGTCAAATTGGTGATTGCAAATAAGTAGTTCCTATAGTTAGTATTAACATATAGAGAATAATCATTTTTCAATGAGATCCGGCTTTCAAAGGCTTAAATATATAATATTAGTGCTCTTAAGCATAATGGTAAGCGCTTGTAAAGAAAGCGGGCCATGCATAGGCACTAATGAATTCGGAGAAGGCTCGTCAGTATTCGCTGATCCACATCCTCAACTATCCACATTCTTAAGAAATGACCCCAAATACCCAATGAAGCAAGTTATACCCTGGACCGATACGGGGCTAAAAACACTTGGCATACCTTTGATTCCTGGGGTGCCGATCGAGCATAACCCTGGCACTTTGAGATTATATATCGATGGAGCCTGGAGCCCTTGGGGCTTAAGCAATACACCCGACAATATAACTAATCACAGCTGCGGCTATATTAGCTGTCCAACGTTTGATACTGAGTTTACGTCAACTTATGGGCCCAATATTGCAGGATGCCAAAAAGTTGATCCAGATCCCACAAAAGTCCCTTGTATGGTCACCCAAGGCCAAGGGCTATACGGACTCATTTCCTTTGGCGAAGACCCCAATCAAGCAACTTATGTTGATGGAAACTATCCTAGTGACAAGTTCCGCACCTTCCATGTAGGTTCAGCACCTATTCAAACTGATCCGGATGGCCTTACCTATGTGCAAATCACTCAAACCCAACAATGCGACCAAAGCGGCAATTGTATAACTGATACCGCACCTGATGGAACCCCTGTTATCCACGCCGGCAAACTTTACTTTAGAATACTGGATAATTTTTATGGGGACGATAGCGGTGGGTATAATATTAAAATCACTTCGGGCGTTGTTTCCGACAAAGGCTGGATACAACGAAGTGTGGAGGGGATGTTCCAGAATTTATTAAATGTGTCAGCCTCGCTGATGCAGAAAGTTACAGTCGAATCACCGTTTATCAGCATTATAAGAGCTCTGTTAGTTCTTTACATAGCTATCAACGGCCTGTTTTTCATGCTTGGGCTGATAAAATATAATGTAGGTGAGTTGGTTACACGGCTAGTAAAGGTTGGAATTGTGGCAACTTTAATAGCGCCTAACAGCTTTGAATTTTTCTATAATAACTTTTTCATATTCTTTACTGAAGGAGCTAATAGCATTGCCAAGATAATCATCGAAACAACTTTGTATTTCAATGCCGATCCTTCTGCTCCACGCTTCCCTATGCCTCCAGACGCAAATGCGCTTTCAGTATTTGATGTTTTCTTAAGGATGATTGAAAAGCCTGCTTTGCATGCTAAAATCTTAGCAACAGCATCCACAATATTTGAGGGACAAGCGGATTTTGTCTTTATCCCTCTTATGTACATCGCAATCAGCTTTGTGGTGATTGCAGCTTTAAAAGCGCTTGTAATGTATCTTATGTCGCTGATTTTTATAGCGATATTGATAGCATTAGCACCCATTTTCATTGCGATGATACTATTCCAACTAACTTTTCAATTATTCAAACAATGGCTGGATATGCTTATTGCAAACGCTCTGCTTATTATTCTTATTTCAGGAGTAATCGGCCTAATGGTATTGTTAGTAATCGGGCAGTTGGAAGCTCTTTTGAGTTATAAAATATGCTGGCTTCCTCTATTCAATCCTTCTTACATTCCTTTTGAGATAGATGGATATAAACCTGCTGATACCACTCAAATGAGAGCAGCTTTGAATTACCCGGCCTACTTTACATTTTTGATTAGCGCCATAGTTTTCAATGGATTTATGGGCTTCATACCGCAAATGGTAGATGGAATTTCCGGCAGTGCTCTGCAACCTGCTAGCTCAGCTTACAGGGAAGGATGGGGCAGAATTGGCCGTGAAGTAAGCAGGGCGAGTGCTTATGCTCGTGGCGCTATGTCAGCTCCACTGTATTTGGCTGGAGAGGAAGCCAAGAAATTAGGCGGGAAAATTATTGGTGATAAAGGACGTGCAGCACTTACTAAGTTTGCAGATAATTTCAAGGAGTCCGCTATAGGTGGCGCTATAACTAAAGTGGCAAGTCATATCCCTACAAGCGCAGCAGATGTGGAAAAAGGATTTGATAAAATTGAAAAAACTTTTGGCAATGCCGGTGATGAACAAAACTTGATTAATTATAGCGCCGGAGATGCTCTTAAAAAGGGCGCAGAAGTAACAAAAGAAGGCTTATCTAAGGGAGCAGGAGCGGTTAAATCTGCAGCTTCATGGACAAAGAGGAAACTATTTTAGTTAGCGCAATAAATTCTTGATACCGTAGGATATCATAAAATAATTGGGATTCAAATTCTCTGTCTTTGCAATGACAACGATTCAGCGCTTTTCTGAGTAAATTGGGATAATAAAGAGCGCCATGGTACCGTCACCGTTATTGTGAACACATACAACTGCGAGCCCCGCTTGGGGCGCAGCAGCCCACACTACGCCTAACGCCTTCAGGTGGCTTTGCCACCCGAAGCCGAAGGGTGAATTTTCTATGGAGTATACAGACTAAAGTCCGCCTTCGCCAAGGCTTCGTCGGACACACCTACGCCTAACGCCTTCAGGTGGCTTTGCCACCCGAAGCCGAAGGCGTAGGGTGGTGCCGGATGTCGGAATCGAACTGACGACCTACCGCTTACAAGGCGGGTGCTCTACCGCTGAGCTAATCCGGCATATCTATACTTTGAGATTCGAGATGATTACGCCCTAACTTCGGACATAATCTTCCATTCTGAAACCTCATTTTATACATAGAAGGGACTATTAAGCAACGACAATTTTGTTAAATTTTACCGTCGCATTCATTGATTGGGATCCAACTATTGAAATGCTATCGTTATAGTTATAATCTCTTAGAATAACTTATAGCTAATATAATGCTACTTGCTCAAGATGTTGAAATCCATGAACTTCACCAACTCGCTTTTTTTATAGAGAATGGTGTTCTCCCTGGTGAAAGTACTTTTATTATGAAGCGCGTGCGAGAATATGCAGATAGCGAAAACTCTGAAATCCGACTGGAACTTGCAAAGCTATTAGCCCACTCCCCTAGCCTGCCTAAGGATGTTGCACTAAAGCTAGGGAGAGATTTATGCGAAATCAGCCTGATTATCCTTCGCAACTATCCCAAATTCGACAATACGGAGTTAATAGATTTGATTGGCTCCGATACCAAAAGCGACATTAAAATGCGTGCCATTGTTGAAAGGAAACATTTGTCTTCACAAATCGCAGATTATATTTGCGAACACTCTAATATCTCAACCATTTTATCGTTATTCCATAAGCATTATACCCATATACGAATTGAGTCAGCCGCTACCGCGCTCAATCGCTTTGCAAGCGACCCAGGGGTTGGGAAACTGCTCCCGGAGGTCAAGAGTAATTTTGCTAGATTAATTGAGGTAGTCAATGAAGAAGCTAAAATGAAGCTTATTAATTTTTACAAACTCAATTCGGAATTTCATACACAATTTTCCACACTGGATATTACCAGATTAACCTCTGAAAATATAGGCAAAGCAGAAGAAGAGTATAATCTAAGACAAAATGTTGATATCTTATTCACCAAAAACCAGCTTAGCCACAGTGTGATATTACAAATGCTTTGTAAGGCCGATTTATATTCTTTTATCTACAGCTTAAGCAAGCACAGCGATCTACCTTTTTTAAGCATAAGAGATATACTGTTAAACAATGATGTAAGTGGGACTACTGAACTGCTAACAACCACAGGTATGCCTCACGCCCTAGCTATTGCTGTGGTAAACCTGCTAAATATCATTCTTTCGGGGTTGACTAACAAGGCTATATCAAATGAGAATTTTGATATCTATATCAACGAAAAACTCTATGAGAAGAGAATTGATAATAACCCAGAGATAAAGTATATCATCTCACTGATGAGCAAGAAGCTCCGGTAGTTTCTGCATAATTAGTTCAAGCTTCATCTAATATTCTTTGTACAAATAGAATAAGCAAAGAACTTCAATTCAAAACCAAAATCATTACTTTTCAAGTTCTAAGTTGTATAGTATAAAAGCACTCTAGACTTTGCCACAATGCTTGATTTGTTGGAAGTTTAAGGCTAGGCTAAAAGTAAGAAAACCCTAAATAACTTCGAGAAAATACAGAATATTTTATTATGTCAAATTTGCAGAACACAAGCTATCTATACGGATCAAATGCGGTTTTTATAGAAGAATTATATGCTCAATATGTGGAAAACCCTGAATCGGTTGACCCGGAATGGCGCAAATATTTTGCAAGCTTAGGTGATAAAGCCAGTGATATTGTGGGGTCAGTTACCGGCGCAGCCTGGAAACCTAATGACAAACGCATTATAGGGGCTATGGATCGGACTGAAATCGCCCAGCAAAAAACTAAGGCCGCAAGCACTCAGAACAACGTTGATGTCGCAACAGATCTGGAAAATGCAATTAAAGCGGCAAATCTCATAAATGCCCACCGGACTTATGGACATATGTACGTAAACCTTGACCCCCTTGGGCTTTTAAATCCTACGTATAACCCTGAACTGGATTTTAAAACGCATGGCTTTACCGAAGAAGACCTGGAAAAGAATGTCTATCTTGGTGGCACTTTTGGAGTTGATCATGCACCCCTCAAGGATTTAATCCATTATTTAAAGTGTACCTATAGCACGCGCATCGGTGCTGAATTTATGCATATTGAAAACGCCGAAGAACGCCAATGGTTCCAACGCAAACTGGAAGCTACAGCCGGCACTGTAAGTATTACAAAGGATGAGAAATTTAAAGCCCTTCAAGATGTCATGGAAGCAGAGCAGTTTGAGAGTTATCTGCACGTAAAATTTCCAGGCACAAAACGCTTTTCTATTGAAGGTGGTGAGAATTTAATTTCAGCATTTGAAGTGATCATTCATAATTCAGTAGAATATGGGGTTAGAGAATTTGTTGTCGGTATGGCTCATAGGGGCCGCCTTAATATACTCACCAAAGTTATGGGTAAGCCCTACCACGCTATGTTTGCTGAATTCAAAGGCGAGCTGCCTTTCCCAGAAGGCATGGAAATTCCCGGAGATGTTAAATATCATCTAGGGAATTCATCAGATATAAATGTAAACGGCCATCATGTACATCTGTCCTTAACCCCAAACCCTTCGCATTTAGAAGTCGTAAATGCAGTCGTACTCGGCAAAGTCCGTGCCAAACAGGATATGCGTGAAGATGCTGACCGCAACCAGGTACTCGGTGTACTAGTTCATGGTGATGCCGCTTTTGCAGGGCAGGGTTCAGTGATGGAGGCCTTGTCGTTAAGCCAGCTTAAAGCTTACCATACCGGTGGCACCATCCACCTGGTAGTTAACAACCAAATCGGATTTACTACCAGCCCCGAAGATTCCAGATCTACACTTTACTGCACAGATATAGCAAAGTTCATCAGCGCACCTATACTTCACGTCAATGGTGATGATGCTGAAGCAGTGGTTTATGCGGCAAAAATGGCATCTGAGTACCGCTCGCGCTTCAAAAAAGATGTGGTACTGGATATTGTTTGCTACAGGAAATATGGCCATAACGAAGGCGATGAACCTTTCTTCACTCAACCACTAATGTATACTGCAATAAAACAGAAAGAGAATCCTGCCGACATTTATGCTGATTCCTTAATTGCGGATGGCTTAATTACCCCTGAAGACTATCAAGCTCGAAAGCAGAAATTCAAAGACTTCCTTGATGCTGAATTTGCAATCTCTCAGGGTTTCAAAGTTATGAAAGCCGACTGGCTTGAAGGCAGCTGGTCAACACTTGAACAAGCGCAAATTAATCGCGACGAAGTAGAAACTGGAATAAAGCTAAAGCTCCTCAAAGAGATTGGAGCCAAGCTTTGTAAAACGCCGCCAGATTTTAATTTAAATCCTAAAATTGCCCGACAACTTGAAACCAAGCTCCAGATGATAACAACAGGCAAAGATCTGGATTGGGGAATTGGTGAAGCTTTGGGTTTCGCTACTCTAATCTACGAAAATTATAAGATGCGCATGACCGGGCAAGATGTTGAACGCGGGACATTTTCGCACCGACACGCCGTCCTTATAGATCAAGTAAATGAAAAGCACTATATTCCCATCAACAATTTGCAAAGCGATCAAAAATGCCTCTTAGAGCTTTGCAACAGTAACCTTTCAGAGTTCGGGGTCTTGGCATTTGAATATGGTTATAGCATCACTAACCCGATGATGCTTACTATTTGGGAAGCCCAATTCGGTGACTTTGCCAATAGCGCGCAGGTTGTTATCGATCAGTATATTGCCTCGGGAGAAGCAAAATGGCTGAGAATGAGTGGATTAGTCTTGCTTCTGCCTCATGGATATGAAGGACAGGGACCTGAGCATAGTTCAGCGCGGATGGAGCGTTTCCTCCAGCTCTGTGCCCGCGATAATATACAGGTGGCAAATTGTACAACTCCAGCCTCATTCTTCCATATACTGCGCCGGCAAATGCACCGCAACTTCCGTAAACCTTTGATAGTTATGTCACCAAAGTCTCTGCTAAGACATAAACTTGCCGTTTCAAAACTTGAAGAATTAGCTGAAGGAACAAGGTTTCAGCCCGTAATAGGAGAAACCGAAAAGATTGCAGCAGCTGACAAAGTTAGAAGAGTAATTATCTGTAGCGGTAAGGTTTACTATGATCTTTATGAAAAACGTGCTGAATTAAAAGCTAATGACATTGCGATCATCCGCATGGAACAGCTCTATCCTTTCCCAGCAAAATATCTGGCTGATGAGTTAGTCAAATATAAGAATGCTGAAGTTATATGGTGTCAGGAAGAGCACGAAAACATGGGCGGCTTCTATTTTGTAGAGCCTCGTATTGAGAAAGTTCTCAGCAGTATAAATCATAAGTGTAAACGTGCTCGATATGTTGGACGCCCACGCGCAGCTTCGCCATCTGTTGGATACATGAAATTGCATCTTATGGAATTAGCTAAGTTTTTGGAAGAGGCCTTTAAGAATAATTAATTTTGGAGTAATGAAATGTCTGTACAAATTGTTGTACCCCCGTTAGGTGAATCGGTAAAAGAAGCAACTGTAGCAAAGTGGCATAAAAAGCCTGGAGATGCAGTTAAAGTTGATGAGCTTTTAGTTGAGCTCGAAACCGATAAAGTAACTCTAGAAGTCAATGCACCAGCCACTGGTAAAATCAGTGAAGTAGTTGCAAACGAAGGCACAAACGTAGGCGTTGGCGCGGTACTTGGCGTTATGGTTGAAGGCAATGTTGCCATAGCTTCACCAAAGTCAACAGCAGCTGCAGCCGCCTCCCCTGCACCTACAGCCCCTGCTAAAACCGCGACCAAACCAGCAAATGCTAATACCGATGCCGTTTTATCTCCAGCAGCATCTAAGACTGCTGCTGATATGAAAGTGGAATTAAAAAATGTTACCCCTACTGGCAAAGATGGCCGCGTTACCAAAGGAGATGTCTTAGCGGCTGCAGAAGCGCCAAAAGCATCACCTGTTGCCCCAACAACTACAGCGGACAACACTGCACGTGAACAACGCGTCCGCATGACCAGACTGCGTAAAACCATTGCAGAACGACTAAAAGAATCTCAAAACACAGCAGCAATTCTCTCTACTTTCAATGAGATTGATATGAGTGAGACTTTTAGAATTCGCAAGCAATACCAAGAACAGTTCATGGAAAAACATGGAGTCAAACTTGGATTCATGTCCTTTTTTGTAAAGGCTGTCGTGCAAGCTTTAAAGGAAATACCTTCAGTTAATTCCTCTATTGATGGTGAAGATATAGTCTATAAAAATTATTATGATATCGGCATAGCAGTGGGAACTGAACAGGGACTTGTAGTACCAGTGCTTCGTGATGCCGACAAACTAGGCTTTGCTGGGATCGAGAAGGGCATTGCAGCTTTAGGAAAGCGGGCTCGCGATGGGAAGTTAACTATGGCAGATATGGCCGGAGCTACGTTTAGCGTGACCAACGGTGGCACTTATGGTTCACTTCTTTCTACTCCGATAATCAATCCTCCACAATCCGGAATTCTCGGCATGCATAATATAGTTGAGCGACCAGTAGCGGTAAACGGACAAGTTGTCATTCATCCTATGATGTACGTGGCGCTTTCCTATGATCACCGCCTTATTGATGGCAAGGAAGCCGTAACCTTCCTCGTTAAAATTAAGCAGTTGATCGAAAGACCAGAGAAGTTATTATTTGATATTTAGCAGGTAAATTATATATGTCGCAGGAATTTGATGTTGTTATTATTGGTGGTGGACCAGGTGGCTATGTTGCAGCTATCAAGGCCGCACAGCTTAATTTAAAGACCGCTTGTATCGAGGAGCGCGGGAGTCTTGGTGGCACCTGCCTGAATGTTGGCTGCATTCCTTCAAAAGCCTTGTTGCAATCCTCACACAAATATGAGGAAGCTCAGCATTTACAAGAACACGGTGTTGAAGTCTCTGGCGTCAAGCTTAACCTCAAACAAATGATGGAGCGCAAAACCAAGGTTGTCGACACCCTTACCAAAGGAATTGAAGGCTTGTTCACTAAAAATAAAGTCACTTATTTTAAGGGACATGGCAGCTTCCTTACTCCTAATAAGATTAATGTCACTGGTGCTGACGGAAAGTCAGAAGAGATTAGCGCTAAAAATGTTATCATTGCTACCGGTTCCGACGTCATGCCACTTCCTGGGATTGCTATTGACGAAAAGCAAATAGTTTCATCAACCGGTGCACTTGACCTAACAAAGGTGCCAGCAAAGCTAGTAGTTATCGGAGGAGGCTACATTGGCCTTGAAATGGGCTCGGTGTGGTCACGCCTGGGCTCTGAGGTTACAGTAATTGAGTACGCCGACAGCATTGTTCCTGCCATGGATTCAGATATATCCAAGGAATTTAAGAAGATTCTGGAAAAGCAAGGCTTGAAATTTAAGCTCGGAACCAAAGTCACTTCAGCTAAAGCAGGAAAATCCGGAGTTGATCTGGTGCTTACACCCGCTTCAGGGGAAGGACAGGAAAAGCTAAAGGCTGATATTGTGCTTGTATCTGTAGGGCGCAAACCTAATACCTCAGGTCTTGGACTGGATAAAATAGGTCTTACAACCGATGAGCGCGGACGCATTCCTATAAATGACGATTTTAGCACCTCAGTTAAAAACGTCTATGCGATTGGAGATGTGGTAAGAGGCGCAATGCTAGCGCATAAAGCCGAAGAAGAAGGCATTGCTTGCGTCGAGATCATAGCTGGCCAGCACGGGCATGTGAACTACGATGCCATTCCCGGCGTTGTATACACTTACCCTGAAGTTGCAGCTGTCGGCAAAACCGAAGACGAATTGAAGAAAGCCGGGGTTGAATACAATGTGGGCAAGTATCCATTTTTGGCCAATAGCCGGGCACGAACTAATGGCGACACCAATGGATTTGTAAAAATACTAGCTGATAAGAAAACTGACCAGATTCTTGGCGCCCATATCATCGGTGCAAACGCTGGGGAATTAATTCAGGAAATCGTGCTAGGCATGGAATTTAAAGCTGCATCAGAGGATATCGCACGCACTTCACACGCGCATCCAGGCTTATCCGAAGCCGTGAAAGAAGCAGCTCTAGCTACATTCTTCAAGCCAATCAATATGTGATACCAAGTCCCTTATTTATTGCTACGTCGTCCAGCCTTCGCTCTTCTAGCTACGGCTCGGCTGTGCGCTCCTAGTATCATGTATTAGAAAGTTCTGCGTAAACCAATTAAGCCAACGTTTAAAGTTCCAGGATGCACACTGGCTACCGAGTCTGGTGCTATATTTGCTAAAGGAAAAGAATATCTCTTTTTACCTGCGTGGTTTATCAAACGATAAGTAACGTCCAAAGTCCAGCCAACCCCAAGGTGGACATCCACTCCTGCGCCGAATTGATAGCCAAGTTTGGTACGACCTTTTCTATTATTATCATTATGCAGATTGCCTATGATTTTGGTTTTAAAATCAGACTTTAACAATCCTACCCCTCCCATAATATACGGCATGATTTTAGAATCCGTGAAGAGGTCATAATAGCCATTTAAAAAACCGCCATATTGCGTATCTATCCCCTTAAGAAAAATCGAATCACCTGGGGCAAGCACAATTTTTGACTTACTAGTAAAACCCTGGTTAGTAGCCCCCTGAGTTGCCATTAAGGAAATATCGGTACGAAAATTGTTTGAAAGGTTATAGCCCATCGCTGCCATGATAATTATACCGGAACCAGCCTTACCACTTTTTACTGTAGTACTAGCTACATCGGTGACGCTCTGCTTCATACCTTCATTTCCATAGCCAAGAAGCCCTGATATATAATACTTGCCCTCATCACCATTAAATGCCGATGCAGATGAGATGGCTGCGAAACTTAAAGCCAAAGTTAGCAGAGATACTTTCTTTTTCATAGATATAGCTATTTGTTTAACCTAAGCAGAGTAGACCTTATCAAGGAATAAAATGCAAGTTTTTTTATCTATTTAACATATCTAAAATGTGTCGTCTCATCTCAAGATCGTGTTCAAGAACTCCAGAAAAATGAGAAGTAATCATAACGCTATTGCGTTTGTTTGCTCCCCGCATCGCTAGACAGTAGTGTTCTGCCTCGATAATGACTGCGACTCCCTTGGGTTGCAGCACCTTCTGCAACGTTTCAGAAACTTGTGCGGTGAGGCGTTCCTGCACCTGCAGCCGGCGGGCAAATATTTCAACCAGTCGTGCCATCTTACTTAAGCCTACTATCCTGCCGGCAGGCATGTAGGCAATATGGGCTTTCCCAATGAATGGCAACATATGGTGCTCACACATCGAAGAAAAAGGAATGTCTTTAAGTATTACTTCCCCAGTAAACCCTTCAGTATCCTCAAAGGTCTTCTGCAAAATCTGCTCAGGGTCTTGCTTATACCCTGAAAACAACTCGGTATAGCTCTTAATAATTCTTGAGGGGGTATCAATGAGCCCTTCCCGCTCAGGGTTTTCTCCTATCCAACTCAGGAGGGTTTTGACTGAATTTTCCGCGTCTTTGGCGGCTATATCCTGCTTAAAAAGCTTTGCTACATTGTTTTTCACTGCGTCTTCCTGGGCTAAAGCCTCAATTTTAGTATCTAAACCCCCTGTGGTCAAGCTGGCAATAATAATAATGTAGCTCTCATACGTTAACTTTTTATTAATTTTTTTTAATTAAACTGTAGTTTAATCAGCAAAATTGGGGAAATTGATATGATCCACTCGGAAAGGCCAATAGAAAGGGGTGATCTCGCAGCTAAAATTGGTGAAAACTTTCAAGTTGCAGAAGGCTTGCAACAGAAGGCATGGGCTATTGTCGCTCCTATACTTAAAAGCATTCTTGATATCGAAAGTCTTGGTGAAGCAAGCCTCTATTTAGACAAGTTAGCTAACGTTAAATACGGCGATGACCTTGGTAAGATCGTGGACGAGTTGGGTAAAGCTAGAGGTATCAGGAAAAAGCCAGGGGTTTCTCCTGAAGACACAAGGATCAACGATTCTGATCGATATCAAATGCTCAAGTTAGCCAAAATGTTAGCAGGAAAATATGATGATAAGGATAAGGAATTTGCAAGTTTTGATTTAGAAGCTCAAAAAGCTATATCAGAGCATGTATGGGCTATGATAGCTACTTCACAAGAGGTCGTTAAAGATTTCGACCAATCTCATGAAAACACTCTTGAAGCTGAAAAAGCCGCCAGAGTGAAACGCGAAGCAGTAATAGTTTCTGATAATATGTGGTTGCAGCGAGTCAAAGAAAAAGAGGCTGCGCAAGAAGAACACAGAGGCCCTTCATACATAGAACCTGCTCGTCTAATAGCGTACACATTAGTATCTTTAGATGAAGGTGACTATACACTTGAGGTCTTTGAAAAAGTAATAAAGGCAATAGAACAAACAGAACATTATAAGCTTGGCGAAATAGGAACCAGCTTGTTGAAGGAAGTCAAACCCTACTTAAATGAAGTAAATAAATTAATAGAGAAGAAAAGCGGTGATGCGCTGGTAGAGGGAATAAGATCACTCTTAAGCAAACTAGAAAATCAGGTACTATTTGCACGAGAAAACCTGGATAAACAATATGGCAAAGGTGATACAAGCTTAATTCTCGGTGCTTACGATGGAAACATAGCTCAAGTAAATGATTTAATAGCGCGCGGGGCAGATCTAAATATTCGTGGGGAACACGGTGGTACAGCATTATTATGGGCGCTAGAGCAGAATAAGCTGGAAATAGCAAAAGTACTAATTGCAGCTGGGGCTGATCACCATATAGCTAATAATACGGGTGAGACACCTTTATCTGTCGCACTCAAAGGAAACCATAAGGATATAATTGTTCTAATTATGAACTCGGGGAAGGCTACTCAAGATGAACTAGGCCAGATTTTAGTTTGGGCACTCAAGTTTGACCATGACGATATTATAACAAAATCAATTGCTGCTGGGGTTGATTTTAATATCGTTAGCACGAATGAAGAAACTGCAGTTGATATAACACTTAGGCATAAAAGATATGAGCTTCTTGTTGCTTTGCTTGATTCAGGCAAGATAAGCAAAGATCAGATCAAAGCTTCATCGATAAATAAAAAAACTAAATCAGGTGATACACCCTTGGTCACAGCAGCTTACACAGGAAATTTAGAGCAAACACGAGCCCTTATTAAATTAGGCGCAGATCTAGATGCTAGCGGGGAGAATGGTGGTACGGCCTTATTTTGGGCTATAAATCAGGGTATGGTAGACGTGGCAGTTGCCTTACTCAATGCTGGAGCTGATTTCCATATAGCGAATGATAAGGGTGACACGCCTTTATCTCTAGCATTAAACAAAGGATATAAAGAGATAATTGTTCTTATGATGGGCTCAGAGAAAGCTACTCCAGGTGACTTACACCAGATTCTAGTTTGGGCCATCAAACAGGGCCATGATGACATTGCAAAAAAAGTAATCACTGCTGGAGTCAATCCTATTGTTCCTATTGAGAATAAAAAAACAGCAGTTGATTTAGCAATTCAGAATAAGAAATATGAACTCCTTGCTGATTGGCTTGAATCAGGCAAGATCGGCAAAGAACAGATCAAGGATGATGTGTTAAATGAAACATATAGTCATGGTGATACAGCTTTGATTCAAGCAGCTTACTTTGGGAGATTAAATCAAGCAAAAGCTCTGATTAAATTAGGTGCAAATCTAGATATTAAAGGCCAGAATGGTGGTACTGCTTTAGTCTGGGCTATAAAGCAAGACAAGATAGATATAGCAATTGAGTTGATTCGTGCAGGTGCAGATCCTAATATCGCAGACAACGATAGGAAAACGGCTTTATTATTAGCAAAAAATAGCGACTTAATTGATGCCTTAGTAGACTCAGGAAGACTTACTAAAAATGGAATTAACCGACAAGATGTTAGAGGTGATACAATATTCATCAAAGCAGCTTTCTTTGGAAAATTAGAACGAGTTAAAAAACTAATAGTTCAAGGTGCAAGACTAGATTATAAAGGAGAAAATGGTGCTACTGCATTACTTTGGGCTCTAGAGCAAGACCATCCAGAAGTAGCAAACGCATTGCTTGTGGCTGGAGCTGATTTCCATATAGCTAATAATAACGGTGTGACACCTTTGTCAGTCGCATTTAAAAAGAATCAAGTGGAAATAATTGAACTCATTAGGGCTTCGGGTAAGGCTACTCCCGATGAGTTAAGCCAGATTTTAGTTTGGGCCGTAACCAATAAAATCAAAACGTTAGTAGATGATTTGATCAAAGAAGGGGCAATTCTTGATAAAGCATTATTATTAGCTGCTGTTGCTAGAAATAGTGATGCCGCTATAGCATTAATAAACTATGGCGCCAGCCCCACTGTCGAAGATCGAAATAGCGACAACATTTTAATGTTGTCAATACTTAATAACATGCCGGAAGTTGCTGAAGCTGCATTTCACTCTAAAAAAATGAAAGGACACCTAAAAGATACAAATAATAGTGGTAAAAATGCGCTTACTCTGGCTACTGAAAAGGGTGCAAATCATATTGTGGAACTTTTGACTGCTGCTACATTAAGCCAAGCTGATGTTTTACTTAAGACAACTGGAAGACATATTACTATCGATAAATCCACAAACCCTGAGAAACTGAAGTACGCCTTATCAAAAGCAACAAAAGAAAGTTCACTCACACCAGAAATGATGATGATGTTTATAAGCAATAAACTAGACGTAAACGAACGATACAATAACGCTGTCCAAAGCACTATGTTAATGGATGCTGCAGGCAAGGGAGATTTAGCTCTGGTTCAAACTCTTCTTGCAAATGGGGCTTCACCAAATCTAACTGATAACAAGGGACATACTGCTGCTTTCTATGCTGCCCAAAGCACTAATCCGGATATTATTGATGCATTAGTAAAAGCTGGCGCAAATATAAATCTTACTGGCGAATCTAAACGCGGCTTAACAAAAACCGGCTATAATACACCTTTTGCTGAAGCTTTAAATAAAGGCAATAGTGCTGTCATCAATAGATTAATAGAGTTTGGTACGGATCCATATATAAACATAGAGAGATACGCTGATTTAAAGAACATCGGTACTCGAACAAGGCATACTCTTACTTTATATAAGAAGGACCCTATAGCATACCTTTTGAAGCACCATAAACTGGAAGCATTACCAGCGCTTTTGAACACCGATGAAATGGTTAAAAAGCTTATTGTACATGCTGCTCAAAAGGAACGAGCAGATATTCTCCTTGAGATTGAAAAGCTTCATCCAAAGATATTCATCAATGCTATGAAGAAAGATCGCAATATAACTAATGCTATCTGTATTTGTATATCCAATGATAATAAATGCGACCCAGTAGCGAAATCTGACCTCTTAAAAAAGGTAATAGACGCAAATAAAAATATTAAATCAGTGCAGCCACTTATTCAAAATGCGGTTGCAAAAATCGGCCGACAAGCAAACAGATTGACGATGTTGCTCGTTAATGCTGTAGAGCAATTAGCAAAAGGTAAGATAGTAACTTTTATACACGAAAACGAGCTACGACCTATAGCACTGAATTTGTTATTAGAAAAAACCATAAATATGGGTGAAGTAGAGGCCGCTATAGAACTGCTACAAGCCGGCGCGGATCCTAATTTCAAAAACGCTGATGGAGTGCCAATGATAGCGCTTGCTTTTAACAAGCTAAGTGTAGAACTATTTATGCTATTACTGGAAAAAGGCGCGAACCCAGACACTGTAATCGATGGAAAAAACCTGATTGAAATAGCCTACAGTTGGGGAGACTTAAATATAGTTAAGAAACTATTGGAAAAAGGAGCGAATCCTAACACCAAGATTGATGGGGAAAGCTTGCTTGAGATTTTTCATCGTGAAAGCGACTATGATACAGTTAAGAAGATGATTGATGCTGGTGCTGATTTAAATATAAAAACCAAAGCAGGGCAGACATTCTTAGAAGTCATGTATGATACTTATATAGGCATGGGTGCTGGTTCAGAGGCAGAACGATTACCTTATAAAGAAATATTAAATACCATGTTAACATCGGACAAACTAGATATAAATCTTGCTGGCAGCAATAAGCAAACTATCTTGCATCAAGCGGTTACTTTGAAAGCCAGCCCTGAGGATATAGTGCTGCTCGTGTTGTGTGGAGCTAATATAAAGGCTTTAGATGCACGAGGCAAAAAGCCTTTGGATTACTTAGTCAAATCCGATAATCCAGATTTTGTATCCCTAAGTGATATCCTAAAAAATGGCGCCACTGCCTTGTTTGAAGCTAAAAATACTATATTGCTTGATAAGTTCCTAAAAGGAAACAGCCTCGAAAGCAATTTTGACAATAGTCTTAGAGAAGACATTCTAGAAAAATACCTGAATAAAGCTGAAATTAAAAACCCTGTATTTGCTAATGACCCTGAATTTAAGGGAGCTTTGGATAAAGTTAAGGCGCACCAAAATCTTGATGTGGCAAGGTAACTTCTAGTTCTATCAACCGGTGCTTAAATATTGATTATTCTGAATTGTGAAGCTATACTAATGGGCGTCACAGCATTAAGCCAGGTTAATATGCATTCCAATACAGCCGCAAATGATGAGCCAAAACGCCTTCTGGATCAAATTAATTTACCGGAAGATATCAGGGACTTCACCATTCCCCAGCTCCAACAGCTGGCCTGCGAATTACGCGATGCGACCATAACTGCGCTGGCTAAAACCGGAGGCAAGCTGGGGGCTGCACTTGGCGTCATTGAACTCACAGTTGCCCTGCACCACGTCTTTAAAACTCCACACGATCAATTGGTCTGGGACATTGGACACCAGGGACTCCCGCATAAAATACTAACCGGAAGAAAGCACCAGGTGCATACCATGGGGCAGCCCGGAGGCCTTTCCGGATTCCTTAAACGCGCCGAAAGTGAATATGATACCTTTGGTGCCGGGCACTGTTCTACGTCGATCTCTGCCGCTTTAGGCATGGCGGTTGCTAGGGATATGAATGGAGATGATTTTAATGTTGTTGCCGTGATCGGCGATGGTGCACTTACCTCAGGCATGGCATATGAAGCGATGAATAGCGCCGGCCATTTGCGCAGCAGGCTGATAGTTATCCTCAATGATAACGAGATGTCCATCGCACCAAATTTAGGAGCTATGCACAGGTATTTAAACCGGCTAACTTCTTCCAAACCATATTTACAATTCCGGCATATGGCTAAAAACATGCTGCATCATATGCCTGATCCCATTGAGCATTTCACTAAAAAAGCCAAGCAGTACGCTAAGGATTTTATCACTGGGGGCAACTTTTTTGAAGAATTGGGATTCCATTATATAGGTCCGCTGAATGGGCATGATATCACCGAATTAGTTCCGGTATTGCGCAACCTCAAGGAAGATAGCAAGATCGAAAGCCCGATACTGATACATATTAAAACCGAAAAAGGACATGGCTTTAATTCTCCGGATATTTGCACTGAAAGCTATCATGCAGTTAGCAAATTCGACCCGTCAACCCGGATACAGATAAAGTCCAGCTCAAGCAAGCCGACCTATACGAAAGTGTTTGGCGAAGCCCTGACCAGCCTTGCTGCCCTTGATGATAAAATTATAGGTATTACCGCCGCAATGCCTTCTGGCACTGGGATGAATATTTTGGCAAAATCCTACCCTGAGCGGATGTTTGATGTCTGCATTGCCGAACAGCACGCCGTCACTTTTGCGGCGGGACTTTCTACAGGTGGCATTATCCCCTTTGTCGCTATATATTCGACATTCCTCCAACGCGCTTATGATCAGGTAGTGCACGATGTTGCCATCCAGTGTTTGCCAGTAAGGTTCATACTTGATCGCGCAGGCATTGTGGGTGGAGATGGGCCAACCCATGCAGGATCATATGACCTGACCTATCTTTGCACTTTGCCAAACTTTATCGTGATGGCTCCCGCAGATGAAGCTGATCTGGTACGCATGGTAACCACCAGTTACCATATAAACGACAAACCGAGCGCTATTCGTTTCCCCAGAGGCGAAGGCGTAGGTGTGGACTTACCAAAAAACCCTGAGCCATTACCGATAGGAAAAGGCAGATACATTAAAAAAGGCCATTCTGTTGCTATAATTTCATTAGGCACCAGACTCCAGCAGGTTATGCTTGCTGATAAAATCCTCCAAACTAAAGGCTTTGATATCACTATATTTGATGCGCGCTTTGCCAAGCCAATTGATGAGGCAGCCATTCGCGAGCTTGCCCTGAGCCACGAGCTTATTATTACATTGGAAGAAGGAGCGATAGGTGGATTTGGCTCGCATGTGGGACAATTTCTGACCAGCCAGGGTTTACTTGATAATGGCTTAAAATTCCGATCGCTATTTATGCCCGATTACTTCATAGAGCATAACACTCCTGAAGCCATGTATGAAGAAGCCGGACTCAATGCGAGTAGTATTGTTAATACCGTATGCAATTTATCACTCCCCAACTCATTGCGTGCGGCAAATGCATGACCTACCCCATACTTTCAATACGTGAAGCCAGCATAACCTTTGGAGCAAAACCGCTTTTTGAAAACTTAGATCTTAATGTTTATGATAAGGATAGAATCTGCCTGGTCGGCAGGAACGGCGAGGGTAAATCCACCATCTTAAAAATCATCACCGGTGACTATGAATTGGATAGTGGTGACCGCTGGCTCAAACCCGGCACAAGCGTTGGCTATTTAGCCCAGCAATTTACCTTTGCCGATGATCATAGAGTTATAGACTATGTCATGGAAGGCTTAAGTGCTGCGGAACAAACTGCAGATAAACAGTATCTAGCAGATATTGTTTTAACTCCATTGCAACTCAATGGTAATGACATACTTAATAAACTCTCCGGCGGGCAGCTTAGACGGGCAGGACTCGCCAAAGCTCTGATCGAGCAGCCTGACCTATTACTGCTTGACGAACCCACTAACCATCTTGATATTCATACCATTGAATGGCTGGAAGATTACCTCAATCAATATAATGGCGCCATCATTTGCATAAGCCATGATCGGGCATTCCTGAAGAACATCTCCAATAAAACCTTTTGGCTGGATCGCGGCAACCTGAGAGTTAATAACAAAGGCTATGACGGATTTGAGAACTGGTCTTTTGAAATACTTGAGCAGGAGCAACGGGAGCTTGATAAGCTGGCGCGCAAGCTGTCGGATGAGGAAGTGTGGAGAAACCAAGGGGTAACGGCACGCCGCAAGCGCAATCAACGCCGACTCGCTGAGCTTTACCGGTTAAGAGATAAACTCGCATCGGACCAGGCTGCTGCCAACAAGCTCAAAACTAAATTGCGCCTGGATCCACTTACACCAGGCCTATCATCTAAACTGGTCATCGAGCTCGATCAGGTATGTAAGTCCTATGGTGATAAAATCATTATCGACAACTTGTCTATGCGCATCATGCGCGGTGATAAGATTGGCATTGTTGGCAATAATGGCACAGGCAAAACCAGCTTTTTGCGTATTTGTATAGGAAATGAAGAACCCGATAGCGGGAGAGTGAAGATTGGGAAGACTGTCACAATAACCTACTTCGATCAGAAGCGTGCTTATCTTGATCCGGAAGATACACTATGGGAAACTCTGTGCCCGGGTGGCGGTGACCATGTAAAAGTCGGAGATCGTTTGATACATGTGGTTTCTTACCTGAAGAATTTCTTTTTTGAAGCTAAGCAGGCGCGTGATAAAGTAGCTACTTTATCAGGGGGACAGGCAAACAGACTGTTGCTAGCTAAGGCTCTGGCTGATCCAGGATCTTTATTAATCCTTGATGAACCTACTAATGATCTCGATATGGATACCCTAGATATGATTCAAGAGGTGCTTTCCGATTATGCAGGCACGCTGGTAATAGTAAGCCATGACCGCGACTTCCTTGACCGCCTGGTCACAAAAACCCTGGTATTCAATGGCAATGGGGTTATAGAAGAGTATATAGGCGGCTACAGTGATTACATTAAAGAAACCAAGCCACGAATTACTCCAAAAGCCAAAAAGAAAACAGATAGCTCAGCCCCCGTTGAAAAAGAAAAGCCTAAAAAGTTATCATATAACCTGATACGGGAACTTGAAAGCCTGCCAAAACTCATAACCGAGCTTGAAGATGAGATTACCAACCTCGAGCAGGAACTTTTTGATCCAGATTTATATCAGAATTCGCCAGAACTTTTTGCGGAGAAATCACAGCGCTTAACCATAGCCAAGAGTGAGCTTGAGGATGCCTGGAACCGCTGGCAAGAAATAGACACACCTACACAGAATACTTAAGCTGCAGCTGGTTCACCTTCAATCTCTTCTTTCTTAGGCTTTTTACTAGCCATGGCTTCCTTAGCTTTCCGAGGATCATATGGCTCCTGCTGTGGCACAGCAATAGGAGAAAGCAATCGCTTGGTGAACATTGGGTCTTGAAAGTACTTAATTTTCAATGACTTAATAGGAGGCTTGGATTCAATCAGCAGTATCTGTTCATCACGCGGCAACCCAATCACCTCTTGCGGTAATAATAGCGCTCTTTGAGCTTTAGAAACGTTTACAGAACGCGATGCTGGATTAAAGTCAAGGAACTTAGGCTTATTTAAAGACGCCTGATCAACAGTCTTGTTACCACAAAGCTGTGATATCAGGTTCGCAGTCTCAACGTTGTTCGCAGCAAAGGTAATACGGTAAGTCGAATTGGAAAGGAAAGAGTTCATTCCCGCTTCTTCATAAATTCCTTTTAGCTGCTCAGTATCTTGAATAATGAGGAATAGTCGGCAATGGTATCCGCGGAAGAAAGCAATACCATTCATGAATTGTTCCATCTTACCAAGAGTTGGAAACTCATCCATTATAAACATCACACCATAAGGCTCATCTTTCCCAGGTATTTTACGGCAAAGGAACTCGGTGGCTTGTTGATAGAAAACCTGAAGTAAAGGCTGCAAGCGCTTTAAGTTGTCCGGTGTTACACCAACATAAACGGTGGTGAGCTTTTTCTTCATAGTCATAATATTAAAGTCACTGCTGCCGGTCGCCGTATCAATCAGCGGGTTTGCCCACAGTTCCAGGTTTGAGTTCATAGTTGAAATCACACCACTTCTTTCCTTATCTGCTTTTTGCAGAAATGCGGCTATATTCATGTAAGCAACTGGGTGAATATCATTACCAATAGTGTCTAGCACTACCGCCAGGTTATAGACCACATCGTCACTACGCATAGTACGGACAACTTCACCAAATGACTTGATTTTCTCTGGTACAGCCAGTAGATACAGCACAACCCCCAAAAATAAAGAGCGCGCTTCATTATTCCAGAATTCCTTTTCCGGCATAATCAGGTTAGCAATCTTCTGCACGTCATCCACCATCTGCCCCGGCTTCTCACTAACCCAATCAATAGGGTTATAACAATGAGTATAACCATCGGGATCTGCCGGATTCCATACATAGACTTCCTGCCCCATTTTCTTACGCCAGCCACTGGTAAGCTCATAGTTTTCCAGCTTAATATCATTACAAATAACCGATTCATCATAGAAAAGCAGATTTGGTATAACAAACCCCACACCTTTACCTGAACCTGTAGGAGCAAAAAGAAGCGCGTGCTGATACCCAGACGCAATGAGGTAACCTTTTTTGTCCACACCTAAGAGCATTCCATTTCTCGATCTGAGTCCTGCTCCTTTAATGTCGCTTTCAGAAGCCCACCTTGCATCACCATGCAATGACTCCTCTCTCTTATACGGTCTTCTTTCATAGATATCGTGGCGGTAGTACCAGAGCAACCAGCTAAAGAAAAACAAAGGAATAAACGTACCGCAAAGCAACCTTACAATAAAATAGTTGTTCATACTATACGTAAGAGCTGTTCTGTACTGATACCAATAGGCATAATACGCATAAAAGTTCTGTTCAGGTAGAATTGAAATAGCAAAGCTATAGGAAAGTTTGTCAACCCCCGCTATTAGACCGAAGGATAAAACACTTGAGATGTGAACTGATAAAAGTATGACAAAAAACAGTCCAATAAGGCCTATAATTAAGTTTCTAAAATTGTTTACAAAACCTTCACCCATAACTACCTATTTTTTCTTTGCTGCTCTATAATACACTTCAGACACATATCTTCTACCTTTCTCACCTCTCTTGAGTTGTACTACAATATCCACAACATTCAAAATGTATTCTTTAATTTCGGCCGGTGGCATTCCTAATCCCGCTTGCATCACCATCAGCTTAAGCTGCTCAATAGCCATGGTTGGTGTGTCAGCATGCAGAGTGGATATCGATCCAGGGTGACCAGTATTAATAGCACGCAAAAAGCTAAATGCTTCAGCACCGCGCAACTCACCAACAATAATACGATCTGGTCGCAGACGAAGACAGGCTTCAATCAATTCCTGTGCCGTTACTTTCGCACGTCCCTGCCCTCCTTTTGAAGCGAGGAGATGCAGCCGGTTCGGATGGTTGCTTAATTCTATTTCCCGAGCATCTTCAACTGTGATTATACGCTCGTCGGCTGGTATTGCTCTTAACATCGCGTTAGTAAACGTGGTCTTACCTGTTGATGTACCACCGCTTATTATAATGTTTTGCTTGCAAATCACAGCTGTGTTTAAAAATTCTTTAATCTTTTTTTCTTCTAAAAGCTTATTTAGCTTTTCCGCATTCACATCAAAAAGCGCCTCTACTGCAGTAGCATCAAAGGCCCCCATTTTTTCATAATCTTCTAACAGCAATTTCATCGCTGAAGGCTTACGTATGGAAATACCAACAGTCCCGGATTCACAGGCAGGTGGTATTACTATCTGTATACGAAAACCTGTAGGCAAAGTAGCCGAAAGCAGCGGATTCTCCTCGCTTATTCTTTGCTCAGTAGATTGCGCAACCAGCACAGCCAAACCCTTTAAATGATCAAGGTCAATTTCCGGGATGCTCTCATATCTGATGTCACCCTTTTTTTCTACCCAGGCTTCAAATGGGCGATTGATAGAAATTTCATTGACCCCTTCTTCAGCAAACAGCTTTTTCAAAGGCTCTAAATAAGTTTCTAGTGCTGTTAAACTGCTCATACTATCTCAATACCTTCAATCCATTATTGACAAATTGAGGAGGGAAAATAATGTCTTGATTAACAAAGACCTTAATTGTGGTTCCCTGATCGATTGTAATTGTAGGGTTAGTATTAAAGGTATTTTGCACGATTTGCGTCGAAAGATCTCTAAACTTGTTCAAGCTGTCCTGAAGCTGTTGAGAACCTACGGTACCAGTTGTTGTAGTCTGGGTGACACCCGCTGTACTTGCGCTGTTCGTTGTAGATACTCCTTGGTTTTTAAGACTTGTAAATTTTACTGCGAGAGTTGGAATGAGATATGAGGTTAAGAAAGCACTACCCATCTGTAACCAAAATTTGTTATCTACATATCCAGGAACACCAGCTCTACCCAAGTCATCAGTACCCGGAGAGTTAAGCGCCATGTCTACACCATCTGGACGAATAAGTCTCTGCCAGATCACGGCAACTCTTGTAGCTTGAGGAGCAGAGCTTCCACCACTGCCTCCGCCACCTGAACTAGCTCCTCCACCGCCACCGCCGCCGCCACCGCCGCTGGAACTGGTAGCACTATACGTACCAATTAAACGGGAGCCTTTAGGAACCAGAATATTCTTGCCGCTTTCAGCATAAACATCACGGCTGACTATAGCTCTCAGCATGCCTGGAATATCAGTATTGATTGCTGTTTCAAGTACCGCATCAATCATCTTACCCTGTGCGATTAGGCAATCAAGATTACCCATAAATGTCGCGGAAACTGAAGTAGCTTGTGAGGTACGTGTATTTACATTTTCGAGTGCACCATTCCCAAACCCAAGGTACTCACCCTTTTTCTGGGCTTCCTTAGTTTTATCTGTTTCTTTACCAGCCGCAGCTTTGCCTTCTGCACCGCCAGCACCAGCACCGCCAGCCTGACCACCTTGTTGGCCGCCGCCCTGACCGCCACCTTGACCGCCACCACCAGCACCCTGGCCGCTGCCAAGCACCATAATTGATGCTTTACGTCTCATTTCAAGCTGCTTTCTTTTCTCTTCACTATCCGCACCACCTTGAAATATACCAGGATTCTCAGTTGAAGCTACTTCACCAGGAGCAGGAATTGTTGTTGGAGCAGAGCCACCGCCTGATGGGTAAGCAGGAAAAGTTGGAGAATTAGGCGTAGCTGGAACCGGCGGAGGAGGGGGTTCCGGCGGTTGTGGATTCACAATTGGCGGAGGCTCCGGAAGTTTCACCGGTGCAGCCGGCTTTACAGATTCAACAGTAGGAACTACTGGAGGAGGAGCTGCTGTCTTAATTAATTCTTCCTTCTTGGATTCAACTATTTGTTGCTGCTTTTCCTTGGCTTCCTGTTGCACTACTTCAGGAGGCTTAGTTGAATTAAAAACAAAATAACTTAACCCTCCAAGCGCAACTATGAAGCCAGCAATGATGAACTTTCTTGAATTAGGATTGCTAGCCACTTGAGAAAATTTTGTTTCAAAGAGCTTTTGGGCTTTTACCCTGGCATCAGACACTGACTGCCCTACAGATTTCTGCTTAGGACCCTGACCTTTTACCCCCTCCTCAACTTCATCTGCCTCTGTGCTATAGCCAAGATATGATTTCTCCTCTTCGGGCGCGACAACTTCAGGGGTCACCTCAGTTTCTTTATTTTTCTCGTTATCCATCATTTAAGGCTCCTTACTTCTGGCTCTCATTGAATACATATACAGTGTCTTTACCGCTTTCAATTTTAAATTCACAAGCAACGGTATTAACTACTATATAATCAGCACGCCTCTTCAGCTTTAGCTCTTTGTAACAGGTTTCAGTTCTCACAAGGATTTTTGGAACATGCTGCAACTTGCTATCAAATTTAAAGAAAGTATTTATGCCATCATCAAAAACTTTTACAGGAGCAATGCAATCAGGTCCTGAAAGAGTGTAATTAAAGTTAAATGGTTTTATGACCGGTATAGGTTCTACTTCATGCGCAACAACTTCAGGTTTCTTGTTGTCTAAATCCTCATCATTATAGAAAAAGCGAATCACATAAGCCAGTTCTTCATCAACTGTGTATGATTGAGATTTAGATTGCACTTCAAATTGATAGACCCTTTTATTTGTTAATATGGTCATGTTTGTCAGTATATTCTCTTCCAGTGGCTTAATAAACAATCTCCTACCAACTGGAGTTAACTGCCAGGCGAAGTTATTTCCTACGGAAATGGTTTGGATTTCTTCCCCTTCAGCGAATTCAACACTAGTCTGATAACCATAATTAATTACAATACGGAAAATTTCATTTTCACTATAAATAAAAGTTTTAATACGACTGTCTATAGCAACTGGTCTATTTGGTTGAGCACATGCATAATTCAGGCTCATGAAACAAATAACGGTGGCAGTTATAAATGCTTGGAATCTCATATTCTTATTTATTATACTCCTCTTCAACAGTGTAGTTATTGACAATAAATCCTAAGGGATTGAGAAATCTCTGTTCATCACTAAGCTTCTGATTGTCAAAAACAAAATCAATAGTTGCGATTTTATCTGTGGCAGCTATTGGAACTCCTTGAACGACAACCTTAAACCTAACCTGTGCAACCTGCGGTTTAAGAAACGTAAAAGATTTCATTTCAATCTGTCTAGTTCCACTCAATCCGAATGTATTTATTGGGCTCTGTTTATTGTTTTTATTATTCATTCTATAAAATATGCCATAGGTATTTTCATTCGAATACAGTGCAACTTGTGGGAACACAAGATCAAATGTTCCGGAGAAAAACTCCTCCCTGAGCTTGACATATTTCCAGACAAAATATCTCCGAATGGCCTCATCTTCACTGAGAGCCTTGCTTTCCAGTGGATATACTACTGTAGTCACTCCAGACTTGGGCTCAATTTCAATAACGAATGGTTCAATAGAAGTTTTACTAGTGTAATACCATATCCCCAGCATTAGTGCGCATATAGAAAAACTAAAAACACAGGCAAGCAGCACAAAAGCATTTCGTTGCACTTGCATAGATTCATAACGGTCATTATACCAGTTTTTAGTTGTGTTAAGCACATCCTTTGACTGGTTGAATGCTAGTTTATCTTTTATTTTCTTGACGCTATCTCCAAGACCCATACTTGATTCTCACCAAAAGCTTTCTTCAAAAAAGTTTCATATTGAAGTTACTCTCAGCAAAGCTCCAATTTACCAATTGGTCAAGGAAAATTGTAATATAATCTGGACGACGATTTTGATAGTCCAAATAATATGCATGTTCCCATACATCAATAACAAGCAGAGCTCTTTGGCCATGCACCATAGGTAGATCAGCATTTGAAGTTTTAATAATTTTTAATTTATCTTTATCCAAAACCAACCATGCCCAGCCACTGCCAAACTGAGTAACACCAGTTTGCTTAAACTGTTCTTTAAATTTATCGTATGACCCAAAATCTTTATCGATCTGCGCTGCCAGCTTGCCTAATGGCTTGCCGCCTCCACCTGATTTCATGGAATTCCAATAAAAAGTATGGTTCCAGAATTGCGCGGCGTTGTTAAAGATCCCCTGCTTGCTTTCATCTTTAGCCGTTGCCATGATGATTTCTTCCAGGGTTTTAGACTCGAGCTCAGTACCTTTAACAAGTTCATTTAGTTTAGTAACATAGGCCTGCTGGTGCTTATCATGATGCAAGTTCAAGGTTTTCTCAGATATATTAGGCTCCAACGCCTTGGCATCATAAGGCAAAGCCGGCAAGGTAAATGGGGCTTTCTCAGAACTCTTCATCGGATTTGTGAGTTCGTCAGAATCTTTACCATAAGCATTCCCAGCTACCAGTGCCATAAAAAGATATATGCCAATCAGGATATAATGATTTTTTTTATTCATATTATACTCCAGGACTACATGTCCTAATAAGTTAAAGATTGAAGTTATTTTCTGCAAAGCTCCAATTCACCAAATGCTCTAGAAAAATTGCGACATAATCAGGGCGTCGGTTTTGATAATCAAGATAATAAGCATGTTCCCAGACATCAACTGTCAGTAAAGCTCTGTGTCCATGCGCCATTGGCAAGTCAGCATTGGGTGTTTTAGTCACCTTTAGTTTATCTTTATCCCATACTAACCATGCCCAACCGCTGCCAAATTGAGTGACACTTGCCTGTTTGAATTGCTCAGCAAAATTGTCAAAAGAGCCGAAATCTTTGTCGATTTGAGCAGCAAGCTTTCCTGTGGGTTTTCCACCACCCTGTGGCTTCATGCAGTGCCAGAAAAAGGTGTGGTTCCAAATTTGCGCAGCATTGTTAAAGATCCCCACTTTAGCATTGTCATTTACAGTCGCCAGGATAATTTCTTCCAGGGTTTTAGTTTCAAGTTCGCTACCCTTTATCAGGTTATTTAAATTATTAACGTAAGCCTGGTGGTGTTTACCATGGTGAAAATTCAGGGTTTTTTCAGTGATATGCGGCTCAAGCGCCTTCTTATCATAAGGCAAAGCTGGTAGTTCAAATGGGGTTTTTTCAGTACTTTTCATTGGATTTAACATTTTGCTTCTCCTTGGTCTCTAGGTTATAGTAACCTAAATATATCATTAGCGAAGCATATAGGTAAAGATGAAAACAGAATTTTTTAAATTGAAACGTGGAACTGTGGTTACTGTTATTGGTGGCTCTGGTTTCCTAGGCCACTATGTTGTGAGAGAGTTAGCAAAAACTGGAGTTACGATTAAACTGGTTTCACGAGATCCTGATAAAGCCTCAGCGCTGCGGGTATGCGGAGCTGTAGGCCAGATTGGGTTTGTCAAAGCCGACGTTGCTAAAATCAGTCAACTTGAGAAAGCTATCAAAGGTTCGGATGCCGTTATCAACCTTGTGGGGATTCTTTACAGCAAAGGAAAACATAACTTTCATAATATGCATGTGACGGCGGCAGATAATATAGCAAAACTTTGCCAGAGCAATCAAGTTAAGCGCCTGGTTCATGTATCAGCATTAGGCGTTGAGCGCTCATGCCAAAATTCACAATATGCAAAAACCAAGCTAGCCGGCGAGAAAGCTATTTTGCAGCATTTCAATAAGGCAACTATTTTGCGCCCCTCGGTTATTTTTGGCGCCGAGGATAACTTTACCAATTTATTTAATTGGATGGCAAAAATCTCCCCCGCACTTCCGCTGATAGGATCAGGACGCACTAAATTCCAACCAGTTTTTGTGGGCGATGTTGCAAAAGCTGTAGTACAATGTTTGCAGGAGGATCCAAATTTGGTTTGCAGCAAAACCCTTGAGTTGGGTGGCCCTACTGTTTATACCTTTAAAGAGATCATAGAGATCATACTTAAAGTCGGTCACAGAAGAAGATTGTTGCTTCCCATACCTATGTTCTTAGCTAAAATTAAGGCTTTCTTCCTGGAGCTTATGCCCAACCCCATTATGACCAGAGATCAAATAGAGTTGCTAAAATATGACAACATTGTGTTTGGCAAAAATGGGCTAACAACACTAGGGATAACCCCAACGCATATGGAAAGCATATTGGAAACTTATATTTAGTAAGGCGAGCAATTTAGAAGAAGACTCTAAAACCCATAAGCGCTGTATGGATTTCGCCAGATTGCTTCTTGATTTTCCAGTCAATCGATCCACCAGGGACTGTAGGCAAGGTTTGGGCGAAGTGCAACTTCTTATTGCCCTGATATATGAAACGGTATCCCACCTCAAATGCAGCATTCTTCATAACTTCATAGGCTATCCCTAAGCCAAGCTGTAAGCCAAAATTACTTTTAGTTGCTGTAGCTTTACCATAATCGTTATTGAATTCAGTCTTGGTGTGTCCCCACCCCAAACCGGCAATAACAAAAGGCGTCATCTTTCCTTTATTGATGAAATCATAATAGGCATTTACAAACCCAATTGAGCTTTTGACCTTTACCCGTTGCTGGATATCAAAAAGCCCTTTATGCCCTTTTAGCCCATCGTCTGCAAAATACTCAAGGTCAGCGCGCCAGTTGGTGTCAGCAAAAGCATAGCCAAATGCAACTGCACCTAAAAACCCGCGTCCACGAGCTTTCTTATGGTCTTTTCCAGCAGCTGTTACCCAGGTTAATTTATAATTATCTGCATGGCCATATCCAAAAAGCAGTTTTCCATAGGGACCTGCCATTTCAGAAGCACTAGCTGTAGATGCTAATAGAGCTATGATTCCTGCACCGATAATAATTTTCTTCATTTTTTGCGACCCATTTGAAACTTAATATAATTGAAAAACTATACATAAAATCATTTTGAGGCAAGTATGAAATTAAAAATATGCAAAGCCAAGGTAGCTGCCAATAAAAAAAGGTGCCCTAAGGCACCTTTTCAAATCTTCATAGCAAGTTGAATTAGAAGCTAACTCTAACACCAACTAAACCAGCATGAATGCCTTGTACTCTATGACTTTTGTTTGTAGCAATTTCACGGATTTTGATGTTCTTATCGATATATCTATATCCAACATCCAAAGCAACATTTTTAGAAACTGCATAGCTTACGCCTACACCAGCCTGATATGCAAGGGAATTTGTTTTCTTATTTTTAATAAGATTCACTCCATTTGACTTAAAAGAAGTATTGTTATGAGCCCAACCTAAACCAGCCATAACGTATGGGGTAAATGCACTGCTATTTTTAATGTCAAAATAACCATTCACAAATAAACCCATGGTTTTTACTTTGAATTTAGAGTTATTACCACCAACAGCTCTATTTTTAATTTTTGAATCTATACCATCATCAAAATAGAATTCAGCATCAGATCTCAAACCATTAGCGAAGGCCATACCTGCACCAACGTTTCCAACAAGACCTTTACCCTTCTTCGGGGATACTAGATCAGTCTTATAATTGAATTTTTGGCCGACGCCATAACCAAGACTTCCTTTAACATAAGCAGCGTCTCCTGCTGCTTTAGCGCTTGCAGTTGTTGCAAGTAATGCAATTGCTGCAGCTGAAATAAGAATTTTTTTCATAATAATGAAACCAATAAAAAGTTAAACCTGTGACAAAAATATACACATTTATACAATATGAGCAACGCGAATTTGCGTAAAAAACGGGATTTTTAAATAAATTATAATTGAGTTTTTATCTAACTACATGATTTATAAGCAATACAGTGATTTGAATAAAAACCTGGTTGCTTAGTGGACATTTTTTGGAAATTGTATACTGTACAAACTTACCTATTTAATAGAATCCCATGCTCCGCCTTACTGAAATTAAACTCCCGCTAGATCACCCTCAAGAAGCCATTGCTGAGGCAGCTATTGCTCGGCTTAAGATTGCGCCCCATGAGCTTATCTCATGCGCGGTATATAGGCGTGCAAATGATGCGCGCAAGAAATCATCCATTTCACTCATCTACACTCTTGATGTAGAGGTAAAGAATGAGGCTGAAGTGCTTAAACGCCTCTCTAATGATGCTCGGGTTCAGCCGATGCCGGATACGGATTACCGCTTCGTAGCAAAGGCGCCAAAAACTCTGAGCACTCGACCAATAGTGATTGGCGCTGGGCCTTGTGGGCTGTTTGCCGCTTTGCTTCTGGCACAAATGGGATTCAGACCCATAATACTTGAGCGTGGCAAAGTGGTGCGTGAGCGCACTAAAGATACCTGGGGGCTATGGCGTAGATCAGTTCTTAACCCCGAGTCCAACGTACAATATGGGGAAGGCGGCGCAGGCACGTTTTCCGATGGCAAGCTCTACAGTCAGATCAAAGACCCACGCTATCTTGGCCGCAAGGTTTTAACCGAATTTGTGAAAGCAGAGGCTCCGCCAGATATATTAACCGAAGCCAAGCCTCATATCGGCACGTTTCGGCTGGTAAAAATGGTAGAGAATATGCGTAGGACTATTGAATCGCTCGGGGGCGAATATCGCTTCCAAAGCCGAGTAACGGATATCGATATTAGCACAGCCAGCGATGGTACAAGACAAGTGCGCGGGGTTATGCTGGCAGGTGGAGAGCATATCGAAACCGACCATGTGGTGCTCGCGATCGGCCATAGCTCGCGCGATACTTTTAAGCTACTTGCAGACTTAGGTGTCTATATTGAAGCCAAACCTTTTTCCTTGGGCTTGCGCATAGAACATCCGCAATCGCTAATAGATATGGCCCGCTTTGGCAAGAATTCTGGCAATCCTATCCTTGGCGCTGCAGATTACAGATTGGTGCATCATGCCACAAATGGACGTGATGTCTACAGCTTCTGCATGTGTCCTGGTGGCACGGTGGTTGCTGCCACATCAGAAGAAGGGCGCGTGGTTACCAATGGCATGAGCCAGTATTCTCGAGCCGAACGCAATGCCAACGCTGGTATTGTTGTAGGCATCACGCCTGAGGATTACCCTGGAGGGTCGCTTGCTGGCGTTGAGTTCCAGCGCAAGTGGGAGTCCGCTGCTTTTATAGCTGGTGGCAGCACTTATGCCGCACCTGCCCAAACTGTGGGTGATTTTATTGCAGGGGTGCCATCTACCCACTTAGGAAGCGTCACTCCCTCATATAAGCCAGGCGTAACGCCAACCGACCTCTCAACCTGCCTTCCAGATTACGTCATCGCCGCCATCCGCGAAGCCCTTACTGCATTCGGCCGCCAAATACCAGGCTTTGATATGAATGATGCTGTGCTCACTGGCGTAGAAACCCGCACCTCCTCTCCAATTCGCATCAAGCGCGATGAGAGCTTCCAGAGCATTAACACCAAAGGCTTATTCCCTGCAGGCGAAGGTGCAGGTTATGCAGGTGGCATTTTGTCAGCGGGAGTGGATGGGATAAAGGTAGCTGAGGCTGTAGCCCTGAGCATGGCTTAGAATAAACTTGCATT
>Ga0207081_1020_pt1 | contig 32119 bp, 22 predicted proteins | sample Alteio_BWMinHeat_59_FD_153524 | JGI IMG/M metagenome (GOLD analysis project Ga0207081, IMG submission 153524) | Enriched cells from forest soil in Barre Woods Harvard Forest LTER site, Petersham, Massachusetts, United States -... | ecosystem: Environmental > Terrestrial > Soil > Temperate forest >... | reverse complement strand
GCCCACTTATATTGCGTGGGCCGTTAGGCATGTTTGTATTACCCGAGCATCTTGAAAAAGACTTGTACCTTATTTGCACAGGTACAGGGATAGCTCCCTTCCGCAGTATGCTTCAATACATTGATCACCATAAGATGCCGCACAAACAGGTATACATGGTCTTTGGTACGCGTACGCAGGAAGACATGTTATACCGGGATGAGATGGAGGAACTGGAAAAAACGATGCAAGGATTTACCTACCGCCCCACACTGTCAAGAGAAAAGTGGGATGGCGATATGGGATATGTGCACAAAATATACGAACAATTGTGCAGTGATATGCCGCCAGCTACATTTATGCTATGCGGATGGCGGGCAATGATAGATGAGGCTAAGATACGCCTGCAGAAAATGGGATATGAGAAGAAGGATATTCATGTGGAACTGTATGGGTAGCAGAACAATTATTTCAGTTATCCCGATGTGGTTATTTGCTTTGTTCCATTTCACTTTTGTAAAACTCCGGCCTGTCATGATTTACAGGGACACCCAGGGCTTCGTAAATATAATCCTGTGCCGTGGTGCGCACATTTAATTTGTTGATCTTGGTATTTTCTGCCGTAGGATAAACCCTGTTTGATAAAAACACAAATACTATCCCTGTAGCAGGGTCAGCCCACACACAAGTACCTGTGAAGCCCTGATGGCCAAAGGCAAGCCCGCTGCACCTGTCACCCGCCGGGCCCCCATTGTCTGCATCGGCAGTGGGCTTGTCGAACCCCAGCCCCCTGTGGCTGATACTGCTCTGGTATGACGTGAACAGGTCAACCGTTGCTGCCTTGAAATAGCGGGTAGTGCCATATACGCCCTTATTGAGCAACATCTGGAAAATAGCCGCAACATCTTCCGCCGAGGCAAAAACTCCTGCATGGCCCGCAATTCCGCCAAGCATTGAAGCCCCGGGATCATGTACATAACCAATAAGTAATTGCTTGCGAAAATAATTATCTAACTCTGTTGGCGCTATCTGGGTAGTATCAAATTTAGCAAGCGGTTCGTAGGTAATACGCTTTAAGCCCATTGGCTTGTAAAATTGTTCATCCACATATTTGTCAATTCTTTTCCCGGTGATCTGCTGCACTATTGCCGCAAGGAAATAAAAGTCGAGATCGCTATAAACACTTTTTCCGGTATTCTCCAGCGAACTACTGTATACGTGCGCCCACATAGTATCGGGGTAATCTTTGCGGAGGTAGAGGTTACGCGCCACTTCTATTGTAAAGTCCCCTTTGGGTTCGTTCCTGTATAGGGTTCTGTCAAGGTTGCCGTCCCCGTCGAGCGATTGTTTAAAAAAGGGAATGAAGCTTCTCAGGCCTGCCTGGTGCAGCAGCAGGTCTTTAATGTGCAATCCTGCCTTGTTGGTACCTGTAGCCTGGGGCAGGTAGTCGCCAATCGTTTTATTTAAGTCAAGTTTGCCCTGTTCATAAAGGCGCATTACAGCAAGGGTAGTTGCTAATACTTTTGTGCAGGATGCCATATCGTAAAGTGTACTTGTATCCACAGCCCTCTTTTTATCATACTTCATATAGCCGAATGCCTTGTCATAAAACACTTTACCATTTTTTGCTGCAAGCACCCTGCACCCAGGAAATACGCCATCTGCAATGTCCCTGGCTATGAACATATCTAACCGGTCAAGCGCTGTTTGGTCAACCACGCCGGCATCTGCCGGTATCAGCACTTTTTTTAATTGACTGGCAAACTCCTTAGTTACTATAGTTGGTTTTGCCGGCATCGGGCAAACACTTTGTCCCCCAATACATGCTGTTACAGGTAGTTTGCCTTTGGGTTTGATTTTTTTTAGTAAAACATCAGCAACCATATGTTCCGTTATTGTGTCATCTTCATACCCAACAATAACAGAACTGCTGCCGCAAAAATATTGCCGGGCATAGGCATTTCCCATCAATGCTATCATCACATTGCTTCTGCAACCAGCCTGCTGCAAAAAATTGATCTCTTCATCGCTAAGTCCATAATTTCCGCCCGGAGTAAAATTGAGGTTGTGAATACCAACAATAACAGCGTCGTATTTTGATATAGTTTCGAGGTCTTTCCGGACGCTATCGGCCGTACAGTTTTTAGGTAGCCATAAAGCGTCCACAATATCAAATTTATCCAAAAGGTCTTCATATAAAGGGGTTGATGTGCTTGCGTTGATGCCTACGTACCCTATGCGCATGTTCTCGTTTATTTTGTTCAGTATCTGGTTATCATCTTTTACCAGCGTTATGGCGGCTCTCGCCACTTGTTTGCGGAGCGGATCAATTGATTGATTAAGGTCGTCAGTAATATTTGTTGGATCAATGTCCGTCCATCTTGCCAATCCTGCATCAAACTTTGCCGCCAGTATTTTTTTGACACTTATCTCCAGTGCAGTTTGTAGTATTATGCTGCTGTCAACAGCATTCTTTATCTTCCCAATTGCCACAGGCACGTCCGGTGACATAAGCAAAATATCATTACCAGCTTCGAAAGCACGAAGTTCAGCGTCGCCGGACGGGAAGTATTTGGTAACTCCCTGCATATTCATTGCATCTGTAACTACAAGGCCATTAAAACCAAGTTTATTTTTCAGCAGGCTGGTTACCGCATTCTTCGACAGTGTGGTAGGCTCGTGGGCTGTTGTATCCAGGGCAGGCACTTCGAGGTGGGCTATCATTACACTTTTCAAACCGGCAGCTATCAGTTGTTTAAAAGGAAACAGCTCCAGCGTATCTAACTGGGCCAGCGATTTTGGTATCAATGGCAGGTCTGCATGAGAATCCACATTAGTGTCCCCATGGCCGGGAAAATGCTTTGCACACGCAATTATCCCATTGTTCTGTAGCCCACGCATATAAGCCACGCCGAGGCGCGATACCCATGTTTTGTCCTCACCAAAAGATCGTGAATTAATGACGGGGTTAGCGGCATTATTATTTACGTCCACATCCGGCGCAAAGTCAATATTTACTTTCAGCCTTTTGCACTGCACCCCGATTGCCGCCCCCACTTTGTAAACCAGAGCAGTATCACGCGTAGCCCCCAGCATCATCGGCCTGGGTAAATTCTTTATACTATCTAACCTCATGCCGAGGCCCCATTCAGCATCCATGGCTATCAGCAGGGGCGTTTGGGCCATATGCTGGTATTTGTTAGTTAGCAATGCCTGCCTGCCTGCGCCTCCCTGCGAGAAAATAACCCCTCCTGCCTGGTGTGCATTTATAAGGTTTGTTACTTGTTCGTCATTGTAGTTCTTGCCTCCGGAATATGCCTGCACCATAAATAACTGGCCAATTCGCTCTTCCTCATTGAGGGAGTTATAAATGCTGTCCACCCAATGACTTTTAGCAGCAGTAAAATCAATATCAACCTGCTTCGATTTTTTCCTCGGTTGTGCAATTGCTGTAGTTATAATAAGCAACACACAGATAGTTGCAAAAACAACTTTATTGTAAAAACTCATTAAACAAAAATAATGTTATTGAAGGAATATTTTTTAAAGTCAAAACTTAATAATCTGACACTTGAATTTTAATCAACGACGCTTCTTATTTAGGTAATTTATTTATTACCTTTGATAATGAAATCCAGCGAACTGGTTAGAATTCTTAAGAAGGATGGTTGGTATCCTATAAGACAAGCCGGTAGTCATATGACCCTGATACACCCTTTTAAAAAAGGAAAAATAGTTTGTCCGTTTCATGGAAGTAACGAAGTGAGCAAAGGGCTTGAAATAAAAATTCTTAAAGACGCGGGTTTGAAATAAAAACTGTATGAGAAAGATTGAAATGATTGTAGAGCGAACAAAGACCGGCTATTGTGCTTATGCCGGCAAATATCCGGCATATACTACGGGGAGCGATTTTCCTGAACTGAAAGCAAATATGCTTGAGGCGCTTAATGCCTATTTTGAAGATGAGGGCAAAACAATAACTGAAAAGGATATTAAAGTATCCCTTGATTTGCCGCAGTTTTTTGAATTTTATAAAGTCATAAATGCGAAAGCGCTTAGTAAGCGTATAGGCATGAATCAAAGCCTGCTCGCCCAATATATAAAAGGCAATAAAAAACCATCCGCTATACAGGCCCGCCGAATTCTTGAAGGAGTGCAACAGGTTGGGAAAGAACTTGCCGAAATGCAGTTTTTATTTTGATCTTACCGCGCATCAAAATCAATAACCACCCTTTCCGTGCGGGGGTGCGACTGGCAAGTGAGCACAAATCCTTTTTCTATTTCGTCATGCTCCAGGGCATAGTTTACTTCCATTTCCACTTCTCCTTCCGTCACCTTTGCCCTGCAGGTACAGCATACCCCGCCCTTGCAGGCGTAGGGTAGGTCAGCGCCGTTTTTTAGAGCCGAATCAAGTATACTTTCACCGTTAAAAGGAACATCCATATCAAAGGTCATCCCATCAAGCGTGATGCTTACTTTGCTGGAAGGGCCTATATCGTTTTTGTGCGATGACACCCATTTTTCGTGAGACGCTTTAGGCTGGTCAGGCGATGTGAACAGTTCTATATGAACCTGCCCTGAAGGCATACCAAGGTCTATGAGTTTTTGCCGCACAGATAGTATCATATCTTCCGGCCCGCAGATAAATGCTTCATCAATGGTATTAATATCTATTAATGTTTTGCAAAACTCAGCACACTTAGCAGCGTCTATGCGGCCGCTGAATAAAGGAATGTCCATATACTCGCGGCTCAGCACATGGTATATGCGCACGCGCAGCATGTATTTATTCTTCAGCGCTTCTATTGCTTCCCTGAAAATGATGCTGCTTTTGGAACGGTTGCCGTACACCAGGGTAAAGCTGCTGTTTGGCTCATCCTCAAGAACAGATTTCATAATGCTCATAATGGGCGTAATACCGCTGCCTGCCGCAAACGCAAGGTATTCTTTATGTTTTGCAACAGTTTTCTTTGCAGTAAAATTGCCCAAAGGCGGCATTACATCCAGCACGTCACCGGCTCTTAGTTCGCCATGGGCAAATGTCGAAAATTTGCCTTCTTCCACTTTCTTTATGGCTACTCTTAGCTCTCCGTCCCTGGGACTGGCACAGATAGAATAAGACCGCCGTACCTCTGCATCATTAAAATGACGGCGAAAAGTCAAATATTGGCCTGGTGCGAAACGGAATTTTTCAGACAATTCGGCGGGTACCTCCAGTGATACTGAAACACAATCGGCCGTTTCAGGGCGTACATCCTTTACTTTTAATGAATAGAATTTGAGAGCAGACATAAATGGCGAAGATAGTAAAAACCCCTGACCCCTAAAGGGGAACATGCTATTTGACTTCTGTTCAGAATATAAGCCTTTTGTTCTTCTGTCGGATTTTCTATTGTATTGTATTGGTAGTTACTGTGTTCTAAATAATATTGTCAAATTGAAATTCTACATTACAATAATTTTGATTCAGCTAAATAGCGGGTCCCCCTTTAGGGGTCAGGGGTTTAACATGCCTTCCAGATCTTCCTTCTTTATCATTACAAATACCTTTTTGCCGTCAGGCGCATATTCCGGTTGGGAGCAGCCAAAGAGCTCATCTATCAGCGCCTGCTGCCCTTCCGGCTGCATAATGGCGTGTTTATTGCGCGAAAGCCGGCGGGCCATGTGTGCAAGGAGTAGCTCCGTGCGCTTATTTACAGCGTCAGGTGATTCGTGTTTCAGGTGGTCTACCACTTCATCTAATACATTTTTTTCCTCCCCGGAAGGCAACCCTGCGGGTACGCCCTGCACCACAAATGTATTTTGGCCGAACGGGGCTATATCAAAACCTATTCTTGAAAGGTCAGCTAAAACTTCGTTTAGCAACAATGCATCCGGTGGCGATAATTCATAGGATATTGGGAACAATACCTGTTGTGAGGCCGCATTTTGGCCATTCCACTCTTCCAGCAGTCTTTCATACCATATGCGCTCCTGTGCCCTGCGTATATGTATAAGCATAAGTCCCGATTTTACGGTGGTGGCCAGCATGGCGCCATGTATCAGCATTATATTGCTGTTGCTTTTCCCAGCAGTTTCAGCCGCATGACCGGCACTTAGAATAGATCCTTGCGCAGATATATCAGGTGAGTTGCCAGTCTCTCCGCGCGTAGTATGTGCCGTAGCAGGAGCCTGTGCAATTTCATATAGTTCTTTCCAGTGTTTCAGGCTATCTTTCCGTTCTATAAAATGTGCCTGGTCTTTGCCGGAAAATGTATTGTATAAATACCCTTTCTCCGTTTGCTCTCTTTGCCGCTCGGTTACCGGCAATTGTACCGAGGGAAGTTGTTCTATATCCGGGTTAAGGGTAAAGTCAAGCGATGGGGAGATATTATAACGGGCGAGTGAGTGTTTTACCGCAGCATTAAGATAAGTATACATTAGCCGGTCATCTTCAAATTTCACTTCCTGCTTGGTTGGGTGCACGTTTACATCTACCCGCGACGGATCTACCTCCATAAACAAAACATAGAATGGGAATGTCTCTTTTTCTATCAGGTTGTCATATGCCTGTGTCACTGCATGGTTTAAATATGCATTACGTATGAAACGTCCGTTGATAAAGAAAAACTGCATACCTCTGGTACGTGTGGCAGCTTCCGGCTTGCCAATAAAACCGAAAATATTCAGAATATCTGTCTTTTCTTCCACGGGCACCAGGTTTTTCCCATATCCATTTCCCAGCAAAGCAACGATACGCGCTTTTAAATTGCCCGGTTCTAAGTGAAATTGCTCAACGTTATTGTTCCAAAAACGGAAACCAATAGAGGGGTGTGCGAGGGCTACCCGTGTAAATTCATCAAGTATATGCCGCAATTCAGTAGTAGCGCTTTTTAAAAAGTGCCTTCGGGCGGGCACATTGTAAAACAGGTTCTTTACGCTGATATTTGTGCCGGGGTTTACAGCACACGGTTCCTGTAGTTTTACTTCAGTACCTTCTATTACTATTCGTGTGCCGGCCTCATTATTCGCTTGCCGTGTTTTCAGCTCCACCTGTGTTACAGCCGCTATTGAAGCCAGGGCCTCGCCCCTGAAGCCCATTGTGCGTATCGTAAAAAGATCCTCTATACTCTTTATCTTAGAGGTAGCGTGCCGCTCAAAGCTCATTCGCGCGTCCGTAGGGCTCATTCCTTTGCCGTTATCTATTACCTGTATCAGTTCCTTTCCGGCATCCTTTATCACTAATTGTATCTCTGCCGACCCCGCATCAACAGCATTTTCCAATAGCTCTTTCACGGCCGATGCAGGCCTTTGTATCACTTCTCCCGCTGCTATCTGGTTGGCAATATGGTCTGATAATAACTGAATTACGTCAGGCACACTATTTATTTTTTTTTAATTTGTAAAGATATACAGTTGGTTAATTAATTGATAAAAGTAAATTGTTTGTTTATTGATCTTAAAAATAATTTTAGAAGCATAAATTTCAAAATTATTTTCGGGAATAGTAATAGAATATGCATTTTTGCAAGATAATAACATATGATTTATCTGTTATTTAAATGATGTAATTGTTATTTTTTGGTGAATACTGTACTATATACTCATTTTTTACAACTATATTTGTAAGTTGCACCGCAAAAACATCCTAATTAATACTTTTTGGAAGTATAAACTATTGTGTTTTAGCATTTATCTCGTTCAATGTTGTCCATTAAATAAAAGAGCTTAAAATAAAATTTAAAATTACGACTCTAAAAACAATTTTATGAAAAAAGTCTATTTACTATTGCTGCTATGCTGCCTGTGCTTTACAGGTTTTGCAACAACCTGGTATTCCGCCCCTGCCGGCGGCGACCCAAGCGTATTGACCAATTGGTGGGACTCACCTGCGGGTACTGGCGCAAATCCTGCTAACTTTACCACTGCAGCGGATATATTTATTGTACAGAGCAATATGCTCATGACAGCAAATACATGGACGGTTGATGGTGCAGTAACCATGAACAGTGGTTATATATGGAATAACAGAACCGGTGGCGGTTTTGGTGGTAGCCCGATTACCTTAAATTTCCATGGTACATTGACCATGAATAACAATGCTTCTATTGACGGCAACCCTGCGGTATCAGGGGGCCTTATCACTGTAAACCTATATAGTGATCTATACATGTCCGGAACATCATTTTTCAATAACCAATCCACATCCGGCTCGGCATTAACTGATGTTAACTTTGCTAATAATGCATCTACCTTTGCCAGCCCGCAGCACCTTAGTGGCATCGGGAGCCAGGCGGGAAGCAATTACACAACTTTTACAATAAATAATGGTGTGCATGTGCAGCTTGTGGACAACTTTAATACTGAAACTTATGCTGTCACCGGGGGCTTTGGTGGCATAAACAATACATTTAATGTTGGTGGCGGATTCGGTGGCGGCGGCTCGGCCACATTGGATTGCCAAACCTATAATTTCAATGGCCCGGGAGGGGTAATTGTAAACAACGGGGCTACTTTGTATACCGCCAATGCCGCCGGTATCAATGGTTCCATTACATGTACAGGCACAAATACTATGAGTTCAAGCGCTAATTATATATTTAATGGTACTGTGCCCCAGGTTACAGGTTCATTATTACCGGCTACTTTTACTGTGAGCGGCGGCGGTGGCGGCGGTTCTACCGGTACAATGACCGTAAATAACACTGCCGGTGTAACCCTCTCCCAAAGTACTACTTTTTCTAACAGTGGCGGCGGTGGCGGCGGTACCAGTTTAACGCTTACTTCAGGTACTTTGACGCTCGGAGCCAGTAATCTGACTATGGGCAGCAACGCGACATTGGCAGGTGCATTTTCCAGTACTGCCATGATAGTGGAGAATGGCGCCGGGCAGTTGAGGAAACAGTTTTCGGCAAATGCAGCCTTTACATATCCGGTAGGAGATAATTCAGGAAATTATACGCCTATATCAATCAATATGACTGCCACAACCTATGGCGGAGGTGCTTATGCAGGTGTAACCGTCAATAATATGACTGACCCGCATAATGCAAATACAAATAATTATCTTAATCGCTACTGGAATATTGCATTATCTGCTATCACAAGCCCATCTTATACTATAACGTCTGCTAAGTACGTGGCCGGCGATGTGGTAGGCACAGAGTCCCTTATTTCGGCAGGAAAATATCCTTCGGCATTGCCTTGGGTTAAGTATGGCCCGGCCAATACGGTTACACACTCACTATCATCCACTGCAATTACAAATGCCAATGTTGATTTTGGAGGCATAACCACCGCAAGCCCTACTTTAACAATAACTCCAAGTGCGTCTGTTTGTTCCGGCTCACCTACTGTGCTTAGTGTTTTAACCGAAACCGCCGATGGAACGCCCACGTATTCCTGGTCTCCGTCTTCTGGCCTTTCCACTACAGTAGGATCTTCAGTAACAGCGACACCAACAGTCACAACCACCTATACAGGTACAATTACAGACGGAAACGGATTTACGGGAACTGCCACTACTACTTTAACAGTTAACCCGGCCCCTAGTCCGCTTACCACGTCATCAGGCTCCGCTACACTCTGCCTGGGCCAAAGTTTAACATTAAGCGACGCAGTTACAGGCGGTACATGGAGCAGCACAAATACCGCATCTGCAAGTGTAGATGGATCCGGCAATGTTTTCGCCGACGCGGCGGGTTCGGCTTCTATCATCTATACCGTGGCAGGCGGCTGTAATGTTAGTTTCCCTATTTTTGTCGTTACTTCTGCCGATCCTATTGCCGGAACTCCCGTGGTATGTGAAGGCGCAACAACACCTCTAAGTGAAACAGGTTCAGGTACCTGGACCAGCAGCAATACAGCCCTGGCAACCGTTGACCCTACATCGGGCGTAGTTTCCGGGGTTTTATCCGGTAATCCCGACATTACATATACGTTAGCTCCGGGTTGCACGGCTACAACTACGGTAACGGTTAATGCGGTACCATCACCAATAGGTGGCGCTGCGTCAACTTGTGCCGGAACTACAACCGCACTAAGCGAATCTACATCGGGCGGAGCATGGAGCAGCAGCAATACCTCAGAAGCCGTTGTGTCTCCGGCCGGGGTTGTTACGGGGTTAACCGGGGGCACTCCAAATATTATTTATACCATTCCTACCGGTTGCAATACATCGGTTGCTGTTCCGATAGTGTTGCCTCCCCCTGCTATTTCGGGAGCTGCAAGTGTTTGTGCAGGCCTTTCAGCTACCTTAACCGATGCTGCATCAGGAGGTACCTGGATGAGCGGAAATACGGCACTGGCCACGGTTAACCCGGTTACAGGTGTTGTTCATGGTATATTCCCCGGCACACCCACCATTTCTTATTTTGTGGTACCCGGTTGTATCACTTCTATTCCTTTAGTGGTTAACCCTGGCGGCACTCCGACGGTGGGTATTGCTGTAACCCCGGGAGGAACGTTGTGTCCCGGCAGTACCGCGCATTTTACCACTACTTCCTCTGCTTTCGGAGGCGCTTCGCCTACCTACAAATGGGTGAAAAATGGTATCTACGTTGCTACTGGCGCATCCTATAGCTTTGTTCCGGCTGACGGAGATGTTGTATACAATGTGATGCACAGTACATTTGCCTGCGCTTCCATTGATTCCGCAATAAGCGGTCACGTTACTATGGCAATAACGCCTGTTGTAACACCGGTTGTTACTATTTCAGCGGTAAGTACCACCGCCGGCAAGGGGGAAAATGATACATTAATAGCTATCGTTACCAGCGCCACCCCAACCCCCGGTTACCAATGGTATAAGGGCGGCGCTATTATAGCCGGTGCTACTTCCAGTTATTACATCATTAACCAGGACGTTACCGGTACAGCTACGTACAACTGCATAGTAAGCAGTGGCGGTGCCTGCAATGTTACAGGTGTCAGCAATGGCTTGGCTATCACCGTAAGCGATGTAAGCGTAAAGCAACTTGCTTCTGCGGGCAGTGAATTAAAACTTGCCCCAAACCCAAATAAAGGCATTTTTACTATGAATTTGCTCTCGGAGAACAATGAGCAGGTCCGCATAGTCATCACTAATATATTGGGCGAGCAGGTGAAAGAATTTACTGCTACAACAAACACGGACACTGAAATTAGCCTGAATGCAGCCGCCGGCATTTACCTGCTGTCTGCTAATACGGAGCACGGCAGATATGTGGCACGGGTTGTGGTAAATTAATTTGAAGAAAACTTAGTGTGAAAATTTTATTTGAACTTTATGACAATTAATTAGAATTAATTGTCATAAAGTTTTAATTATTTTTATGCACTGCAAAGCAAAGTATAAAATATTTATTGTAATATTGTTTCTACGTCTTTAAGATATTTTTTGCTTTTAAATTTATAAGTAATGAAAAACATACGCTTACTTTTCAGTTGCGCCCTGTCGGTATCTGCATTATTTTGTAATTCTAATACACAGGGCCAGATCATTTCTACAATTGCCGGAGAAACGGGGATGCCTGCCGGCGCACCAACTGAAGGAGTGCCTGCAACTAGCTCTCGTTTTAATACCCCTTACGGAATAGCGAAGGACGGTTCAGGTAATTTGTACATCTGTGATGAAACTAATAACGTCGTAAGAAAGGTTGACGCGTCTGGGAATGTAACGCTTTTTGCAGGTAACGGCACTGCGGGATATACGGGTGATGGAGGTGCTGCAACTGCCGCTGCATGTGAGTTAAATGCACCTGTGGGCGTAGCTGTTGATGGCGCGGGTAATGTATATATAGCAGATTATAGAAACAATGCTGTAAGGATGGTTAATACATCGGGTATCATTAGTACGATAGCAGGAAATGGCACGGCTGGACCGCCATATGGCGCTAGTCCCAGTCCGGCCAGTGCAGCTCATATAACTCCCAGGGGGATAACTGTTCACACTGCCGGGGGGATGACTACCGTATACGTATCGGATAGTTATGTTAATGGTCCTGGTACAGTTACCAATTACAAGGTACGTGGTGTCGCTATGTTTGCCGGTAGCTATTATATTGGTGATGTTGCAGGAAATGGCATGGCAGGTGCGGCTCCATTTGGCGATGGTGGCGCTGCTACCTCAGCTAATTTAGATGCTCCAAGAGGTTTGTCGGTTGACGCCTCGGGAAATTTATATATAGCCGATATGTCCCACAACCTCATACGAATGGTCAACGGCACCACGGGGAATATCTCGACAGTTGTTGGAAACGACCTCGCAGGCACTGCGGGATACGGCGGTGATGGCGGTGCGGCTACTGCGGCAGCCGCTCAAATTAGCGCCCCGACAGGTGTTGCTGTCGATGGCTCTGGAAATTTGTATGTAGCGGATGTAGGTAGTAATCGCATACGGTATGTAAATACAACAGGCACCATTTCCACAATAGCGGGAGATAATACGCCTGCTGGTTCACCCTACGGGGATGGAGGACCAGCACTCTCAGCTTATTTAAATGCTCCTGTTTCTCTCGCACTTGATGGCGCCACGGGCAATTACTATATTTCTGATCAGGGCCATAACCTCGTTCGCTATGTAAATGCATCTCTCGCGCCACCGACGTTTACCGGCGGCAGCCCTCAAACGCTTACTGTTTGCGAAAACTCCGGGGCAACCAGTATTAATTCACTTTTACAGGCGGCTGAAAGTACTACTGGCCTCACACTAACCTGGAGCACTGCTACCGCCCCTGCACACGGCACACTGGTATCCACTTACTCTACTACCTCCACCGGGGCATCAATCACGCCAACTGGCCTCACCTATACACCTAACACAGGGTTTAGCGGGACAGACAACTTTACAGTCCATGTCTCTAATGGCACATCAACTGCCACAACGACTATAAATGTTACCGTGAATCCATTGCCTGTTGTAGCCGCTATAGCAGGGCCTACTTCTACGGTATGTGTAGGGTCTAACATCACTTTTACTGATGCAACTACTGGTGGGGTATGGGCGGCTGCTAATAGTAATGCAAGTGTATCAGGCGGCACGGTTACCGGTGCCGTTGCAGGCACTGATAATATTTACTACATTGTTACCAATGCCTGCGGGCCGGATACGGTAACAGCGCCAGTGACCATAAATCCTACCGGTGCACCTTCGGTAAGTATTTCTTCAACGCTGGGTACTTCAGCCTGTGGGGTATCGGGTACTTTTACTGCCAGTCCTATTGGTGGTGGTGCTGCGCCTGCTTATCAATGGTCTTTGAACGGTAGTCCTACCGGAGTCACATCGGCAACGTATGTTGATGCACCTGTTGCAGGCGATGTAATTAGCGTTCACCTTACCAGTAGCTCTCCATGTGCAATCCCTTCTACCGCCAACGCTTCTATTACAATGGTAGCAGCAGGTACAATTGTACCCGCAATCAGCATTTCCTCTGGCATCGGCGACACGGTATGTGTCGGTGTTCCCGTTGCATTTACATCTGCCATTACCAACGGCGGGTCTTCACCCTCATACAATTGGACCATAAATGGCGTTCCTTCCGGTACCGGGAATACATTTGTTTATATTGCTTCCGCAACTTCCGCCGGCGATATAATTCAATGTACGCTTACCAGCAGCATACCTTGCGCAAGCCCGTCAGCTGTTACAAGCGGTAGCGTTATAATTCAGCTGCGTTCGGCATCATCAGCTTCACTTAGTATTTCTGCTGTTCCTGGTGATGTGGTATGTGCCGGTACTCATGTTACCTTCACGGCTGCCGAAACAGGCGGAGGCGGTGCCCCGTTGCTGAGATGGACAAGGGCAGGCGTAAATGTAGCTACAGGCCCCACATATACTACCATTCCCGCTGACGGAGATGTTGTATATTGCACCATGCACAGCAGCATTGCCTGTAGCGCCACTGATTCTGTGTTAAGTAACCTCATAGGCATGACCGTGGAACCGGTTGTTATCCCTGTAGTAACCGTTACATCTTCTAAAACCGTTACCGGAGTGGGTGAGCCGGTAACCTTTATCGCAACAGTTACCAGTGCCACTTTAACGCCTGGTTACCAATGGTACGTAAATGGGGTTGCTGTGCCGGGCGCTACTTCCAGCCACTTTCTTTATACAAGCACCACTACAGGTTCAGCAGTAGTTAACTGCGCAGTAAGCAGTGGTGATGCCTGCAATACAGAAGGCGTAAGCGGTTCTGTGTCCATCACTATTTCTGACGTAGGAGTAAGGCAACCTGGAGTTTCATACAATGAAATGAAACTGGTACCTAACCCAAACAAAGGGGCCTTTACCATGAACCTTCAATCAGACAGAAATGAGCAGGTAAACGTTGTTATCACAAATATTTTAGGAGAAAAAGTGATAGAGTTCACTACGACCACAAATACAACTATGGAGATAAAGCTCGATCAGGCCCCAGGTGTCTATATTCTGTCTGCAATTACAAATCGCGGCAGTTATGTAACTAAAGTAATGGTTAATTAGTTTTCTCAGCGCCTTTGGCGATAATTTATTTGTTGAAATTTTTTAATGGCTGCTATTGCAGCCATTTTCGCGTCTGTATATTGAAATTACCAGTAATTTTGCTCCGGTGAGGGCATTGTCGAATTGCTTTCGCCAATGTGTTCCCAAATTTTTAAACCAACGTAAATAAGTACTTTCAAAAATGATAGAACTTTCTGCCCCTGACAAAATAGCAAATTATATAGCGGGCTCACTGCAACCGTCCCTTAACAAGAAATACATAGATAATATTAACCCAGCCACAGGGCAGGTGTATAGCCAAACTCCTGATAGCGATCTGAATGATGTGGAAGAAGCAGTAGGCGCCGCAAAGGCCGCATTCCCGATGTGGAGCACTACCCCCGCAGAAGAGCGGTTTAAGATACTAAATCATATAGCGCAGCTTATAGACGACAATCTTGACGCCCTTGCTTTGGCAGAAACTAACGACAACGGCAAACCCTTGTGGCTCAGCAAACGAGTGGACATTCCACGTGCCTCCAGCAATTTCCGGTTCTTCGCCACGGGCATTATGCACTTCAGCACAGAGAGCCATAACATGGAAGACAAGGCTATCAATTATACGCTCCGCCAGCCCATAGGCGTTGTGGGTTGCATCTCCCCATGGAATTTACCGCTTTACCTGTTTACGTGGAAAATTGCCCCTGCGCTGGCAGCCGGTAATTGTGTCGTAGCCAAGCCAAGCGAAGTAACCCCTATGACCGCATACCTCCTCAGCAGGATATGTATTAAGGCAGGGCTGCCTCCGGGTGTGCTGAACATTTTACATGGAACAGGCCCCGGATGCGGTTCTGCTATTGTAGCTCATCCGGGTATAAAAGCCATTTCGTTCACCGGAAGCACCCGTGCGGGGAAGGATATAGCTGCCACAGCCGCACCGATGTTTAAAAAGCTTTCACTTGAGCTTGGCGGCAAAAACCCCAATATCATTTTTGCAGATTGCGACTCGGACAAAATGATGCGCACTACGTTGCAATCATCATTTAGTAACCAGGGGCAGATATGCCTTTGCGGCAGCCGTGTATTGGTAGAAGAAAGCATCTATGAGAAATTCAAACATGAGTTTATAGCCCGTACAAAAAAACTCATCATTGGCGACCCGCTGGATGATAATAGCAGGCAGGGCGCAATAGTAAGCCAAATGCATTTTGAAAAAGTATTGTCCTGCATAGCGCTTGCAAAAGCAGAAGGCGGAAAAATACTGGCAGGCGGGAATGCCGTAAAACTTACGGGCAGGTGTGCCAATGGTTTATTCATTGAGCCGACTATAATAGAAGGGCTTGGCCCGCATTGCCGCACAAACATGGAAGAGATATTTGGCCCGGTGGTAACACTGCAATCTTTTAAAACAGAAGACGAAGCCTTGCAACTTGCCAATACCAGCGATTATGGCCTCAGCGCCACCATTTGGACACAGGATGTAAGCCGCGCAAACAGTGTCGCCGGAAAAGTGCATAGCGGTATAATTTGGGTGAACTGCTGGCTCCTGCGCGACCTGCGCACTCCATTTGGCGGATTTAAAAACAGCGGCGTAGGCCGGGAAGGCGGCTGGGACGCACTTCGCTTCTTCACTGAGCCTAAGAATGTGTGCATAGAGCTATAGGGATTTGTCAATCACGCCGCATTGGCGGGATTGACAAATCTAAACGGATACAAAATAAAAGCCCCGAATGATCGGGGCCAATATCGTCGTTAATTGTAATTGAAAGGAAGTAGGGTTTACGACGGGGTTTATAATAGGGGGTTTACAGGATAGACGGTTTATAGTTGGGTTTATAGATATAAGAGGTTTATAGTTCGGGTTTATAGTTTATAGGGTTTGGTTGAAAAATTGTCTGTTATCTATATTGGCGTAGTTTTCAGGAAAAATGTTAGGAAATTAGTCAAATATTTTTATTTACAATTCCAATAACTGTATTCGCATTAATTTTAAGGCAAATAAAAGCCCCGAAGAGTCGGGGCAAATATCGTTGGTCTTGTAAAAGAAACAGGGTTTAGGATAGGGTTTAATCTTTAGGATAGGATTTATACCTGGGTTTATAGATGGATAGGTTTATAGAGTGATAGAGGGTTTATAGAATCAGGGTTTAAAGGCGGGAACATTTGTTCCTTACCTATATTGGCGTAGTTTTAAGGAAAAATGTTAGGAAAGTTTTCAAATATTTTTATTTTTTATCCAAAAGATGTTGTCATGCAACATAAAAAACAATAAAAGCCCCGAAGAATCGGGGCCTATAATTGAAGGTTTGTAAACGCTTTAAGGGTTTACGCCGGTTATGTGATAGGGTTTAGAGAGTATGAAATAGTTAAAATCCCTGTTAATAAAGACGCGGGTCTGGTCCGGTTTGTTAGTATCGGGCAAAATTAATTTCCGAAATTATTTATTATCCGCAGTCATTCCCGAGGGGTAAACAACTCGTTGACCGGAAAAAGTTTACATTTATGAAACAGAACTATAGCGTCTTAGATCACCATGTTAGTAAAAGTATTCGGCAGTGCAGTATATGGCGTTGAAGCACTCACTATCACTATTGAAGTGGACCTTGCCCAGGGAACCACAGGTTATTTTATCGTGGGCCTACCTGATAATGCCGTAAAAGAAAGTATAGAACGTATTCTCTCAGCAATAAAAAATACCGGTTTTGAGCGCCCGCGCATCAAAGTTGTGGTAAATATGGCCCCGGCTGATATTAAGAAAGCTGGCTCGGCATATGATCTGCCTATAGCCATTGGCATGCTTGCGGCTACCGGGCAGATACCTGCGGATGAATTATGCCAGTATATAATAATGGGCGAGTTGTCGCTTGACGGGTCTGTGCAGCCAATAAAAGGTTCTTTGCCAATAGCCATACAGGCGCGCAAAGAGAAATATAAAGGGCTTATCATACCAAAAGCAAACGCGCGCGAAGCTGGCATGGTCAACAACCTGGAGGTGTATGGCGTAGAATCTATCGCAGAAGTAATCGGCTTCTTCAATAAAACACAAACCTTAAAGACAACTGTAGTAAATACACGGGAAGAATTTTTTGATGCGCAGAGCTCCTTTGATATAGACTTCAATGATGTAAAAGGGCAGGAGAATGTAAAACGCGCGCTGGAGATAGCTGCTGCGGGCGGCCATAATGCCATACTCATAGGCCCGCCGGGCGCAGGTAAAACTATGCTGGCAAAAAGACTGCCCACCATATTACCGCCGCTCAGTCTGCACGAGGCGCTGGAAACCACCAAAATACATTCTGTGGCAGGTAAGTTGCCTGCCAATACATCCCTGATAGCGCAGCGGCCATTTCGCAGCCCGCATCATACTATTTCTGATGCTGCTCTTGTTGGCGGTGGCGGCATTCCCCAGCCGGGCGAAATATCGCTGGCGCATAATGGGGTGCTTTTCCTCGATGAGCTGCCGGAGTTTAAGCGGTCTGCGCTCGAAGTAATGCGCCAGCCTATGGAGGAGCGCAAAGTATGTATATCGCGTGCCAAGGTGAGTATAGAGTTCCCTGCCAGTTTTATGCTCATCGCGTCTATGAATCCCTGTCCGTGTGGCTATTTTAACCATCCCGAAAAAGAGTGCACCTGCTCATCCGTAATGGTGCAGAAATACCTGAATAAAATCAGCGGCCCGCTGCTGGACCGTATAGACCTGCATGTAGAAGTAACGCCTGTGCCATTCAGTGAGCTATCCTCCACCAAAATGTCAGAAAACAGCATTAGTGTCCGCGACAGGGTATTAAAAGCGCGGGATATTCAGGCAAAGCGATTTGAAGGCCATGAAGGCGTGTACTGCAATGCACAAATGGGCAGCAAGCTCCTGAAAGAAATATGTGTAATTAGCTCTGTAGGCCAAAACCTGTTGAAAACCGCCATGGACCGGCTAAACCTCAGCGCCCGAGCCTACGACCGCATCCTCAAAGTAAGCCGCACCATAGCAGACCTTGCCGATAGTGAAGATATTAAGCCAGAGCATCTTGCCGAGGCTATACAATACAGGAGTTTGGACAGAGAGGGGTGGGCGGGGTAATGTTTCAAAAAAGAATGCTTTTATGATATGAATTACGAAGAACAAATCATTGAGAATGAGAGAAGGCTTTTAGATGCTTTTAAGGATAAAGACCTTACAGTTTTGCAGGAATTGCTTCATGATAATTTACTTTTTATTCTCCCCAACGGCGCCACTGAAACTAAAGCCAGTGTACTGAATAATTACCAGTCCGGTGATACGGTCATGACTTCTATTTCAGCAAGCGACTACGTATTAAGTTGTATTGGCGACGCAGTGGTTGTTTCACTTAATCTGGAGTTGGAAGGAAAATATTTCGATCACGTAATAGAGGCAAAATTCCGGTATATGCGGGTATGGAAATTATTTGGCGAAACGTGGAAAGTAATTGCAGGAAGTGGTATTCAACTATCAAACGTTAATTAGAATATTACTGACCTTGCCGATAGCGAAGACATAAAACCGGAACATCTTGCAGAAGCGATACAATACAGGAGCCTGGACAGGGAAAGATAGGCTGGGTAGTTATTTTCATTAATAAATACTTATTTTACAAATGGAATTTTGCATAAATGGATAACAATAAAGATATTCGGTGGGTACAAAGATTTAGCAATTTCAAAAGGGCGTTAGCGAAGCTTGGCGAAGTTGCTGCAAGTAAAGAAACAGACAACTTGTCTGAACTGGAAAAAGAAGGTATGATCCAACGCTTTGAGTACACTTTCGAGCTTGCGTGGAAAACCTTGCAGGATATTATGGAATACAAGGGATACCTGGATATTACAGGGCCTAACCCCGTCTTGGAACAGGCTCTGAAAGATGGCTACATCGAAAATGAAAAACAATGGCGCAATATGAAAAAATCGCGTGAACTTACATCACATACTTATAATAATGAAACAGCCGTTGAAATTGCCGAAAATATCACAAATGTATATTACGAATTATTTAAGAAGCTGGAACTAAGACTTGAGGAAGAAAAAGGCGGTAAACAAACTGTAATTTTTAAATGATGGACTACGGCCTTTCTCCTGATGATATACTGCTGATAAAAAAAGTGTTTGCGGCTAACCCAAAAGTGTATGAAGTGATATTGTTCGGATCACGGGCAATGGGAAATTATAAAGCAGGGTCTGATATTGACCTGGCAGTAGTATCTGAGCGCATAACATTTGATGACCTGCTTGACCTCGGTACGCAGCTCGAAGCTCTGGGGCTACTGTACAAGTTCGATCTGCAAAACCTAAGAGAAATTAAAGACCCGGATGTCATAGATCATATTCAGCGCGTAGGTAAAGTATTTTACAGCATAAACGATAAATAGCTGTCCTCATTGTATACACATCCTGAAACCCGCGATGGATAGCCTAAGTCTGAGCGACCCCGCCTGCAACCATATTCTCAAAGTAAACCATCCCGTGGCAAACTGCTAAGGGCTATTAAAAACACCGGGAAATTTGTACCTTACCCTTACTATCTGAAGGGCATGAAGCACACACTCAATAAACTATTTTTTGGCAAGCCGGAATACAACAAACCGATCAGGGATTCGGCGTATGTTGCCTACCGGAAAAATGTGGTAAAAATATGGAATAATGAACGGCATCACGATATAGGCTTTGAAAAGATACTCCGTTTATTCCTTGTGTCTGTCCAGATATTTTTCCCGGGCATACATGTCAGGGCCCTTTTCAGAAAACGTGGTGTGATAATACGGAATGTGGCTATTGAGTTTTTTGTGCTGTTCAAAACCTGCCTGCCCATATTTTTCCTGACCAGCGGCTTGTACAAGTATAAGATCACAGTTGCCATTTCGTGCTATTTGCTTGCGGAAACTATCTGTTATGTAGCCTCGCTCATTTTTGTTGCTGATATTTTTGTAAAGCCGCGTTCCTACCGCCGCAATATCCTTATGCTGTTCCTCAACTATATGGAAATATCGTTTTGCTTTGCCGTTATTTATGCGGGGTTTCATTTGCTGGGCGACAAGCCGCAGTCGGTGATTGATTATATTTATTTCAGCATTGTAACGTCTACTACCATTGGCTATGGAGACCTGCACCCTGTTAATAATGCCGGAAAGATACTGGTTTGTATACAGGCGGTGATAGTAGTTGCCTTCATTGTTTTATTCCTCAATTTCTTCGGGTCGAAAGTAGAAACATTGGATAATGCTGAGGAGTAAAGGAAATAATATTTCTTTAACACCGCTCTTTAAATCTTATTTAGGAATATCAGATATTTATCTTACCTTTGCACTTTCTTAATCAATTTATTTTAAAACTACAATGCAAGAAGGAACAGTAAAGTTTTTCAATGAGACTAAAGGATTTGGTTTCATTTCTCCGTCAAATGGCGGTCAGGACATCTTCGTACACGTATCAGGCCTGCTGGATGAGATCCGCGAGAATGATAAAGTGACATTCGAAGTACAGAATGGTAAAAAAGGTTTAAACGCTGCTAACGTTAGAGTTATCTAATTTATATCGCTTTTAATATCATTTCCACAAGCCTCCCGGATTTCGGGAGGCTTTTTTCTTAAAGACAATAGCATACTTAAATAATATTGATTATTTTGCGTTGAAGTACATAAATTTAATCACAGGTTTTATTACATTTACCCGAAGAAATAGTTTTTTATGATAAAAAATATGCTCCAAAAGATCCTTCTCGTATGCCTTGTGGCATTGCCGGCTGGTGCTTTCGCACAAATTGCACAACACGAACAGAGGCCGCCAGACAATATGCAACCCATTAACCGGTACGAGCTCCTTGACAAAACATGGTACTTTGTGGCTATGAAGTGCCCGGATAAAGTGGGGGCGGAATCGCACTATATCCATTATATTTCTACGCTTCAGCTTACCGCAAGCAATAATAATAACATTAATTACGGTACCTATGTAAAGTTCAACAGGGATATGAGCGATAACCCGAATGAAAAGGGCACTTATTCCCTTAACACAGATGAGGTAGGGAACCTGGTACTTACGCTAAGGATGAGCAGGTCGGGCGCAAAGGCCACCTATATGGTGCCCATGGTAGAGACCAACCACCTAACCCTGATAAGGACGGATGGCGGCGACAAATGCAACATTACCTATGCGGTAGCCCCTTAGGGTTAAGTTAAAACTCAAAACTACAACCTGCTACTTAAATATTATACCTCGCAACGGGTAAATTGTTGCGTAAAGAATTTCACGCAAAGACGCGAAGGCGCAAAAACTCATTTGATAACAAGCAAATTATAAAAGACAAGGCCGCAAAGGAGCAACGTAAAAGTCACTAATTTATGCCTTGTTCAGTATAAACCGAACTGCGCCTGCAATTTTTTGCAGGCGTTTTTAGGTTATACACTGCAAGGAGCAAATTTGTATACTATATCTGCCAGGCCCCTGATACAGAAAGGGCGCTATTACCTGTAAATGGGGTATGGGCCATAATCCGGGTCATAGGTTGTTGGAACAACCGGGGACATGACCGGCGCGGGTTTCCCTCCTTCGCTGGGCTTCGGCTGGCAAGGACGGGTGTTTTTGGGGGAGGACTTCCGTATATTTTTTTGATTTTTGCGCTTTGTATTATTTTTTATTTTAACATTCGTTGATTTTGAGGTTTTACCGTGGCCGGCAGGGGGAGTTTTTGGGGAGGACCCGGGGTAAATGAGTGCGGAAGAAACAGAGCGAAGAGCGAAAAACAGGAATAGGGAATTTGGTATTGGGAATTTGGATTGGTACTTGAGTAAAATTGTGTTTTCTGATAGTAGTTGTTGGAAAAAATGGGGGCTTGCCTGGCACGGGTTTCAGGGTGTTTTTGGGGGAGGACCCAGGTAAACGAGGCACGGACAAGACACGATATTGTCAAGGTTTAAATGGTATTACGCCTTCTGTTCATTGAGGCACGAAAACCAAATGGATCGTCGTAGTCAATATCAGTATATGATGAAGTAGCAGCCTGGGGCACGACAGGCGCGGGTTTTTGGGTGTTTTTGGGGGAGGACCTGCGTATTTTTTTTTGAGTTTTGCGCTTTGTATTTTTTTTGGTTTTAACATTCTTTGATCTTGAAATTTTACCCTGTGCAGCAGGGGTGGTTTTGGGGGAGGACCCGGGGTAAACGAGTGCGGAAGAAGCGATATTGTCCGCTATGTTTTCCTGATTTTTGGGGGAGGACCCCACTCCGGCAGGCGAACCGCCCGGTTGTTCATATTGTGGTTTTGGCGATGAGTTGTTTTCTTTGGCAGGCATCTCGTCGGGAGGAATTTTTTCGAAGATTATCCTCTGCCATTGTTTCTCTTTGGGCGTTATTTTGTTCGTGCGCAGAATGGGCGACAGTTTGGCAATCAGCGCCAGCCGGGCGCGTATGCGTAAATTGCTGCGGCTGATGGCTTCCCTGTTCAGCACCTGTTTTGTTTTACCGTTCTTTACTACTGTCATGTAGTCGTTGGAACTGTCGTCGGCTATTTCGAGTATCTCCTCGGCGAGGTAACCCAACTGCATCACTTTGGCTTTTGCATATTTTGCATGAAGCTCGTGATCCTCGTCATAGATCCAGTTGGTGACGGTGGAATAGGCAATGCCGAGTTCTTTGCAGATGTGCCTGAGGCCGATGCTGGAGCAAGCGGTGCGTTCGCAAATTTGTTGTCCTAATTTGGTTGAATAGGTTGACATAGGTTTAATTTGAAAATTTTAAAATTGATCTAATGTGAAAATATGCAAATGTGAAAATATAATGGATCAATTGCTGAAATAACAACAAAGTTAGTTGGGATAATTCCGAGTGAAAAATTTTTGTCTGAACCTTGATTAATCGTGATTAACTGATTTGCCTGCTAAAAAATGAGATGAGCAGACTGCTTGTGAAATTTAGTGGCCGCTTTTACATACCCTTTTGCTTTACTACATTTGGCGCTTCATATTCACCTTTGCTACCCACTTATTAAATACAAAGAACTATTTATATCTTGTTGCAAATAAGAGCCTTAATGAAACTATATATAAAGAGCATACTGTTTCTGCTGCTCACATTAAGTAGTACCCACCTCTACGCCCAGCTACAGGGCCAGCCCCCCGCATTAGCGGGGCAGGCTCTTATTGACTCCCTGCTCAAAGAGCTACCTAAGCAAAAGGAAGACACCAATAAGGTGAACATCCTCTATGGCCTGTCGTATGCTTACGGGGTAAGTAACCCAGACGAAGGCATAAAATACGGGCAGCAGGGTTTGGAACTTGCTGCAAAATTAGATTGGAAAAAAGGAATGGCAGGGGCTGATCTCTGCCTGGGAACAAATTACCAGAGTAAATCTGATAATCCGAAAGCATTGGCATATTTTAATGAGGCTTTAAAAGTGTTTGAAGAACTGGATCATAAAAAAGGGATAGCACAAGTCCTTGGGTATATCGGTAATGTTTATGATAGCCAGGGCGACTACCCTAAGGCGCTGGAATATGATTTTAAATCCTTGAAAATGCAGGAAGAAATCGGGAATAAATACGGTGCGGCAGGCATTACCGGGAATATTGGCATTGTTTATGAAGAACAGGGGGATTACCCTAAGGCGCTGGAATATGATTTTAAAGCCTTGAAAATGTTTCAAGAAATTGGAAATAAATATGGTGAGGCAAGTGTTACGGGGAATATCGGCGTTATTTATCAAAACCAGGGCGATTACCCCAAGGCGCTGGGATATAATTTTAAAGCCTTGAAAATAGATGAAGAAACAGGGGATAAATATGGTGCGGCAAGTGTAACCGGGAATATTGGCAATGTTTATTCAAATCAGCACAACTATATCGAGGCGGTAGCCTGGCATTTTAAAGGGCTGCAGATGTGCAAGGAGATGGGGGACAAAAATAATGAGGCGTCTACTCTTGCAAATATTGGGGATGACTATATAGGTATAGCAACCTACGAGGGCAGCCCGGCAGGAGCAGTTACGCCGCGGGGGACAACTGTGGCCGAACTGGGGCCCATGCCTTACCGGCCAGATAGCCTGATACCTAAGGGCAAGCCTGCACTGCTGCACAAAGCCATAACATTTCTGAATAAAGCCATAGCTATAGATCAAGAAACAGGCAGCTTAGACCAATTGCAACAAAGCTACCATAGCCTTTCTACGGCAGACTCCCTGCTGGGTGATATTAGCGGCGCATACTATGCCCATGTAAAGTACACGCTATTTAAAGATTCTATATTCTCAAAACAGAATATTGATAAGATAGCTAAGCTGGAGAACGGGCGTAAACAATATGGCGATAGCCTTAAAGCTGATGCCGCAAAAAGAACAGCTGATATAAAAGCACAGCACAGGCGCAACTATGAGCTTATAGGGGCAGGGGTAATAGTATTGCTGTTAGGTTTTACGTTTATAGTTACGCGCAATAATAAACTACTTGACAAGGAGAAAAAACGTAGTGACAACCTGCTGCTGAACATACTGCCGGAAGAAGTGGCCAGCCAACTGAAAGATACGGGCGCAGCAGCAGCTAAAAGATTTGATGAAGTGACGGTGCTGTTTACCGATTTCGTAAACTTCACCGAGGCGGGAGAAAGAATGAAGCCGGAAGCACTAATAGATGAGTTGCACACCTGTTTCAAAGCCTTCGACGACATAACAACCAAACACAGCGTAGAAAAAATAAAGACCATAGGCGATGCTTACCTCGCGGTAGCAGGCCTCCCCACCGCTGACCCTAAACATGCAGAAAATGTGGTACTTGCAGCCATAGAGATAAACTCCTTTATGCAAGACCGGCTGGCAAAGCTCGGTAACAGCACCTTCGAGATCCGCATAGGCATCCACAGCGGGAGCGTAGTAGCCGGCATAGTAGGCGTAAAGAAATTCGCCTACGACATCTGGGGTGATACTGTAAACACGGCAGCCCGCATGGAGCAAAATAGTGAGTCCGGCAAGATCAATATTTCACAGACTACTTATGAGTTAGTGAAGGATAAATTTGCGTGTGAGTATAGAGGGGAGATAAGCGTAAAGGGGAAGGGGATGATGAAGATGTATTACGTTAGCTGATGGTGAATAGTGGAGCGTGAGGGAGCTTAAGTTAATCACATCGCAGCTCAATTCACAAATATTTAAAAACTAACAATCGGCATCTTCGCAGGGCATATCTGCTGATTCCAGTTCTATGGTGGCGTGCTGAATATTATTATGCAATAACTCATGTTTTATTTTGCCTACCAGTTGCATCTTTTGGTCAAAGTTCAGTTTATCGTCCAGCACCAAATGGGTGGTAAGCGCATTTTCGGTAGTGCTCATAGCCCAGATGTGCATGTGGTGTATGCTTTGCACCCCCGTTATCTTAGTGATCACTTCTTCTATTTCAGGCAGGTCCACATTCGGTGGCACTGCATCCAGCGACAGCTTAAGGCTATCTGTAAGCAATGACCAGGTACCTGCCACGATCACCAAAAGCACTACAATGCTCACTGCGCCATCAAGCCAAAACCAGCTCGTAAAGCTGATTATAATGCCTGCTATCACTACTCCGAGCGACACCATTGCATCGGTGAGTAAATGTAAGTATGCCCCCCTGGTATTAAGATCGTGGTCTTTATTTCTGAAAAAAAGTAAAGCCGATGCCAGGTTAATAACAATGCCGATACCAGCTACAATCGCCACAATCCCCCCTTGCACAGGACGCGGGTGTAGCAACCTGTCCACAGATTCATAACCGAGCACCCCAATGGTGATCAATAGCACTACTGCATTAGTAAGGGCAGCAAGAATAGTGGTTTTTTTATAGCCATAGGTAAATGAATTCGTCGGTTTTACCCTCGCAAGGCGAAAAGCCAATAGCGACAATACCAGGCTGGCTACATCGCTGAGGTTATGCCCTGCATCCGACAGCAGCGCCATGGAATGCGTCATCAGCCCTGCAATAACCTGCACAACAACATAGGCGCTATTGAGCACAATGCCTGCAATAAATGCGCTGTTAGCGGCATCGGCAGGGCTTACCTGGTGATGGTGGTGCCCTGAGTGGCTATGGGCGTGATCATGTCCATGTTCGTGGCTATGCATTTTTCAAATTAATATTCGGCTGCAAGCTACGTAAAATATATTTTCAGCCATTTTGTGCACTATATCGAAAAAGGATAAGATTTTGCCATTCGTTACTCTTCTCCTAAAAGTTCGCGTTCCAGTATTTCCATACTGATAATATCAATGGCTTCATCCATGCGTGGCGCGAGGTTTATCGGCAGGCCTTCTTCTTTTTTTAATATTGCCATTACATGTTCATTTATTCCTGTAAACACTATTGATTGGCCGAGCCCGTAACTTTCTTCATGTAGCGCAACAAGTTCATTAATGGCTGCTTTATCTATTTCAAGGCAAAGCCACAGGTCAACGATAAAATTTTTACTGCCGCTTTGCCGCATTTCCTCCACCTTTGCCTGTAGTTCGCCTGCCAATTTAGCATTTATGGGACCTTTCGGGGGCATAATTGTTGTAAAAGTGTTTTTGGTATCAATTTTGAATTCCATGATGAACGGCAATTTAATACTTACGAAAGATTGCAAATAAATTCATAATAAACAATTTTCTGGCGCACATTGATTCTTAAATGGAATGCACAGAATGGCAAAAAATATAACCCTGATACTTCTATAATTAAACGTAATACCAAAATTGTTTTGAAATTGTTAACTTTATATTCAAAAACAAGGATTAATACATGGATTCAAATTTCTCGCCTAAAGTAAAAGAGATCATTTCTTACAGCCGCGAAGAAGCTTTAAGGCTCGGTAATGATTTTATAGGCACGGAGCACTTGTTGCTGGGCCTCATTCGCGAAGGCGATGGCATGGCCTTAAAAGTATTGCAAACTATGCAGGTAGACCTGTTCGAACTGCGCAAGGAACTGGAACTGGCTATAAAAGATAAGAACAACAAGCCGCTATCAAATATTAACAGCCTGCCGCTCACCAAGCAGGCCGAAAAAGTGATCCGGATTACTGTGCTGGAAGCTAAGTCGCTCAAAAGCACGACAGTGGAAACCGAGCACCTGATGCTGTCTATTCTGAAAAACAAGGAAAACGTGGCTACGCAGATACTCAATCATTATGAGATTGATTATGAGCGGTTTAAAAATGAGTTGAGCATTTTGCAGGGAGGCAGCCCTACCGCAGATTATAACGACCCGGGATCGGAGGAGTTTGAAGATGATGAAGAGCGCCGCCAGTTTCAGCAGCAGCGCAAGCCAGCAAGCGGCAACACAAAATCAAAAACACCGGTATTAGATAACTTCGGGCGTGATATAACCAAATTTGCCGAATTGGGCAGCCTTGACCCGATAGTAGGCCGCGATGAGGAGATTGAGCGCGTTTCCCAGATATTATCCCGCCGTAAAAAGAACAATCCGATACTTATAGGCGAGCCGGGGGTAGGAAAGACGGCAATTGTTGAAGGGCTCGCGTTGCGTATTGTACAACGGAAAGTTTCGCGTGTATTATTCGACAAGCGTGTTATCAGCTTAGATCTTGCTGCACTGGTAGCCGGTACTAAGTATCGCGGGCAGTTTGAGGAGCGCATGAAGGCCATTATGAACGAGCTGGAAAAGAACCGTGACGTGATCCTGTTTATTGATGAAATACACACTATAGTAGGCGCCGGTGGCGCTTCGGGATCATTAGATGCTTCCAATATATTCAAACCTGCCCTGGCCCGTGGCGACCTCCAGTGCATCGGTGCATCAACCCTCGATGAGTACCGCATGTACATTGAGAAAGATGGTGCTTTAGACCGCCGTTTCCAGAAAGTACTTGTAGAGCCTCCGAGTGTGGAGGAGACCATAATCATACTGAATAACATTCGCTCCAAATACGAAGATTTTCATAACGTATTATACGATTCTGAGGCTATTGAGGCTTGTGTAAAGCTGAGCGACCGTTACATGACCGACCGCTTGCTGCCTGATAAGGCAATTGATGTAATGGACGAGGCCGGAGCACGGGTACACCTTAAAAATATCAACGTTCCGCAGAATATTCTTGACCTCGAAAAGAAGATAGAGGATATAAAGCAGGAAAAAAACAAGGTAGTAAAAAGCCAGCGTTTCGAAGAAGCCGCTGCACTACGTGACAGGGAAAAAAGGCTTGGTGAAGAACTGGACCGCGCCAAAACGGAATGGGAGGAAGAAGCCAAGCACAAACGCTACCCCATAAACGAAGAATCAATAGCCGAGGTGGTAAGCATGATGACCGGCATTCCGGTTATGCGGATGGTGGAAGCAGAAAGCGCCAAACTGCGCCGTATGGATGAAGACCTGAGAGCAAATGTAGTAGGGCAGGATGAGGCGATAAACAAAATAGTAAAAGCAATACAACGTAATCGCGTAGGGCTTAAAGACCCCCGCAAACCTATAGGTTCCTTCATATTCCTGGGGCCAACGGGTGTAGGTAAAACAGAGCTTGCCCGCGCCCTTGCCCGCTATATGTTCGACAGCGATGATGCCCTCATACGTGTGGACATGAGTGAGTATATGGAGAAATTCTCGCTAAGCCGCCTTATTGGCGCGCCTCCCGGTTATGTTGGTTATGAAGAAGGCGGCCAGCTTACCGAAAAAGTTCGCCGCAAACCTTATTCTGTAGTATTGCTCGACGAAATAGAAAAGGCCCACCCGGATATATTCAATATCCTTTTACAGGTATTAGATGATGGCCAGCTTACAGATGGCCTTGGCCGCAAGGTGGACTTTAAAAATACACTGATCATTATGACGTCTAATATAGGCGCAAGGCAACTAAAGGATTTTGGTGCAGGCGTTGGTTTTACTACTTCTACAAAGGCAATAAACCAGGAAGACAGCAACAGAGGGGTAATAGAAAAAGCGCTGAAACGTACCTTCTCGCCGGAGTTTTTGAATCGTATTGATGATGTGGTCATCTTCAACTCTCTTGAAGAGAAACACATTGCCATGATCATTGACATTATCATGAAGGATGTATTGAAACGCCTGAATACGCTGGGCTTTACCCTGATCCTAACTGACAGCTCTAAAAAATATATAGCTGAAAAAGGCTACGACCAGCAGTTCGGGGCCCGCCCTTTGCATCGCGCGATACAAAAATACCTCGAAGATCCGCTGGCAGAAGAAATATTGAATCACCGCATTAAATCCGGCGATACAGTCACTGCCGATTATAATGAAACCGATAGCAAGATCGTATTCGCAATAGATCAAATTTCCCCTAAAAAGGAAGAACCAAAACAGGCGGAGTGATTATTAGACACGAGTTTTAAAAGAAACAAACGGCCTCAGATGATGAGGCCGTTTGTTTTTACAACTATTCCCCAAATCCAATTCCTATAAAGTCCTATATTTACAATCTCTATGGACTTAAAAAAATTCAGAATTACCGCGGCGCGAAAAAATAAATCTCTTTCTGCTTTCCTGGATAAATTCGACGAATTAGTACCTGAAGACCTTCCTGAACTGGTAGCAAGGGAAGATGCAGCCGTGTGGCGAGAGGTAAACTGCATGGAGTGCGCCAATTGCTGCAAAACCATGACCCCTACATTTACAAAAGCTGATGTAAAGCGCATATCTGCACACTTAGATATGAAGCCTAAAGAGTTTATGGATAAATGGCTGATCAAGGAAGAAGATTCAGGAGACTGGATAAATAAAACACAGCCTTGCCAGTTCCTTGTTGATAATATGTGTTCTATCTATGAAGTGCGCCCATCAGATTGCGCTGAATTTCCCCATCACAACAAAAAACCATTTGATCTTTATAACGATACGTTTAAAAATAACCTTCCCCACTGCCCGGCCACTCTCACGCTGATCGCCCGTCTTAAAAAAGTAGTAGAGAAAGAATATGAATGGTGATCCCTTGATGAAAAACTTAGGTAAAATATAACCCAATGCTATCTAAGCTCCGCAATTTTCTTAGCCTGCTTCAGGAAGCCGGAAATGAATTCCTGGATGACCATGCCACTAAACTCAGTGCATCACTGGCCTATTATACACTATTTTCCATAGGGCCATTGTTACTTGTGGTTATTACATTGCTTGGGTTTTTCTATAAAAAAGCCAGTGCAACCACCCAGGTATTTGCGGAGGTACGCGATGTAATAGGGCAGTCAGCTACAGATGAATTGCAGAGCATACTTGTGAACATGAGTAAGCAGACCAACACCACGCTTATTGGCGTAATTGCCATCCTGGTATTTATTTTTGGCGCCACCGGTATCTTCTCTGAGATACAAAGCTCTATCAACTACTTATGGTCTATAAAGGCAAAGCCAAAAAGAAGCTGGCTGAAGTACATAACAGACCGGTTGTTATCCCTTTTACTGGTTATAGGCATGGGATTTCTTATGCTCGTCACTATTCTTTTAAATCTCGTGATAGACCTGCTTTCCGGCCGTATAGAAAAATACTTTGGCAACATATCCATGACGCTTTTAAAAGTAACCAACTTTTGTAGCCTCTATATTATTGTGACCTTTGTTTTCGCTGTAATTTTCAGAGTACTCCCTGATGCCAAAATTCGCTGGAAGGACGCAATAATAGGCGCCTCTTTTACCGGTATACTGTTCCTGATAGGAAAATTTCTTATCAGCTATTACCTGGGGTTCTCCAAAAGCCTTAATGCTTATGGCGCTGCCACATCACTTATCCTTGTATTATTATGGGTGTATTATTCTTCTATGATACTTTATTTTGGCGCGGAGTTTACAGCAGCCTATGCGAAAAGATGGGGCGGTGGCATTACTGTGAGCAGCACGGCAGTACATATTGTTAAACAGGAAGCGGGAAACATACTAGGATGATCCCCGCGAAATAAGCTACTGTTGCCACTATTTGACACCCTTATTCCGCAGGCGCCCCTCTATGTAAAAGCTGTCGTATGCTGTTGACAGATATAAAACGGAACAGGAACATCAGTCCCACACATATGGTCCCGAAGGCCGTTAGCTGCAATAACCAAAAAATATTTGCCAACATCGAAACGATACCATAAGCTATCAGCAAAATGAGGAGCACATAACCAGCATGTGCAAAAGCCCATTTAATGTTTAGCGGCAGTTTAGTAATTTTCGCTGCAAGTATCATGAATGCAATGGCGAGAGATGTTTGAGTTACAAATGAGGTAATGGCCCCTCCCACAGCTTCCTGCCGGGGTATAAAATAAAAATTAAGCGACAGGTTAATGATAACACCTGCAAATGCGATGATATTCAGCGTTTTTAGGCTGCCGTTTGAGGTAAGCAATGTAGAGTAAACATACATCATGCACCATGACGGGAACGAGGCCATGAGCCAGGCAAAAACAACATCATATTCGGGGTTCCCCCTGCTTCCTTTATATAACAAGTGCATAATATCCCCGCTAAAAAAAATGCCGGCTATAGCTACCATAAAAGACATGGGCAGCAGCATATTCACGCAGACCTTTACTATCGGCTGCACATCCTGCTTCTGCGACAGCATGCGCCCAAAAAGCGGCAGTAATATGGTGGCAAACATTAGCCCGAACATGTTGGCCTGATCCAGCAGGCGAAAAGCTGCCGCCCATATGCCAGCCTGCACCTTTCCGTCGGGGCACATCCGCTCAATGATCATTACATCCGCCCGGTTATAAATACTCATCTGGAAAATGAGCAGCGCATAAGGAAAGCTCTGTCTGATGATCTTTAGAATGG
>Ga0207081_1018_pt1 | contig 32551 bp, 37 predicted proteins | sample Alteio_BWMinHeat_59_FD_153524 | JGI IMG/M metagenome (GOLD analysis project Ga0207081, IMG submission 153524) | Enriched cells from forest soil in Barre Woods Harvard Forest LTER site, Petersham, Massachusetts, United States -... | ecosystem: Environmental > Terrestrial > Soil > Temperate forest >... | reverse complement strand
ATGCAAACAATAAACCTATGGAAATAATGTATCGCATATTAAAAACTGAACCTGCAAACTGTATTAATAGCCTTTAAATGACAAATCTTCAAACTCCTGTGAATACAACGCATTTTCGTCAAAATTATTCAATTTATCCCGGAAAAAGATTTTTCAGGCTATTTGCGTACAAATGTATGAACCGGTATCGTTTCTCCTTTCATGCCTGTAGCCTTCAGGAAATAGGTTCCGGGGGCCAGGGGGGCGATATTGAATTCTATTATATTTTGGCCGCCGTAGCAGTATTTATCCAGCAATTTGTCTACTATCCTGCCCTCAACGTCATAGATCATAAAGCTGAAGTTCTGCGGGTTGTCAACATTAAATTCGTAGCTCACGAACTCCCATCCGGGGTTGGGGTATAGTTTTGAGGCAGGCGGTTTAGCCGCCACTGTGGGCACACCCGCATAATAGGGTGCGAGGAGCCTTGCCATGTAATTACCATATTGCCTCCTTTTTTTGCCAAAAATGCCCTCCACCCAAACAGCCCCGGTAAATGTCCAGTCTGGTTGTGAGCCACTGTAATCTCCCCATCTTTGCTCTTTTTGCGCAAGTTGCGAGATAGTAGTATCCCCGCTCCTTATAATAGTCATATCAGATAAGTTGCTGCCATCATAAAAAACAGCGCCGAAACCGGGATAAGTGTTTGGCCCTGAATACTCAAAAGAGATCATTGACTGGTTGCCGCTGCCTGTATTACCGGCATAGGAAATATTAGGATAGCCAAAATCAAGCGTATCTATACTAAATATCTGCCCAGTGAGCGTGGGGCTTGTATTAAAATTACTGATCGTGCCATGATAGATCGCAGCATTTCCGTTTGCGGGATTTAGAGAAGTACTTACAAACTGGACTTCATTTCCCCTGATAAAGCCCCCCAATACCCGGCCATCATTGGTGGCAAGCGTTAACGAGGTATCGGGCTGCCTTGCGTCCGGCGGTACACCGTAGGATGACCCTGTAGAAACTACGGGAGTTACAGTAAGAATGGTATCCGTACTGCCAATTGTGTCCGGTACCTGCACGAGGAATACGGTATCATTTGTAACATCAAAATCCCTGTTAGATAACAGGTATTGGCTTGGGCCTAAAAGGCCGTCGCCTGGGTTCAGCGGGTAAAGGCAGCGCAGGTATTTGTTATTGTACTGCACACTATCCCATATCTGGTACGTAAGCGTAGTATCACCATTATAACCATCCTGTTTCCTTACCTGGTAAATAACTGATTCTGTAAAGCCTGCCTGCCAGCTACTATCATATTTTATTTTGTTGCCGGTAAAGAAAAGCTCATTTTGGGTGATGGATATTGCCGGATAATCAAACCAGGTAGTATCACTTGCATAGTCTCCATAAAATTTATAGAATGCCCAGGCGCTGTCCGGGTCATTGGTTTGCGAAAAGCCTACCACTATCCAGTTATACTGATCCGTACTGTTGAGCATAATACAAATGAAACGGTCGGCAACCGGGTCATAAAGCACTTTGGGATCGTACCTGTAGTTATAATTAACAGTTAAGGAATTATTCAAGCCAACACTTTGGCTAAAGCTCATGATGTCTTTTCGGGTAAGATATGCACCTGTGGCAGCATCATGCACAGAGATAAGTTCATTCATAACGGAAACTGCCTTACCCCCGTTGCTAACCGCAGTATAATTATCCGGGGGGATCCCCGAAGAAGAATCTGCCACAAAACTAATTGCCACTATCGGCGGGCCTGCGGTTGTCGTTTTTTTTTGAGCAGGGCTTTTTTGGCGGGGGAAATCCCTCTTTATTTGTTCTTTAATTTCATGCAGCCTTTTTTGTTCAGCAGAGGCATCAGGGTCAGGCATTTCCATATTATATACCTGGGCATTGTATTTGTCGTCCACCTTGCTCAGCACGGCTTTTCCGGCCAGCGGCGCGGTATATTTCCTTACCCGGGCGTTTTGGGCAATAGCAGTATCGGTAATAAAAAGCAATACAATAATTGAAACCAGGGTAATCCGCATACTAAATCTTTGTATAAAGTTAAAAAACCTGCGCCAATATTTGATAAAAAGGAATTAGGAATTAGTAAAAAAAGGAATTGGGATTTTTGCTTAATAAAAACCCCTGATCCTGATTCCTAATTCCCGCCGACCGGCAAATTATCCTTGCAAGGCCGCCGCTCCGCTTACTATTTCGGTAAGCTCAGTAGTAATAGCTGCCTGGCGGGCGCGGTTGTAGCTTATTTTCAGGGATTTCAGCAGGTCATTGGCATTTTCGCTGGCCTTGTCCATGGCGGTCATTCGCGCACCGTGCTCCGATGCGTTTGCGTCAAGAACGGCTTTGTAAACCTGGGTGTTGAGTATTTTTGGCATCAATTCCTGCAAAAGCGGACCCATAGAAGGCTCAAAAATAAAGTCAACGCTCTTATTTCCTTTGCCTTTTTCAACCTTTGGGATGGGCAGGTAGGGTTCTGCGATGAAATTTTGCGTTGCCGCGTTTTTGAATTGGCTATATACTATTTCTACCCGGTCGAACTCCTTATCTAAAAAGGCTTGCTGGGCGAATACTGCTGCCCGGCGCACATTGTCAAAGGCCAGGTCGGAGAATATATCCCAGTAAGTATCTACTATCTTGTAGTTATTCCTGAGGAAATATTCATACCCTTTTTTGCCGATCGGTAAAATGGTAACATTGCCTTTTGCATGTTGGGTAGCATATTTCGACCGGATCACCTCGCGGGTCAGCTTTATGACATAGGTATTATAGCCGCCGCACAGGCCGCGGTCGCTGGTAACGGGTATCAGTAAAACCCGCTCGGCGGGGCGCTCGTCAGCCAATGGCATACCGGCGTCTGATGACGAACTGCTGACTATATTGCTGAGCATTTCCTGCAGCTTCTGGGCATAAGGGCGCATCTGGATGATGGCATCCTGCGCGCGCCGCAGTTTTGCCGCGCTCACCATCTTCATAGCCTTGGTGATCTGCTGTGTAGATGTAACTGATTTGATACGATTACGAACCTCTTTAAGTTGTCCCGACATATTAATTTAAAGAAAACAGTGATAAAACCGCCGCGAAATTACCACTTTTGGCGTAAGTAAAAAAAGAAAACAGGACTATATTTCACACATGGAATTTTGTGCAAGTAAAGTTTCACGCAAAGGCGCGAAGGCGCAAAGGATAATTCCCTGGTAATAAGTGTGTTATAAAAACAAGACCGCAAAGCCTATAGTTTAATAAATGCACCAACTTATGCAGCATAGCGTATAAGGTTCAAATGGCATTACCCATACAAACTATTTAAAAAATGATATTGTAAAATGAGTATATAACACAGCACAGTCGCCCTGTTTTTCTAAAAAGTGCTGTGTGTTTTTTCGGGCAGTTTTAATAAATTTTATTTAATAGTATATTTAAGTGATTGAAAATAATAAAATAAGGTTTTTTTGATGAAGGCAACGTACTTGTGGTGAAAATAATATTTAATATTAATATAATGTATATTTATATATACTGTGTTCCTTTCGCCTTAGTTTTTAACGGGTAAAAAATATGTCTATATTTATTATGTGTCCCTTCAGGGGCTACTGTTAGGACACAAGAATTTTTCAATAACATATGCCCCGGATGGGGCTACCGCTTTGTAGAAAATGATATTTCTCCCGATATATGCCCCAGAGCGGACTATCCAACCGCGCGAATTGGTTTGCACCTAACGGAGCAATGGCCATTTTACCTGATTGTAACTACAAAGCGGTAGCTCCTAACGGAGCATTATAGAATACTACAGCAGAAAAAAAAGATGTGTCTTAGCGGTAGCCCCTTTAGGGTTTTTGGGTTTCTTTTAACTCTTTGAGCAATATCACCGTCTCCGCCCATAATTCTGATTCCTTATCCGTGAAATTCGCGGAGCTTACGGTTATAACATTATTATCATTACCGGTCCATTTTATGAGCTTGTTTTTGCTGAAATAGTAATGATATATCTCCATTTTGGTTTTTTTATCATCATACCATTCACTGTCATTGTCTTTCCTGGCTTTTTCCTCTGTGTAGCTCCGGGGCCTGTTATATGTGAATTCCTGCTTTACTATTTGTATCATTAAGCCGTCGTCGAAGTAGTATTCCGAAAAAGTGCGGCCATTATCAGCGAAATGTTCGGTATATATTTTTTTTGCTTCATCGTCCCGGTAATAACCGGTAATGGAGCCGCCATCCCTTGTTGTGAGATCGTCTGTGTGCTTTACCGTATATTTTTTCAGTTTCTTATTTATTTCTGCAGATGTTTTTTGAATGTCGGCAATAACATCACCTTCTTTTTTCTTGCAGGAAGAAAAAAAGATGATAAAAAGAAGGAACACGGATAGAGCGCCAAATAACGGCGCGAAAAATCTCACGCAAAGGCGCAAAGGCGCAGGTTCAATGTGACGTTTTAAAGAGCGCAAAGGATTATTGCAGAGCAGGTTTTTGAAGTTAAAAAGGGTAACGATAATAAAACTTATTCATGGTACGGATGCAGGATGGGCGGGGGAAGTGTGCTTTACACCAATTCTGGCATTTCACTATAAATTTTACCTTTGAGCTCTCGACCTGCTTTTTTCTTATTTGTTCCTCCCCACTGCTTAAAGAAAAATGCAACTTTTGCCAATTCACATTTATCTTGAATATCTAATACCCAATCAGGATTCATTGGGCGTGGTGTTCTTCCGCTTTCCCCGCCAACTATTACCCAATTGATATTTTCAAGATTTAAGTTGGGGAGCGGCCCTATTAATGGTTCGCAGGATAGAAACTTAGTTTTTGCATTTGTATGTCTTAAATCGTCTATCCGGTTAATTACGCGACTATCCTCTATTGATACACCCATCCAAATATTAGATGTCCAGGTTAATTCATTGTGCAATTCTAATAATCTTTCCGAACGTTTTGTAAGTATCTGGAATATATGTTGTGGGCATTCATTCATTACTTTAAATACTTTTTTAATAAATTCCAAGGAGACTTTTTTATGAAATAAATCACTCATTGAATTTACAAATACTGTAGTTGGTTTTTTCCAACTATATGGAATATTTAATGAATCTTCATGGATTGTAATCTTAAATCCATTTTTATATTTATCTATTCCCATTGCATGAAGGCGCCGCGCCATGACTTCTGCATAGCAAAATTTGCAACCTGCTGAAACCTTGTCGCATCCTGTAGTGGGATTCCATGTCATTTCTGTCCATTCTATTGATGATTGTGCCATAATTAAAATAATTTTAGTTGTGGATTTTGATAAATTTCTATCTTTTTATAAAATTCATTGCCTAATTGATTTTTAGAATAAAACGCTAAATAATAAAGAGTATGCCCATCATTGGTTTTAATTTGACATTTTAATTTTGGCTCTATAATATATCCTATTTGTTTCATGTTTTCATCATAACTTTCAGCTAAAAAGTTGCCAAAATCTTTTATTGTTTTTTCTCCATTTTTAAAAGGTATTCGCCAATTTTTATTATTAATAAATTTCTCAATTGTACTATTCTCATCTTTCATATAGTTATGATAATTTCTATGGCCTGCCATATGTGTGGCAATTAAAATTAAAAAATCAATTTTTCTGCCACCTGAAGCTAATTTTTTAATAGTTTCAAATTCAATATCAAAATTATAAGGGTCGACAAAACAGAAGTTTAATGTCTTTCCATCAGGTATAGAGCTGATTATTTTATCTACCTTTTTATTACAATCTCCTTTTATAAATTCAAATTTATTTATATCTTCTTTATTATATAAACCAACTCTTTTTTCAAGTGCATCAATTAATTCCTTTATCTCTTCACAAACAATATATTTATTAAACTTATTAGGAACAGAAGCTGCAATTAATGACGATGTTTTTATTAATTTCTGATTATCTACTAATTTTGAAACTCCTGCACTTGCAAATAAATCAATATATACTAAATTATCCCATTTTGGCCATTTCATACTTTTAGTGAAAATATCACAATAGCGTCCAAATAATTCATATTTTTTCAATCCCCAATTTCCAATATCATCTTTAGGAATTTTAAACCATCATTATCAACATAAACTATCGGATCAAATCCAATTCCTTTCATAAAACACATTTTAGAGTTTTGACAAAATAAAAATTGCTCGACCGCTAAAAGTGTTTTATCTTTATGCTGCCGAGAGGTAATAATGTTACTGGGAGTAACTAAACAAATAAAAACATTTGAAAGCCAACTATGGGGATAGTTGACTTTCGTATTACGAAGATACTATTTTAAAATAAAAGTAGCCGCATTTTGCGGCTTTTTTTATACATTTAGTACAAACCTCATTTATGTCAATATCTTGCTATAATACAAAAAGTGTCATCCAGATAATAATGTGTGTGATAATGCTTTTAAGCATTGTTGCAGTATGCATAAGAGTTATAATATTTGCGTATAAAGGAAGAAATGCTGGTTTAGGTGTAAGGACTATTCAAATTCTCACCATTGTTTTTATTATACCTGCAATAATAATATTAAGTCTTCAAGATAAACCAGTAATAACCGGTGAAACAATAGCCGTAATTTTAGGTACTATGATTGGATATATCTTATCTAAAGTAAGTAATTACGATGCTAATAAAGCGGGAGGTGAAGATGATTAATAATTATGCCAGTCAACCTTTTTAGAGTTTTGCTCATTTACTCGTTCCAACTCAATAGCGAGAGAAATAGACGTTCTATAAGCGTAGTTATGTAAACTGCTTATCTTTGTAAAAATGCCGATAATATGCCAGAGGTAACTGTAACATATAAAACCCCCCAAGCACTGGAAGCTTTGAAAAACCTTTCAAAGTCATATGACCTTGTTATTTCCAAACCAAAAACCCGCAAAAAAGCAGCACTTCCCAAAAACACATCTACCATCAATTGGGTAACTGTAGTTCCTGGAGATCCTTCAATAGACATCTCTGAATTGAGTGATATATTCACCGGGAAAAATATAGATGCTAAAAAACTAAGAAAGGAAGCATGGCAGCGCAACAAGTAATCTGTGATACAGATGTATACTGCGCAAGGCATAAATTGGCGTAATTAACTCCGATTTGGCTTCGAACGTAATTTCAGCATGTCATGGTTCGACGGGGCTCACCATGACAGTTCTTCGATTATTCTATAAAATAAATACTCTCAAATTAATCCTTGCTATTTATAGTTACACAATATCGCTTTTTCTACGGCATCGCCTCTATCAGCCTTTTTGTATATTCATCCTTTGGCTGCTTTAACACCTGCTCCGCATCACCTGCCTCCACTATTTTACCAGCCTGCATTACCATTACCCGGTCGCTGATGTAGTGGACTACGGAGAGATCGTGGGAAATAAAAAGATAAGTAAGGCCAAATTCTTTTTGCAGGCCTTTGAGCAGGTTAAGTATCTGAGCCTGTATACTTACATCAAGTGCGGACACGCTTTCATCGCATATGAGCAATTGCGGGCGTAATGAGAGTGCGCGGGCTATCCCTATGCGCTGCCTTTGTCCTCCTGAAAACTCGTGTGGGTACCGGTGCAGAGTGGCTGCCGGCAACTGTACGAGATCTAGCAATCGCAGCGCCTCTTTTTGCAATTCATTTTTTGGCACTGTTTTATGCGTCATCATCGGTTCCATAAGCGCGTCGCCTATCGTCATACGGGGGTTTAGCGATGAATAGGGGTCCTGGAAGATCATTTGGATTTTTGTGCGCACATAGCTCCAATCCTTTAACGGTATTTTAGTGAGGCCTTCCCCATTAAAAATTATTTCCCCGCTGTGTGCAGGCAACAAACCAACGAGGCTGCGGCTGAGCGTGCTCTTACCGCAACCGCTTTCTCCTACCAGGCCCAGTATTTCGCCCTTGTTCAATGTAAACGAGACATCATCTACCGCCTTAATGTATCGCTGCGGCGTGCCAAACAGGTTTTTATGCTCTGTAAACGATATACGCAGGTTTTTAACTTCTAATAATGGGGTGTTAGTGGTTATTGATTGATAGGGTTCCTCTGTTGGGAGAATTGTGTGCTCCTTTTTAACGGAATGTAAAAAATCAGCCACAATGGGTAACATGTGGCCCTTATTAGCTGGGGATGGTTTGCAGGCAAGCAGGGCTTGGGTGTAGGCATTTTGCGGGTGCTGCAACACTTCTGCAGCCGCTCCGTACTCCATCATTTCCCCTTTATACATTACCAGCACATCATCTGCAATAGTGGCGGCAAGCGTTAGGTCGTGCGTAATGAATATCATAGCCGACTGATGCTCCTGCTGCAAATAGTGCATGAGGCGGATTATCTCCTGTTGCACTGTAGTATCGAGCGCAGTGGTGGGCTCATCGGCAATAAGTAATGCGGGATGATTGCACATGGCCATAGCTATCATTACCCTTTGTTTTTGTCCGCCTGACAGTTCGTGCGGGTAACGGCTATACATTTTAAAAGGTTCCGGCAACTGCACTTTGCCCAGCCAGCCTATAGCTAATTGTTTTGCTTCATTTGCCGGTATTTTTTGATGAGCAAGAATTGCCTCAGCAAGCTGTTTCCCTACGCTCATTACCGGGTTCAGCGAGCTCATCGGCTCCTGGAATACCATGCCGATCTCTTTGCCTCTAATGAGCCGTAAGTCGTGGAATTTGGAATTTGGAATTTGGAATTTGGAATTTGGATTGTCAACTTCCGGGCTTTGGTTTTGGTTTTGGGGATTTGGAATTTGGGATTTGGAATTTGATTGTTGAATTACTAAAGTTAAGTCTCCAGACAATGAGGCTGTTTTTGGCAGCAGGCCCATTATGGCAAGTGCTGTAAGCGACTTGCCGGAGCCGCTTTCGCCCACAATTGCCAGTGTCTTGCCTTTGCCAACAGTGAAAGAAACATTGTTGACGGCAGTAAATGCCCCTGGCCCTGCAAAAGTTATTTGCAATCCTTTTACGGTCAATATTGGATTTTCCGCGGAAATCAAAATCTAAGGTGCTTTACCGTGAGCCCATTATTGATCAGTTGCTTGAGGGAATCTATGCCTATGCGCAAATGTGTCTCCACAAAAGTCTTTGTCACCTTACGATCGCTTTTCGCAGTTTTTACACCTTCGGGCGCCATTGGCTGGTCAGATACCAGGAGCAATGCCCCGGTAGGTATCCTGTTGTAAAAACCGGTAGTAAAAATGGTTGCCGTTTCCATATCAATAGCCATTGCGCGTATCTTGCGCAGGTAAGCCTTAAAGTCTTCATCGTGCTCCCACACACGCCTGTTAGTGGTATATACAGTGCCTGTCCAGTAGTCGAGCGAATAGTCGCGTATTGTTGTGGAGATCGCCTTTTGCAGTGCAAATGATGGTAGCGCAGGCACTTCCGGCGGGAAGTAATCGTTGCTGGTGCCATCTCCCCTTATTGCGGCAATGGGCAATATCAGGTCTCCCACATTATTAACCTTTTTAAGCCCCCCGCACTTGCCCAGAAATAAAACAGCTTTCGGCGCTATGGCGGAAAGCAGGTCCATCATTGTAGCAGCCGAAGGGCTGCCCATCCCGAAATTTATGATAGTGATGTCTTCTGCCGTTGCGCTTTGCATGGGCTTATCCAGGCCCATTACCTTCACCTTGTGCATTTTCGCAAACAGTGCTATGTAATTACTGAAGTTGCAAAGGAGTATGTATCCGCCAAAATCTTTTAGTTCCTGCCCTGTATATCTTGGCAGCCAGTTCTGTACGATCTCCTCCCGGGTCTTCATACATTAAAGATAAAGATTTACCTGCAAGGAAAATCTTAAAATTGAGGCGGGTACCCCTTTTGAATAAATAAAAGAATCACCGGTTAGCTATATAACGATCTTATTAATGGCATGATTCTATTTACCCTTTGTAATAACTAAAACTACTTTTATGCGTACTACAAAATATGTCTTGTTCGCTGCCCTTGGTTTAGCAGCGGTGTTGTTGCTTACTTCTGATACCGCAAAAGACCTCAGGGATGAGCTGGAAGAAAAAGCAAAGAAGAATGCCAAAAAATGGAAAAATAAGCTGAGCAAAATGGGTGCAGATACTTCTGATACTATTGCAGACCTCAAGGATATGTTAAGCAATGAAATAGAAGGGCTTAGCGATGACGCCCGCGAAAGAATAGAAAGTATCCTGAATGGCGCAGCAAAATCAACCAACAAGATCAAAACAAATTTAAGCAAACAATTGTCTTAAGGAAGGATGATAAAATCATTTACCTGTCAGTATGAAAGCATAAAGCGAAGGCCCCGGCCTTCGCTTTATTGCGTATTAGATATCTTCAGTTTTCACCCGCCTCGATGTCCCGAAGTTAACGTAAAGGTATAGGTAAAGCATCCTGGATATACGCATAAGCCAGGGCTGCGCTAAAACAACCACCAGTGTGCTGGCCGTGAGATAGTAATACACGCTATTATCTTTATAAGAAAGGCCGAAAATTGGCCAGTACCACAGCAGGTTGAGGAAAAAAAGCAACATGCTGAGCGCATAATTGATGCCGCCGCCATTGTTGCTTTCTGATTTCATTTTTTGCCCGCATACTTCACACTCATCTTTAAGGGCAAGGCACTTGCCAAGCGGGAAGATGCTTTTATTCGCAAACACAGTACTTCTCCTGCAACTGGGGCATTTCATGGTAAACAGTGCAGGAAGTAATGCAGGTTTTTTGGTTGTCGCTGCCATTATAGCGCAAATTTACCGTAATCTATTAAGAATCAATGGCATGATTTTCATATGAATAATCTATAAATCTACAACTATGGCGTACATAAGCAAAAGGGATGCCCAGATAAATACCGATGGCCCTGACAGTAAAACAGATAACAGACAGATACCCGGCGCATATCTGCCAGAAGATAATTACGAAGACGACCTGGATGGTGAAGAAGATATGGAAGGGGAGGAAGAAGTTTTTAGAGTAAGTTTAAATAGGGAATTCCCGTTATCGGGTGGTGAAACAGATGAAGACGCTTGAATAAGAGCAAGATCGCTTAAAGCATAAAATAAGCGGATCCTGTTGTAGTAAGGCTGTTTTACCGGCGCCCGCGATGTTATGCTCATTGCGGGCGTCTTTTTTTTGCGGAAATGGATTTTATAATCGTTTCTCTATGGATGATTTCCTTCTATCCGGATCATCCCAAAGACTTCCTTAAATAATCATTTATTAAGCCAATTGTTTTCTATCAAATAACGTTTCGCCAAGACGATTGATGTGCTCTTTAAAATCAGGATTGGATACCTGGTGGTATATGGACATATCAAAGAGGTAGGGCAGGTTCAGCGTATAAATACCTTGAGCAATAGCGTTCATAACAGATAAGTTGAGTTGCCGGCCCACCAAACAAATATCAATATCCGAACCTTCGCGGTAATTACCTTTTACGCGGGAGCCGTATAAAATAGCTTTTTCCACTTCGGGAAATGACCTGAAAACCGCAATTATTCTTTCCAGGTCTTCTTTTTCAAGGCCGTACATCATATCAGTGTTTCCATTTTTTGCTGCAAAGCCACAAAAAGCATGTAGTATTCCTGCACTATTTTGTCTGCTATTTCCTGCGCCGTATCTTCGTTATAGGTATGGCTGGATTTTATTCGGCTTTCTATCATATCCATCCATATTTTACCTTCGCTGATCAGGCCCCGGTTGAAAGCCAACTGTATGGCATCCCTGCTGCCAAGTATATTTTGATCTGCCTGCATATAGGTGAAATAATCCTTCATTACATTCCAAGCCAGCTCGTAGGTATATTCAAAGGCCTGGATAAGGCCCTGCTGCTCTAATTCATTCAGGGCACCCTTATCAATAAATTTCCGCAACTGGCCGAGCGCCTTATTGTAATTGGAAAAACGTTGTTTCCAGCGAATATCCTGTTCCATATTTATTAAGAATTAGCCTGTTCTTTGAGATGCCAGAAACTGCAAATTACTCAAAATAATATGAGGTTTAGTTCTTTAAATGCCGGTTATATAACTTTGTAGCCCACTCTTTAAAAATACAAACACATGCGATCCATAACATTCGTTCTCCTGCTCATTCTTGGCCTTGGTTGTACCGGCACAAAAAATGCCATGAAATCGGGCAAATTAGATGGAACCTGGGTGCCGGTGAAACAGGAAATGGGCGGCACAATGCTGCCGCAAGCTGCCCTTGAAAAACAAAAGCTCATTATCAGTGACGGAACTTATACCGTTATAGCCGAGAGTGTGGACAAAGGCACTGTAAAGTGCAGGGGCGATAAAATGGACATTTATGGGAAAGAAGGCGTAAATGCGGGAAAACATTTTACGGCAATTTACAAGTACGAAAACGACGATCTGACCATTTGCTACAATCTTAAAGGCGACAGCTACCCCGAAGCATTTGAAACTAAAAGCAAGCCTTTATTTTTTCTGTCGGTATTTAAGAGGGTGGGGAAATAGGCATTAACTACAAACAGGTTGGGTTTATCTCTTTTATGTGCCAAAACAGCGTGACACGCCAGAATAATATTTCAAAGTCGGTTCCATGAATTCCATTGCAAATTGTGTTCTATATGTGGTCACAGATGCCCGGTATTGCGGAACATCTGCGACAGCGGGATTATTCCCATTTCGTAAACTTGTTTGTTCACTGGTCTAAACTTTCGTAAACCTCCCCGATACGAGTTCGATAACGGCAAGTTCATCGCCCTCTGCATTAACCCACTTTTCCTCGTTGTTAATATGATAAATATCAAGTTTCTGTATTTCCTTATCTAATGCATGAGAAACAATACACAAACGGAAGACCTTCCATCTAACCTTGGCATTAGAATATTCGTTTGGTGTTAGTTCAATGGTTCTAAACGGTCCAGATAATCCCTTGACTTCAAGAAGGAATATCTGTTTACCCAATGTAGCTTCAAGGTCCCAACCGCGATTTTCGGTATGGACATACTCTACTTTGTAGTCTCTCAATGTGTAATATTCATATACCTTACTCATAGCTTCCTCTTCAACTTTCTTTCTGAGTTCAATGACTGGTTGCCATGGAGTAGACACCCGGATTTTTTTTGCCTTCTTAAGTAAATACTTCTCCGGGTCTTCGATATAAGTTAATGTTTCTTTTTCGAAAGAGCTGTTGTAATAGGATATATACCACACATTGGCTTGTCCAGGAGTACTCTGACCTGAACTTCTTTTCGGTAGTGGAAAAACCCTTCTATCAACAGGTACCAAATAACTATCAACAATTTTAGCCTTTGCTTGGTAACTCCAACCATCTATTGTGGTCTGTTTCTTCTTGTATAGAATAGCATTTTTATACCATCCAATAACATACTGCCCGCCTGTATCTGGGTTTTTAGCGAAAAACACAACCGTTACGCCAGTCAGCTTGTCTTCCTTGAAGCCTGGTGTTAACATATCCAGTTGAAGGTTGTTGCCCCTTGGTGTTCTTACATAACCATAGTAATAACCTTTTAGTGGGTAAAAGTTATAAATCTCTCCACCATTATGGTTTTCATCAACATGAGATCCAGCACCTTTAGGAACGTCTGTTTCTGGGTTTCCCTGGTAGTCTTTCATCCAGGCTATGCGGAAGAACAATGTTGGCATAACTATAGGTTTTAGCTTCTGTCATTGGCACATATTGCCTTAGCTGCAAGCAATATAAAAGTTACGTCAAAGCTAGCTTTTCATTTAAAAATAACAATTAGAACTTTTTCCGACGAAACACTTTTTACATTTTCGGAGCGCCTATCGAGCTTTGCTTTTACTATTTACATCATAAAAATTAATCTTGAAATTGTAAGTTTGCTGTAAATATTTTCAAACTGTTATACCTGTAAGCAAAATGAATTTAACGAACTACGATTACCTTGCAAGTGATAGCAGTCTGGATTATATATTTGAAAGCATAGGGCCAAGAGGAAATATAAAAAAAGTAGTTCGATTTGATAAGATAGAAAGGGGATTTTATAATCTTGGGTTTGGAGATTTAAATGAAAAAACGGGGATTGTCAGCGATATGACGATAAGCAATAATGAGGATACAGAAAAAATATTAGCTACTATCGCAGCAATAACTTCACATTTTACAGGTATTTATCCTCATTCATTAATCGCATTAAAAGGTACTACCGCGGCGAGAACAAGGCTCTATCAAATGAAGATTGCCAAGTATTTTAATGAGATCGACCTTGATTTTGAAATAAGAGGGTTGTATAACGAAAAATGGGAGCATTTTAAAAAGAATAAAAATTATGATGCCTTTACCGTTTGGAGGGAATGAATTTATTAACACTATATTTAATAACCATCGCAATAAAATTGCATATTCTTTCTTATTTTTGGGTTTCTGTAAACAATAATTGCAGGGGTATGAGCGCAAATAGAAAAAACCAAAAGAACAAACCTGTAAAAGATTTTGGGAATAATCCGTTTTTTGTGAAAAAAGCACAGGAAATGAAAGAATTAATACAAAAGGTGGGATTACCAAAAGACTTCAAAAAACAAGCAAGAGTTTCTTAACCCTGCTGTTCAGGATTGGTAATCCCTGCTTCCTCCAGTCTCCCAGTCTCCGCTATGTGATTTGCAATTTGAAATTTTCATTCCGAATCCTTCTGCATCAGGCCAGGCAAAATCAACCCAAAACCGACACATCCTACGTTTTCCTGGGCTTCTTTTTTGCCGCTGGGAAAAGGACATTATTGAGGATGAGGCGGTAACCGGGTGAATTGGGGTGCAGGCTCAGATCTGTGGGCGGATCGCCAACGTGATGCTCATAATCTTCGGGGTCATGGCCGCCATAAAATGTCCAGGTTCCTTTGCCATATTCTCCATGTATGTAGCGCGCTTCATTTGCAGGCTTAAAGTCGCCCATCACCAGCACACTGGATTTTAATACCTCTTTACGGAACGATGTAGTTTGCCCCATAAAGCCTTTAATGGTTGTGGTATGGTCCTGGCATAACATGCTGGGCACCGGGTCAAATTTTGCTGAGAAAGTGAATAAGGTGAAGTAATCTGTATTCATCGGCACATGGCGGTAGTTAGTGTTATCAATATCTGAGTATTCATACTCGTAGGGATTGGTAACCAGCCTGAAATCCTTAAAGGCAAAACATTTTGTGTAATCAAGCTTTTGCTGGGCCTGGGGGTCCATAGCATCACCATCAAAAGGTACGTCGCATATATCCACTCCATCGGCTGCCAGCGCTATGTCATAAGTATCAGTAGCCGAGCACATGGCAAACATATATCCGCCCCCCGCCACGAAATCGCGGATCTTTTTAGCCACGGCAAGCTGCAACTGCGATACCTTTTTATACCCATGTTTGGCCGCCATTGCTTCCGCGCTTTTCTGGTCATTCTGATACCACGCTGCATTTCGAAATTGCGACCAGAATTTACCATACTGCCCGGTAAAGTCTTCGTGGTGCAGGTGCAGCCAGTCATACTTGGCGAGATCATCTGCCAGTACTTCATCATCATATAATTTGTCGAATGGTATTTCGGCATAGGTAAGCACCAGCGTCACGGCATCATCCCAGGGCTCTTTATTTGGTGGCGTGTAAACCGCTATTTTCGGGGCTTTTTCCAGCTTTATAATATCCCCGTTAAAATCAGGATCGGCTATTTCATTAAGGATACCGCCATATTGCGCGTCACTCACTATTTCATAGCTTACGCCCCTCAGCTTGCACATCCGCTCTATGCTTTCCACCTCGTCAATGCCAAAGCTGCCTCCTTTATAATTCAGCAACCAGTCCACCGGGATATTGGCTTTCAGCGCAGCATAAGCCACGCCATATGCCTTCAGATGGTTGGTTTGGCCATCAGCATCCATGGGAATGAATATTTTAGCCGCGTATGCGGGGATATTGAAAAGGAAACAAATAAATACACCACACAGCAAAAACCGGTATCTCATCTTTTTAATGCTTTTGTAAAAAATGTAAATTACCGATTATATAGAAATATATAGGGCTCCTGTTTTTTTTTAACAAAGGAATAGAAAATAACAGGCAAATAGAAGCTATTAAAATATATAATCGCAATAAGTATTCAAAAATCAAATGTGAAATAAAACTGACAATGATCATGTTCTAAAATGACGCAGGAATGACATTGAAATTATACTACGGGGGGTTATGGAAGTACCTTTGCCATGGAGTTTTTAACTGGTGAAATGCACACTAAATACAAACAGAATATTCGGGATTTTTGGGTAACAGGCCTCAACCATAAGAATACTGACGCTGCTGTAAGGGGATTATACGCTGTTAATAATGAACAATACACTCAGCTTTTATTTATAGCTTCAGACTATGGCGTTAGGGAGTTTTTTATTCTTTCCACTTGCAACCGGACCGAAATATATGGATTTGCAGATAATGCAAGCCGGTTAGCTGATTTTCTTTGCAGCGTTTGCCCTGGTGATGCCGGTACATTCTTTGATATTTCATATGCTAAAAACGGCTACGATGCAATAGGACATTTATTCCAGGTAAGTGCGGGGCTGGATTCCCAAATATTAGGCGATTATGAAATACTCGGGCAATTAAAAAATGCGGTGAAGTTTGCTAAAGCTGGTGGTTTCATAGGCCCGTTTACGGAGCGGCTGGTGAATTCGGTGATCCAGGCATCCAAAGCCATTAAGACCCATACTGCGCTTAGCGGCGGCACTGTTTCTGTGTCGTTCGCGGCAATTCAATATATAAGAGAAAATTTTGAAGGGCCGTCGTTGACGCCCAAAATGAAATGCCCCTCAACAGGGCATATGATGACACATCCTTCTACCGGGTCTTCTGTTGCCTGTCGAATTTCAGACAAAAAGATTGTATTGCTTGGTACAGGAAAGATTGGGCGGGCCACTTGCCGCAACCTTATTGATTACCTGGATACGCGTAATATCACTTTAATTAACAGAACTGAAGAAACGGCGATAAGCCTTGCTAAAGAATTAAACCTTCGTTCTGCCCCGATAGAATTATTAGAAAATGAATTGCAAGATGCAGATATAATATTGGTATCAACAAATGCAACTGAACCGCTGATAGTAAAAAAGCATTTGGAAGGCAACGGCAATAAGCTGGTTATTGATCTTTCGGTACCCAGCAATGTAGCAACTGAAGCACAAAAATTGCCGGGGATCACATTCGTGGATGTGGATATGCTATCTAAAATAAAAGACGAGACACTGCAAAACCGTAAAAATGAAATACCTAAGGCTATTGCTATTATTGATGAGCAAATAGTGGAGTTTAAGGATTGGTACGATATGCGCAAACATGTACCAATGCTGAAAGAGGTTAAAAACAAACTCAAGGGCATCAATATAGACCCCATTTTCCTGAATGGCGATGTGCCTGATTGTGCCGGGTATCAAATAGATGAAGAAAAGGTACAAAAAGTGATCAGCTCGCTGGCTTCAAAGATCCGCAACAACAATACTTTAGGCTGCAACTATATCCAGGCCATAAATGAATTTATTGCTTAGGCATGAGCAAGATGATCCGTATTGGTACCCGCGAAAGCCAACTGGCTGTTTGGCAGGCTGAGAAGGTAAAGGAATTGCTTGGCGGCCAAGGGTATAAATCAGAACTTGTTTATATAAAAAGTGACGGCGATACAGATCTCAAAACACCCCTCTACGAATTAGGTGTGCAGGGAATTTTTACCAGGGCGCTGGATATAGCATTGCTTGAGGGAGAAATAGATATAGCGGTACATTCCATGAAAGATGTGCCGACCATAATTGCTAAAGGAGTAACAACGGCAGCGGTATTGCCAAGAGCGTCGCACAAGGATATTTTGGTGCCAAAACCAGGCGATTCTTTTTCTGACGACGGCAGGCATATGGTAATTGCCACCAGCAGTATACGGCGTAAGGCACAATGGCTAAACCGCTATCCGAATTCACAGGTAGAAAACTTGCGGGGCAATGTAAATACAAGGCTGCGCAAAGTAGCAGATAGTAACTGGAATGGGGCCATCTTTGCTGCTGCAGGATTAGAGCGGATAGGGCTGCGCCCCGTAAATGCCATAGATCTTGATTGGATGCTTCCTGCGCCTGCACAGGGAGCTATATTGGCTGTATGCCGTGAAAATGATGCCCGCTGCCTTGAAGCCTGTGCGCATTTTAATGATGACGATACATCCTTGTGTACGGGTGTAGAGCGTGATTTTTTGAGGGCGTTGCTTGGAGGTTGTTCTACTCCTATCAGTGCGTTAGCGAGGGTAGCATCAGGCCGGTTAATATTCCATGGCAATATATTAAGTAAGGACGGCCTTCAAAAGATAGCTATAGAAAAAGAAGCTCTGCTGGCTGATGCTATGAATATCGGGCATGAAGCTGCTTCGGAATTGTTAGCAAACGGCGGACAGCAAATATTAGACAGTATACAAAATGAACGGTAAAACACAACTATTGAGTACAGCCATCCTTGATCACCCGCTCATAAACAAGGCGGCAGGAAATGGTATCAAGCTCGATTGCGTACCTTTTATTCAGATCAATATTAGTAATGACAAAGCTTTGTTGGTCGAAACTGAGGAGTTATGCGTCAGGCCCTTAGTTGCTGTATTCACCAGTGTAAATGCAGTAAGGGCAATTAGCAGGCTCGTATATGTCGCAAAACCCGACTGGAATATATACTGTATAGGTAATGCCACAAAAAATGCATTGCTTGATTATTTTCATGTTTCCGCGATCAGGGGGTGGGCAAATGATGCCGCCTCACTTGCTGAGGTCATGTTGAACAATGGCGTTAATGAAGTTGTTTTCTTTTGCGGGGATAAGCGCATGGATATGCTACCGCAAAAATTACGTGAGAACCAGGTTTTGGTTCATGAGGTAGTGGTATATCAAACCGTTGAAACGGCGCAGGTAATAAGTAAAGAATATGATGGGATCTTATTTTTTAGCCCGAGCGGTGTAAATAGTTTTTTTAGCGTAAATAAAGTTGAAACGAATACCATTTTGTTTGCAATAGGGGATACAACAGCCGAAGCTGTAAAATTATGGACAGATAACGTATTAGTAGTTAGTGAAACACCATCAAAAGAAAACCTGGTAAACCTGGCGATACAGTATTTTAATAAACAGGCTATGATAGCTGTTAAAGACTAAATAGAGCAGTAATGACCGAATTGAAAAATGATTTATTGTTAAAAGCGCTGCGAGGTGAAAATGTTTCCAGGCCACCGGTATGGATGATGCGGCAGGCAGGCAGGTACTTGCCTGATTATATAAAGCTGAAGAATAAATATGACTTCTTTACACGCGTACAAACACCGGAGCTTGCCTGTGAAATTACGTTGCAGCCGGTTGACCAGGTGGGGGTAGACGCTGCAATTATTTTCTCCGATATATTGGTGATACCCCAGGCTATGGGTATCACGGTGCTTATGGAGGAAGGTAAGGGGCCGCTTTTGCCAAATGTTGTAAAAAGCGAAGACGATATAAATGCGCTCATCACCGGGGAGGTGGAGGAAAGATTGGGTTATGTGATGCAGGCCCTGGCGCTAACTAAAAAAGAATTGAACGGCAGGGTGCCCCTGATCGGTTTTGCCGGCGCACCGTGGACAATATTGTGCTACATGGTAGAAGGTAAGGGCAGCAAAACGTTTGACAAAGCAAAGGAATTCTGTTTTACGCAACCGTCCCTGGCACATACCCTTCTACAGAAAATCACGGATGTTACTATTGTGTATTTAAAGGCCCAGGTGAAAGCAGGCGCTGACCTGGTGCAGGTGTTTGATAGCTGGAGCGGGATGCTGAGCCCTGCCGATTTCAAAATATTTGTCCAGCCTTATCTCGTGCAGATCGCAGACGCCCTGACTACTACAGCTCCTGTCATCTTATTTCCCAAGGGTAGCTGGTATGCGCTGACAGAATTAAGTAAGAGTAGTGCGGCTGGGTTAGGGATTGACTGGTCCGTAACACCCAAATTGGCAAGAGAAATGACCAATAACAGTATTACGCTACAGGGCAATTTCGATCCGTCAAAATTATTGATGCCTGTAAATCAGATAAAGAAAGAAGTTACTGAAATGATTGATGCATTTGGTGCCAACAGGTACATTGCAAACCTCGGGCACGGCATATTACCAAATATCCCGGTAGACCATGCCAGAGCCTTTGTGGATGCGGTAAAGGAATATGAAGGGAAGTCAAAGGTTAAAAGTGAAAACCCGAAAGTCGCCGTAAGCAAATGAGCGTAAAAGAGCAATTCATACAATACCTCGATAATTTGCAGGATGCTATTTGCGCCGGCCTCGAAGGGGCCGATGGCACAGCAAAATTTATTGAAGATACATGGGAGCGGCCCGAGGGTGGCGGCGGCAAGACAAGGGTCATTGCAAATAGCGCTATTTTTGAAAAAGCCGGAGTGAATACATCTGTGGTGCATGGGGCATTACCTGCGGCTATGCAGCAGGCATTTAATGTACCTGAAAGTAATTTTTTTGCCTGTGGGTTGTCATTAGTTATTCATCCGCTCAATCCCTATGTGCCTACGGTACATGCTAACTGGCGTTACTTTGAATTATATGATAAAAATGGCCGGCGGCTCGATTGCTGGTTTGGCGGTGGCTCAGATCTTACGCCAAATTATATTTTTGAGGAGGATGCAAGGCACTTTCACGGTACACTAAAAAACGCAATGGAACCATTTGGAAGTGATCTATATCCAAAGTATAAAAAGCAGTGCGACGAATATTTTGTCAATAAACACAGGGGCGAGGAAATGCGTGGGATAGGCGGCGTCTTTTATGATTATTTGAGGCCAACAGATGAAACAGATGAACAGCGGTTGTTTTCATTCCAGCAATCAAATGGCAATGCATTCTTACCCGCGTATCTACCTATTGTTGAAAAGAGAAAAGATAATACATTTTCCGAAAAAGAAACGGAATGGCAGGAAATAAGAAGAGGCAGGTATGTAGAATTTAACCTCATTCATGACCGCGGAACCTTGTTTGGATTAAAGACCAATGGCAGAACTGAGAGCATACTGATGAGCCTGCCGCCGCGGGCAAGATGGTATTATAATTACCAGCCCGAAGCCGGTACCAAGGAAGCGGAGATGATGAAGTATTTGAAACCACACGAATGGGCGTGAATATTTGAACAAAAAAATTTCTTAAATTTGAATACTTATGGAAAATCTATCATTATATAACAAGCTGTCATCATTGCCAGACCAAATGAAATTAGAAGTTGTTGATTTCATAGACTTCCTCATTACAAAAGCTAAAAAAGATAAAAAAGCGGTTGACAAGCTACAACCAAAATTTGGGAGTGGCAAAGGAATGTTTATCATTGGCCCTGATTTTGATGAGCCGCTTGAAGACTTTAAAGACTACATGTAATGGATTATTTATTAGATACGCATACGTTCATGTGGTTTATTAATGGTCACAAGGAATTGTCTGACCTTGCACGAAAAACAATCGAGCGCAAAGGTGCTAACAATTTTGTAAGCATTGCAAGTTTGTGGGAAATTGCAATAAAAATAAGTATAGGGAAGCTCAAATTGAAAACTCCTTTCGCAGAAATACCTCGACAGATAGTTGATAATGGATTCCAGGTTTTACCAATAAAGTTTGAAGACACGTTTAGGTTATCTACGTTACCATTCCATCATAGAGATCCATTTGATAGAATGATTATAGTGCAAAGCTTAACAAATCAACTCAATATAATTTCAAGGGATAAACAATTTGCAGACTATGGAATTACTGTAATTTGGTAGCATCTGTTTTTTGCATTCATGTAATCATATTTGTTAAGTTGCTTATGATGAAATCAAAGAAGTGACTAACACTGCTGTTAGGAGGATATTTGTCATATTTAGAATCAAACTGAACTTAAAAAATGCTCCAAATAAGAAGAAACCGAATTCTCCGGCAAACCCCCGCAATACGCGCTATGGTAGCGGAAACTATACTAAGGCCGGCAGACTTTATTGCGCCGTTATTTATAACAGAGGGTAGCGGGTTGAAAGAAGAGATTTCCTCTATGCAGGGATATTACCGCATGAGCATAGATAATACGCTCAATGAAGTGAAAGAGCTATGGGTGCTGGGCATTAAAAGTGTGCTGTTGTTTATTAAGTGCAAAGATGAGCTGAAGGACAACAAAGGCACTGAAGCGCTGAACCCGGATGGCCTCATGCAGCGCAGTATAAAAGCAATTAAAGGTGCCTGCCCGGATATGGTGGTAATGACCGATGTGGCCCTTGATCCGTTTTCCATTTATGGGCACGATGGTATAGTGGAAGGAAATGAAATAGTAAATGACCCTACGGTAGAAGTGCTGGCGAAAATGAGCGTGAGTCATGCGCAGGCGGGCGCAGACATTGTGGCGCCAAGCGATATGATGGATGGCCGCATACTGGCGATACGTGACGCTTTGGAAAATAACGGACTGACCAAAACAGGCATCATGGCATATAGCGCCAAGTATGCCTCCTGCTTTTACGGGCCATTCAGGGATGCATTAGACAGCGCTCCCGGTTTCGGTGATAAAAAAACTTACCAGATGGACTATGCCAACCGCCGCGAAGCAATTAAGGAAACACTAATGGATGTAGAGGAAGGAGCCGATATTGTAATGGTAAAGCCGGCTATGGCCTATTTGGACATCATTCGTGAAGTTAGAGACAATGTGGATATACCAGTCAGCGCTTACCACGTAAGTGGTGAGTATGCTATGATAAAGGCAGCCGCTAAAATGGGCTGGCTCGATGAAAATAAAGCGATTATTGAATCACTCACAAGCATTAAACGCGCGGGCGCAGACCTGATTGCTACTTATTTTGCAAAGGATGCGGCGAAGTTGATTAATGGATAATTATTAACTTTGTATCATCAAACTAAAATTTATGGGTTTTCCTGCTTTTAAATATACTACCCCTGAAGAATACCTGGCAATGGAAAAAGATGCTTTTGACAAGCATGAATATTTTAGCGGTGAGATTTATGCAATGGCGGGTGCAACCGAAAGCCATGTACGTATTGCCCGTAACCTGGTAATTGAAATAGGCTCCTTTCTAAAAGGAAAAACATGCGAAGTTTTTGGTACAGATTATAGAGTAACAACACCTCTTTCCGATTCTTATATGTACCCTGATGCAATGATTGTTTGCGGGCCAACTGTAAAGAAGGAAAATTGTTTTGATACGCTTACAAATCCTTCTGTTATCATAGAAATATTGAGTCCATCTACGAGCGACCGCGATAAGAGGTATAAATTTTTATATTACCTGCAAATTCCTTCGTTGAAAGAATACATTCTTGTTGATTCAAACAGGTATAATGTAACCACTTTTAGAAAGACCGAAAATGGTTTATGGGACATATTTACAACTGAAGATATAAACGCTTCACATACCATTAATACTATTCAGTTACAACTTCCTTTAAAAGCTATTTATTATATGGTGTCGCTTGAAGAAGGCAATATGAAGATTCCTGAAAATTTACAATGACGGAAAATAAACGTTTTCATTTCCATCAACACTATTGAACTGGAACTTCCATTGGAGGATATTTACAATGTAGTCTCTTATTAACAGAAAATAACAATCCCCTGTTGGTTCATGTCTAAATCCCAAATGATTTCTACGGCACTTAAAGAATTTATAGAATTGATTCAAAGTGATTCTGAAATCGAATTGTACAATGAAGCCGGATTGCAACACGAAATGGCTCTTTTTCTTCGTAAGGAAATTGGAGATGTATTCAAAATTGAGTTGGAACGGAATGTAAAAGTATTTTGCAAAGAGGATGAAAAATATGAGAAGAAAGAAATGGACATTTACTTATTTGAAAAGAAAAATCCAAACAATAAATATTGTATTGAATTAAAGCTTTCTCTTGGTAGAGCAGTTCCCCGACGTATGTATTTAGCTTTTTCCGATGTTCTTTTTTTGGAACAGCTAAAGCATAAAGGTTTCAAAAAATGTTTTCTTTTCTTTACAACTCCTAAAAATGATTTTTGGAAATTTAAGAAGGCAGAGCATAAATTGCGAAGTTATTTCAATGGAGATAAAATAGATTTTTACGCTTTGTTTAATGCGGATATACCGCAATTTTTGAAAAGCGTAAAGGATGATTGCATTTTTTCAATTAAAGGTGAATACACGACTAAATGGCAGGATTTGAAAGTGCAAAAAAAGGAATTATGGAGATATTTCTTACTTGAATTATAATACTGTGATACTAAATTTGAATAATGACTACAATTACCAAAAGCAAAGAATTATTTGATCGTGCCCAAAAAAGTATTCCGGGCGGAGTGAACTCTCCCGTGCGCGCATTTAAGAGCGTGGGCGGCACGCCTGTATTTATGGAGCGAGCAAAAGGCGCTTACATGTATGATGCCGATGGGAAAAAGTATATTGACTACATAAACTCGTGGGGGCCAATGATACTGGGCCATGCTTATGAGCCCGTTGTTAAGGCCATACAGGAGCGGGCGCTGCAATCCACGTCTTTTGGCGCGCCTACCGAACTGGAAATAGATATGGCAGAGCTGATTGTGAGCATGGCGCCTAATGTGGATATGGTCCGTATGGTGAGCAGCGGCACCGAAGCCTGCATGAGCGCGTTACGGCTGGCAAGGGGTTATACAGGCCGTAATAAATTTATCAAGTTCGAAGGGTGCTATCACGGCCATGCCGATGCTTTCCTCGTTAAAGCAGGCAGTGGAGTTGCTACATTCAATATACAGGCAGTGCCAGGGGTTACAGCCGGAGTTTCTATAGATACTTTAACCGCGCCTTACAATGACCTTGAGGCGGTTCAAAAATTAGTGAACGATAACCACGGGCAGATAGCTGCAATTATCATAGAACCTGTGGCAGGCAATATGGGCTGTATCCTGCCTGAACCTGGCTTTTTAGAAGGCCTGCGCGGCATCTGCGACAAAGAAGGTATCGTATTCATTTTTGATGAAGTGATGACCGGGTTCCGGCTGGCGCCGGGCGGGGCGCAGGAACGGCTGGGTATCAATGCCGACCTTGTGACTTATGGTAAAGTAATAGGCGGCGGTATGCCTGTGGGGGCATTTGGCGGCAAAAGAGAGATCATGCAGCATATTGCCCCTTTAGGGAATGTGTACCAGGCGGGTACTCTTAGCGGCAACCCTATAGCCATGATAGCAGGCTATACCATGCTGAAAACACTTAAAGAAAACCCGGGCATCTACAAAGAACTGGATGAGAAAACGGAATATCTTCACAAGGGATTAGACAAAGCATTCAGCGCCGGCAATGAACCTTATGTTATAAACCGCTTAGGCTCTATGATTAGTGTTCACTTCAGCGATAAACCAATAAATAATTTTGCAGCAGCAGCATCTGCCAACAATACTTTCTTCAATAAATTTTTTCATGCTATGCTAAGTGATGGCATTTACTTACCGCCATCGGCCTTTGAAACATGGTTTATAAGCACGGCATTATCGAAAGAGGATATTGATGAAACTATTGACGCAGCAGGGAAAGCAATAAATTTCTAAAGGAGTTACCTCAGCCAAATATTTTTGCTGTAGCTAAATTGTTGGTCCCCCGTAACCTGTCCCGATCTTTCATCGGGAGGGGTCAGGGGTTTATGGGTCAGGGTTTTTCAATAACTGCTGCAAGGTTTCCTCAAGTTGGTTCCCACGAAGGTTGTGCGCTACTATTTTCCCGCTTGGGTCTATTAGAAAGTTTGTGGGTATAGATTGAACACCATATGTGGTGGCTGCCGAGGATGACCAGCCTTTAAGGTCGCTTACCTGTGTCCAAACCAGCCCGTCATCTTTTATTGCTTTTGCCCATGCGTCCTTATTGTTGTCAAGAGAAACGCTGAAGATGGTAAAGTTCTTGTTTTTGAATCTTTCATAGGCGGCAACGATATTTGGGTTTTCTCCCCTGCACGGCCCGCACCACGATGCCCAGAAATCAAGCAATACATATTTGCCTTTCATTGATGATAATGATACCATAGTGCCCCCGGTAGTAGGTAAGGTCACTTCGGGGGCCGAAGCTCCTTCATTCACTGCCTGTTTTTGCGTGGGTTGTTTTTTTCTTGCAGTTAACCTGGTATAATATTCTGCATAGTCCCTGGTCATTTTTGTGCTTTGAAATCTGCGGCCCAGGCTTTGTGAGAATGCGTCAAGGTAGTTAATTTCAGTAGCAGGATTTAGTATGCGTGCGGCAAATACTGCATTGGGCTCATACGCGGTTGTGTCGGCATAGCGTTCTACAAACTGTGTGAAATGCAAACGCATATCTTCAAAATCTTTTTTTGCGGCATTAAGGATGCTGTCATTTCCTCTCGTCTTAAGCGTATCTAATACAATGCTCATTGAATTAAAATCGCGTAAATGCTCCCGGATAGCAGCTAAAAAGTTTTTCAACTCGTCCGAAGCATTTGATCCGGCTACTTTATAGTTTTCAAATGAGTTCCAATCGCCGGTGATCTTTATGTTGCCTTTATCTACAGACAAGAGTATGAACTTGCCGGGATGGAAATGCAAACGGTATAAGCCGGGCTCCGGCGAAATACCGGATAATTCAAAATGTCCATCGGGTTTTGAGCGTTCTGAATCAACAATGGTGATAATGTCGTTAGCATTCAGTTGTTCCAGAACTATTGTTTGTTCTGGCATGCCCGCAATATTCCCTATGATATTAAATTTCCGGTTGCCGCTGGTACAGGCAGTTAACGCGGATATTGCAATAAAAAATAAGAGTAGTAGTTTTGATCTCATTAAGGGAATTTTAGGCATAAAAACCTTCTTAGGTCAAAATTAATAAGTCAAACGTCAAGAAATGCCTAAAATTTGAGAACATGCCAAACGGATTGGATTATTTGTTATGTCTAACGGGTTAACTAAAAGAGCCGTAGATTTATTTTCAATCTGATTTTATGAAAATCTTTGTAAGTTTCATAAGTATTATTTTTCTTGTTGCAGTACTCTCTTTTGGATGCAATAAAAGCAGCAATAATTACTCAACAACCGATCACACCGTTGGAATGACGAGCCTGAGAAGTTGGTCGGGAACTGCCAATGGCTATTATAAGGGAGACACAATGATGAGCATAGGCATCGGGTTAAGAGATACTATCTGGGCGCTACATTTTGCGCGAACCATAAGTGATACATCTTTTTCAATAGCAAAATTGAACGGGTTTGTGATCAGTGTATTAGGTACGCCGCTTAATTACCAATCCACGGATTCCATAACAACGAAAACCGTATTGTTTGACTCAAACGTTTCAGGTACGCAGACCGCCATACTGACCTATTATTACCTACAAGACAGTATGACTTATCAATTCAATATAATAACCGGATTTAACACCCCCGCAAATCAGTATTACCAGGTAAACATGTTCCTGCATACCAATCATTACTAAGCAAAAAATGCAGAATTAGTTATTTTTCCTCAACCAGCCTGAAACCAAGCGAGTTGGCTTTTGTGTCAGGCACGTAAGCTGCCCGGCGCGTAACGATTATTTCAGCCGCGCTGCTGTTCCATGCACCGCCGCGTACCACATGCGAATTACCTGTTGCCGGCCCCTGTGGATTATCAACGGCGGCATTGGTTCCATAATTTCCCGCATAAAAATCAGCGCACCATTCTTCCGCATTACCCGACATATCATAAATACCCAGCTCATTCGCTTTTTTTCTGCCTATAGCGTGAATACGTCCTTTGGAATTACCCTCATACCAGGCCACATCCTGCGGCAACCTTTTGCCGCTATATTTTTTCCCGGCCTTATGCTTATCCGGAACCCTGTCATCTGGATGTGTGATCAGGAATTGGTTTACTCCGCCCCGGTCTATGCCCTTGCTTTCTTTAACCAATTCCTCTTTCACTCCGCCCCGTGCTGCATACTCCCACTCCGCTTCAGTAGGCAGGCGATAATGTTTGCCTGTCTTGCTGTTCAGCTTGCCTATAAAATCCTGTACATCATTCCAGCTTACATTAGTCACCGGGCACTCGTCGCATTTGTTTTCTGACGGGTTGCTGCCCATCACTGCATTCCATTGCTCGCCTGTTACTTCATATGCATCCATGTAAAAATCCTTCAGTGTTACAGAGTGCTCAGGCCTTCTGTCCATAGCTCCTTTATCGTTTCCCAGGTCAAAACTCCCCCCCTGCACCTTTACCATATAAAAATACACAGGGTCATTGCTGACCTTATTTATTTTTCGTTGTGCCATTGCAGGCTGCAGGAAAACCAACAGGAACAGAGCAGATAAAATACGAGTCATATGTATATTTTGAAGTTTTAGAATTTCAATTTGTTAATTAGACTTTATAAATCAGTATTACACTACTCCTTTGCGTCCTTTAAAACGCCATATGAGGACCGCGCCTTTGCGCCTTTGCGAGAGACTCTTTCCTGCCGGATTCGCGTTCCAATTCGTTTTTAGTTCATCATTTGCACCACTTTCGTTGGCTCCAGGTTTGCATTGCGGATCGCGATATTCTGCGCCACTTTTTTCGCCAGCGTAATAAATGCGTTTTTTGCCACCGGCTCATCACTTATTACCGCAGGCAATCCGTTGTCACCGCCTTCCCGAATGCTTTGCACAATAGGTATTTCCCCCAAAAACGGGAGGTCAAATTGCTCTGCCATACGCCTTGCACCTCCCTGCCCGAAAATGTAATATTTATTGTCCGGCAGTTCCTGCGGCGTAAAATAAGCCATATTTTCAACAATTCCGAGTATCGGCACATTGATCTGGGGTTGTTTGAACATCATAATGGCTTTTCGGGCGTCAGCAGCGGCCACTGCCTGAGGCGTGGAAACGATAAGCGCCCCCGTAACAGGCACGGTCTGCACAAGGGTAAGATGCACATCCCCGGTGCCGGGAGGAAGGTCTATCACTAAATAATCCAGTTCCTGCCAGTACACGTCAGAGATAAATTGTTTCAGGGCGGAGCTGGCCATCGGGCCTCGCCAGATAACCGCTTGTTTCTCATCTATCAAAAGGCCTATGGACATAGCTTTAATGCCAAAACGCTCTAATGGCACTATCATTCCCTTGCCGTTAATTTCAGTCATTTTAGGGCGCTCATCCCTCATGCCCAGCATTATAGGTATGGACGGCCCATAGATATCCGCATCAAGCAGCCCAACCGAGGCTCCCTCCTGTGCCAGTCCGATAGCAAGGTTTACGGCAACGGTTGATTTACCAACGCCCCCTTTTCCCGATGCTACCATGATGATATTTTTTACGCCCGGCAGTATTGATTTATTGTCCTTACGGTTGCTGTTCACCTTAGCATCCATAAATATTTTCACAGTAGCTTCTTTGTCCACAAGCAGGCGTATGGCATTGATACATGCTTTTTCTATCATGTCTTTAAGCGGGCAGGCCGGGGTTGTGAGCATTACCGTAAAAGAAATATTCTTGCCCTCTATTTTAATATCGCTCACCATGTTCAAAGTCACCAGGTCCTTGCCCAGGTCAGGCTCCTGCACCTCGCTTAAAGCTGCTATTACCGCTTCTTTTGTTATCATATAAACCTTTGTTAAAGTACGTAAAGTACAGCGCAAAAGTACGGTAAACACACTTACTTTTGGCGGAATTGATAACAAGGGTGTATGACTAATTACATTTAGTAAATTCGGATTTTAGTTGCCCTGGCCTTTAGGCCGGGGACTAAAGATGTGTTTTGTTAGGCTTTAGCCGAAATTATACAATGAGCTACAATACTCGGGTAATTTCAGCTAAAATATCAAAAGAGATTATTTAATGATCATTGATATTCACCGGATAGTTATACTATTTTAACATTATAAATCGGCACTATAAAATACATGAGCCTTAGCGTCTTAGCGACTTCGCGGTTAAATGATTGGTCTGGTATTTTAGGTCTAAGTGGTATAGTTAACTTTTTTGTTCACCTTTATCCCTACTCAATCCTAAAAAAGCCTGTAACTTTGTACCGTAAATGAATTTAAAGTTTATTCCATATTATTTTGTCCTGCTATGCCTGCTTTTTGCGGCAAATTCTTCTGCCCAAAATAGCTTCGACAATGTGATACAAATTGACGGTGTCACCATGACCGCTGACAGCCTCAGGGCTGTGCCTGATGTAACCATACTTGTAAAAAACAAGAACAGGGGAGTTGAATCCGAATATACCGGTGTTTTCTCTATAGTGTGCAGCAAGGGCGATACACTTGAATTTACTTGTATGGGTTTCCGCTCCAAGGAATTTGTGATATCAAAAGACCTTAAAGGCCTTTATTTTTCATTGATACAACTGATGGTGCAGGACACCTTTTATCTTCCTGAAACTATTATACGGCCGCTACCCTCAAGAGAGGCATTTGACTATGCATTCACCCACTGGCGTGTGCCCAGCGACCAATACGAGCTTGCCCGCAGAAATACAGACGCCTATGTGCTCCGGGCCCTTGCTTACACCTTGCCGCGCGATGGCCGCGAATCGCAGGCAAGGCTCATGCAGCAGCAGGCGCGGGAAGCAGTTTATTACGGCCAGCAGCAGCCTATGAATATATTCAATCCGCTTGCCTGGGGAGAATTTTTTGAGGCCTGGAAAAGAGGGGATTTCCGCCGTGAAAATAATCCTTACAACAGCGGTTACTATAACAGCGGTAACTATTAAGGCAAGCTCTTCGTACTGCAAACGAGGACGAGTGAGTAGTCCATCCGCTAAAGCGCAGGAGGGTAAGCAAAGTGTTCTTGTGTCAATGCAATTCAGCCGGTTTGCTACTGGCAATCACTTGACACAGCTAAAATGAATTGCTCCGTTGGGTACAAACCGATTCGCGCGGCCGGACAGCCTTGCCGCTTCATTTTTTTTTGTATTTTTGCATGGTCACATTCCGAACAGTAGTATATGATGACAAAACAAGAGCATATAAACTACTGGGTAGAAACGGCAGCCAAAAACTGGAAAGCAGTAGCGCCTTTATACAAAGCAAAATGTTATATAGAAGCATTGTTTTGGGCACATTTGGTTTTAGAAAAGCTGCTGAAAGCACAATGGGTGAAAGATAATATAGGGAATACGCCGCCCAAGATCCACCATTTGATAAAGCTTGCGGCGCAAACAAAATTAGTTTTTACAGATGAGGAATTGTTATTCCTCGCTAAAATGAATGAGTTGCAATTAGAAGGCAGATACCCTGATTATATAAAGAACATTTACAAAATTTATAAGTTGAAAGAAACCACATCATTGTTAAAAGAAGTAGATAAAATAAGAAAATGCTTACTCAAAAATCTGCAATAAATATAGTGAGGCAATTTGCAAAACAAATAAATGATTCAGGCATTCATTTGCAGCGCGTTGTGTTATTTGGTTCTTATTCCAGGAATGAACAACATAAATGGAGTGATATAGATGTTGCTTTAGTTTCAGATAAGTTTAAAGGAATTGGCTTTTATGATATTGACCTTTATGGTAAAACCCTCATAAAAAAACAGTTCCAGGATATTTCGCCGCGTACATACAAAACCAAGGATTTCACTCCCGACAAAGATCCTTTTGTAGAAGAAATATTAAAAACCGGTATTGAGATAGTTTAAATCTGCCGGAACCTGACCCGCCGCAGCGGGTCACATGTCTATAGTAATATGCAATAAATAATGGGTTACGATACAGTTCCGCCGGATGTTAGCACAGCGCATCCGGTGATACAAATAAAAACCCGTTTTGTAAACGGTATTCACTTGATGCCGCAAGATCAAGGCTTCACCTGAACTGGTCCTGATATGTGGCAGTGTCGCGCTGCCAGCCCACTGTCAAAATAGCCAGTTGTTGCAATCCCCATACATCGGCGCATCAGGTATTCACTTGATACCACCACATCAATTCGATCCTTACCCCAAAATTGCCCCTTCGCCAAAATTTCAAAAAGTTCTGTATTTGTCGGAAAATTTCTTTCTTATTTTTTCTCAACCTTTACTTCATACAACTTACCCCCGGTCTTTACCTCGATTAAATAAACGCCACAAGCAAGGTCACGCATATCCAGTTTTGTGTTCTTATTCTTTGTCTGCAAGGTGGCAACGTCTTTGCCGGCTGCATCTGTTATCGCTATATCAGCAAGATCATTGATCACATCTATGTCAATTAAAAGCATTCCGTTTGATGGGTTCGGGTAAGCACGAATTGAATTATCGGAAATAGAGCCTATTGCCGGGACTGACTCAGCTACGGGAGACAGCTTCCGGACGACTTCATTGCCACCATCCACAAAAAACAGGTCGCCGCTCCCGCTCACAGCTAACCCGCATGGCACATTCAAACTTGCCGCAGTGGCAGCGCCGTCATCACCTGAATAGCCGGATGACCCATTGCCCCCTACCGTGCTGATGACGCCTGCCGAAGATACTTTACGGATGCGGTTATTATTTTTATCGGCAATATACAGGTTGCCGCCGCCATCCACAGTTACACCGTATGGCTGATATAAGCTTGCAGTAGTGGCAGGGCCGCCATCACCGGAATAACTAAATGACCCATTGCCCGCCACCGTACTGATAATGCCTGCCGAAGATACTTTACGGATGCGGCT